>SDBT01010182.1_pt1 | contig 15210 bp, 10 predicted proteins | sample 2277101 | NCBI WGS metagenome assembly SDBT01 (sample SAMN10404973, study PRJNA504765) | marine sediment metagenome | isolation source: marine sediment core GS10_PC15, 103 cmbsf | place: Arctic Ocean: Southern Knipovich Ridge | collected 2010 | reverse complement strand
GGGTATCACTAACGCATCAGTACTCAACAGGGTAATCTCCGGCGAAATGACAAATTTCAACGGCGACCTCAGTGCGGCCGGGATGAACATTTTTATTATCAACCCGTCGGGAATTGTATTTGGACCCCAATCTTATGTCGAGGCCAATACGCTTGTCGCTTCCGGGCTGCAAATGAGTAATACCGACTTTCTGGACTTCGTTAATGGAAATATAGACCAAATGAAATTTGAGGGAGGCAACGGAGCGGGAGTGACTAATGAAGGAGAAATAAACGCTACTTTGGGTGCTTATCTTATCGGTAAGTATGTGATCAACAGCGGGACAATTTCCAGTCCGCTGGTCGTGCTGGCATCCGGAGAGAAAGTTTATATTTCCCCGATGGGAAGTAATATTTTAATCGAACTTTCAGACCCAACAGTAAACATAATTGATAATACTGGAACGCTCGGTGACAAAAATGCGGATATCGTTCTTGCAGCCGGTGACATATACTCCACGGCCATCGAAGGTATTCGTTCCCTCAGCGCTGTTTCAAAAGGGACAATCCTGTTGGATGGTGACTTAAAAGTGGGCAGCTCTACGACTGATAATCCGAGCATCGTTCTGGCAACCACCGGTGGAGGTGACATAACTACCCAGGGTATGGATATGCGTGGACGTGGCGAAGGCTTAATCGAAGTTGATTCCTCGGGTAAGCTTGAAGTCAACGGTGACATATCAATGGATATCCGCACAAATCCCTACCAGGATGTAGCTATAGCAAACGTTTTGCTTACGGCAGCCAAGGAAACTATTATCAATGGAAACATTGAAGTAGATGCCAGGGGCAGAACCGCCGATGAGTTCACCCCTAACGCACATATTTTTCTTCAGTCCGGCAAGGGCTCTGAGTTCGGTTACGATCTAATTGTCAATGGTGATCTCGATGCATGGTCACACACAGCATCCCACGGTTTTTCCTATGCCCTTATAGAGCTTCATGCTTCCGGCGAGATAAATCTTAACGGAACAGAAGATCCTCTTACCAGAGCAGGAAAAGGGAACGGCAGAGCTCGTTATCAGAGTAATGAAACCGGCTTTGATGAAATAATTGAGGATAAACAAGAAAACATATACAGAGCGGAAATCATACTCGATACCGACACAGACACTGATGCAGATGCAGATGCCGATGCAGACTTGGACTTGGACACGGATGCTGATGCAGACGCGGACGCGGATGCCGACGCAGACGCGGACGCCGATACTGACGCCGACACAGACGCCGACACAGACGCTGATGCGGACGCCGATTCCGATGCTGACGCCGACGCGGATGCTGATGCCGACGCCGATGCGGATGCTGATGCTGATGCTGACGCCGATGCCGACGCCGACGCTGATGCTGACGCGGACGCAGACGCCGATGCGGATGCGGATGCCGACGCGGACGCCGATGCTGATGCAGACACCGACGCCGATGCGGACGCTGATGCTGATGCTGATAGTGACTCCGATGGCAGTGGCGGTGGGGACGAAGTGCTATTCACTGAGGCAGTTCCTCTCCCAGATGAAGTACTTCCCGAAACCCAAGGCTGTCCTGCATTGATGGAGTGGCTGGCCGCAGAGTTGGGTATGGGACAGGAACAACTGGATATTCATTTCCAGGGAGCTATGGCATTTGCCCCGGATATGCAGCCCTGCCAGCTTTGCTCGAGTCTAAACGAAAAATCAGCATTGCTGCGAGATTCCGACGGAAGCCATGTTGCAGCCCTTACACGTGTGATCAACGAGTTTGTTTCAACACCAACACCTCCGTCCGAGGAGCAAATGGCGATGATAGCCGCGGCATTTGCCGAGAACACCGATGAAAGAACACACTATGCACTTGCCAGCCAGTGGATCGATTCTCTTGTTGAGTATGTTCAGATTCTCAACACCGAAATGGGATTCACCCAGGAAGAATCAATGGCATTTGCCGACAAGTATCTTACACCTGTAACTGAAAGTGGAATCACAAGCCTTTTCACATACGTTCAGATGCGACTGGCCGAGGCCGGCAGCTAAACAAGAAAGTGTTGTAGAATACGATTGCCTTTTAGGCGGTTGGGGATTAATAATCATCCCTAACCGCTTTTTTTATGATCCCTCTATTCTTCAAGTGCCGGAAATAATCTCAGGTAAAAACATGCAGTGTGTTGTACCGAATCAACGCGAACCCACTGCCTTGTAAATTTGAATCTAAATGAACCTATAGATTTTTCGGGAAATCTATGCATGAATGTTGACTCTTGGCTGTTATAGGTTCGCAAAAGTGACTCCGCTGCCATTTTGCAACCATCAAGTAAATAATCAGCCAACCGGTCCTCGCCCATTCTCTTTGCCAGATAGTACGCAGCTATCAGTCCTTCACCCCTTGCGCCATCCGGATAGGCATGATCGCCAAAGTTGTAATAGAAGGTTCCCGGATAGTCATAATAAGGGCTGTTGGCCCTGGTATACATATGTGACATCATTTGCCGGGCATCGTTAAAAACAAAGTCCAGATACTCTTTCTTTTGGAACTGCCGATCGTAAGACCATTGCTCAATCGCCTGCATAAGCCATCCATCGCTTGGCAGAGACTTGAACATATCGGCATACTTCTTGGGCCGTATGTTGACCAGAAAATCCAGGGCTTTCATAGCTCCCTGCCTTACTTCTTCCCTCTCAATGTCGCTAAGCTGCATTTGCTGTTCGAACAGTGCAAGCCCCAAAAGGGCCTCACCGGGATAATAGAATGAGAATAGAGCCCTTTTCTCCTGGGCGGGTGGCTCCAGAATCGGTTGACCGTCATTGTAAGAAGGATGAATGTAATAGCCAATCATTTCACCGTCTTCGTCAACTCTCGACAAAAGATGCCACGCCAAACCATAGATATATTTGTTGTATTTACTATCACCGGTCGCCTCGTAATATCTCATAAGAGCGGCAAGCGCGGTTCCGGATCCACCGAGCTTTCCCTTGGAATTGTAATAAACATAGTATGCTTTTTTATCTCTATACTGATGGCTGCGTAGTTGGAGTATCAGGAAATCCAATGCTTTTTCGGCAGCGATAAGATATTTACGATCTTTCGAGAGTTCATACATCTTCAACAGGGCAATAACACCACCGTTATGCCTTAGGCTGTTGTAATAATTATTCTCAAGTGTCCTCGTTGGGTGGGCATGGTCGATGACAGTATCCTTAATTCCATCGTAATAGTACAGGAACTTACCCTCAGAGTCCATATTGCGACATATCCAGTCAACTGATTTTTTCGCCGTACCAAAAACCATCTGTTTTGAGAACTCAATCGAACCAGGGTATCCCCTAAACAGCGGAATTATATCTTCTCCAAAAGTTACAAACGCAGCACCGGTCATCGTGGACCACTTGGCCGGCAGCGTTTTGACGAGTTTTACCCTTTCGGATATCTTGTTTGTTTTCTTAGAAACGCCAACCTTTTTTGAGATGTGATTCAAGGCGTGCTTGACTGTAAGATGGCTGTAAACAACAGCATCTGTGGGCATATAGTAATATGTTTTGTTATTGTATTTGAGCTTAAAGCCGGTGATTCCCGGTTCGTATCGATTCTCGCCTGGTTGCGATGACGCGAATTTGTTTATGTCCAGCGGTTGCTCGCCTGTTACAACTTCCAGCATAATTCGACAACGATTTGCATCGGCTACGTCAAATTTCCCGAAACTCTTGTTACCTCTGAGTTTGAAAGTGATTCGATTCAAGGTAACAGATAGTGTTTTTCGCTTCGATATCCAACGAATAGGCTTATTGCCCCGCTGAAATAATGTTACGCAAACGTATGACAGCGACGGATCAAACTGGATATTCAACTCATCAGAAATTCTTTCAATGTTTTTCTGATTCGCCATCGAATCGCGAATAGATTTAAGTAACCGCTTTTCCGGCGAGAAATCTCTGGCAAACCAGCGAGAGGATTGAACCGCCGCCTGGCTTGTGTACTCGCCCTGAAGCCTGACTATTTCAGACTCAGATAAATTCAATGAGGCTTCGTACCGGCTCGGTGAGGATCGCAAATGACAACCAGCGCAGACTAAAGACAAAACCAAAATACTTCCAATTACAACAAGACAATTTTTTTTCATAGCTCTAACGATTCCCCATTTCAGCGAACTTAACCATATTATAGACAGTCTGGTTAATAGGAACTCCAATACCGATTTTCTCGGCTAATCCGATCACGGCTCCATTTAGTGCATCGATTTCCGTTGGCTTTTTAGCCATGATGTCCTGCAGAGTAGATGATCTGTGTTCGGCGGTGTCGGGTACAAGCTCATTATAAAATACATCCAGAAAATCCTTCGGTCTCTGCCAATGCGTCTGGAAATCAGCAGCCTTAATAACACTAAAGACTTCTTCGACAATACCGTCCATTATTATTCTGGTAAAATCATGCTTGCCCAGGATACCATAGGGAACATTCAAGATTGCACCGAGAGGATTCAACGCACAATTATACAGCATTTTGGCCCAAAGGTCTTTTTCAATACTATTAGTAGTCTCACATGGAATACCTCCATCCTGTATTGCTCTGCATAAGTTTTCAACTCTCGAAGCAGAGGCCTTGAACAGGCTGCCTACATGAATCGAATCGGCATGAACAGTAATTATCACCTCGTTATTATGGGGCCTTCTAAACCCGGTAATTACCCGTGCGTTATATATTATGGACCGTTCAAAAAAAGACAGAAAAGCATCAGCATTACCCCACCCATTTTGAAACAATACGATAATGGTTTGATCGTTAAAACTATCTCTATGCCCGGAAAGGTCCTTTGCCGCCGACGCCGAATCGAATGACTTTGTGCATACAAGAACAAAGTCATAGACACCCCCCTTAATCTCATCCATTGAGCCCAAACACCCAAAAGCACCCGGGGGCGCATAGTAATCACCAAAAATACCGGTTCTTTTGAGCCCCCTGCTTTTCAACTGTTCTACTGAATCTGGCCTGGCGATGATGTCAATCTCCACACCAGCCTTGAGCAGGCAACTGGCAACACCCAATCCGACGGAACCGCCGCCATATATCAATACTCTCATAGTCGTACCCATCTAACCAAATAAACCGCCAGATTCAAGACTTAGGGCCTATTATAGCCAACCCATGAAAAATGAAAAGACCAATTCTCCACCAATCCCAAAGATAAAACCAAACCGAATTAAACCAAACAGCAGGGATTTAACAACGGTACAGCCAGTCATATACTATTTTTCAGAACGATTTCACTTGCTTTTGACCTTGGCATACCATAAAATTGTTTCTTGGTTTCGGGCGAAAGAAAATGTTGAAAAGCCTTATGAACCTACCATAATCCTTGGCATATTATGGACAAGTCAATTAAAGTCCATATACAGTAAAAGATTTGACTGAATAATATTGCTGATGAGTGACGAGAAAAAAAACTCGCAAAGGCACTCAGGGATTCACAACAAGGAGTCTCTTGACCCTCAGAACAGCGAACAATTACTTCGCCAGCTTGCCGAAAACATCCGGGGTGTGTTCTGGATTCACGATCTGGACAGCGACCGATTCGTTTATGTCAGTAGTGCTTACGAAACTATCTTCGGCCGTTCATGCAAGGATCTCTATGAAAATCCTCAAGACTGGATACAAGCAGTACATCCTGACGATCATGACCGTATTAAGCGATGCTTCAAAAAGGAACAGCGAGGCATTTGCTCTGAATATCAATATAAAATAGTACGCCCCGACGGTAGCATTCGATGGATATACGACCGCGGTTTCCAGATAACCAATGAATCAGGACAGACATCTCGCCTCGCTGGTATTGCCGAGGACATCACCGAGCGCAAAAAGTCCGAGGATGCATTGAAGCTTCATGATCTCAGGCTCCAGGCTCTGCTGAACCTTTATAAAATGGCACCAGCCTCACAGCAGGCGATCCTTGACTTTGTGCGCGAAGAAATAATTCAGATTACCCAAAGCGAGTTTGCCTTTATCGGTTTTTTGACAGACGATGAGTCAGTGTTGACGATGGACAATTGGTCAAAGAAAACGATGAACCAATGCGCCGTCGTTGAAAAGCTAATGCACGTTCCTATAGCCCAAGCCGGTCTCTGGACACAAGCCATACACCAAAGAAAACCTGTCATTGTCAATGACTACGACAGCAGCAACCTCGACAAGAAAGGCTATCCCAAAGGGCATGTGCCATTAAAGCGATTGTTGTGTGTACCCGTTTTCGAGGGCGATCGCATTGTAGCCGTAGCGGCCGTGGCAAATAAACAAACCGATTATGACGAATTGGATGTCTGGGCAGCCACATCTATGATGAACGACATGTGGCGGCTCGTCCAGAGCAAACAGTCCGTCGAGGCCATCCAGAAATCCGAAGCAAACTACAGAACAATCTTCAATGCGGCCAATGAGGCCATATTTGTTCACGATGTCGAAAATGGAAAAATCCTCAGTGTCAACGACGAGGGATGTCAAATGTTCGGTTATACCCAGGAAGAATTGCAGGGTTTAACCGTCGAGGATATAGGCACCGGTGCACCACCATACACACAGCAGGTGGCGATTGGCTGGATAAACAAAGCAGCCAATGAAGGCCCACAGCTTTTCGAGTGGATATGCAAGGATAAGAGCGGCAAAACCTTCTGGGTTGAAGTCAACCTCAAGCTCGCTGTCATCGAGGGAACCAGCCGAATGTTGGCGATTGTCCGCAACATAAACGACCGCAAGGACGCAGAGGCACGCCAGCAATTAACCGGCAAAATCCTTGACCGGCTCAATCAAAAAATCCAAAAGAAGGAGTTAGCAAGGGATATACTGGCACTTATAAAAGAAACCATGGATTTTACAGCGGTCGCAATTCGACTGCGCCAAGGAGATGATTTTCCCTACTTCCAGGTAGATGGTTTTTCCGAGGAGTTTGTTAAATCCGAGAATTATCTTTGCGCTCGGGATGAGTCCGGCAAACTGATCCGCGATTCCAAAGGCAAGCCGGTCATCGAATGCATGTGCGGGAAGGTTATAATTGGTAATATGGACTCAGCTTTGCCCTTCTTTACTGAAGGAGGCAGTTTCTGGACCAGCAGCACGACCGAATTGCTCAAACAGAATTCACTCAAGGAACAATTAGGTCCTGTACGAAGCTACTGTAACCAGGTTGGATTCGAATCAGTTGCATTGGTTCCGCTACGCTCCGGTGATGAAGTAGTAGGCCTGCTGCAGCTAAATGACAAAAGACCAGGCCGATTTACGCCGGAGATAATCCTTTTTCTTGAGGGAATAGGCGCCAGCATCGGAATAGCCCTGGCAAGAATCGCCGCCCAGGAAGAAGCCAGGAATCTGGCAAGGTTCCCTTCTGAAAATCCGAATCCAGTCCTCCGAATCTCAAAAGATCACACTATTCTTTTTGCCAATGACGCAAGCCGACTGGTACTTGAAACATGGCAATGCGAAATTGGCCAACGTATGCCGGAGACCTGTCGCTGGCGTATCGATGAGTCTCTAAAGTCAGAAAGTGTCTCTGATTTTGAATTCATCTGTCATGATGGCACTATATTCCTGGCAACCCTGGCTCCTGTACCTGATGAGGGATATGTAAATGTTTACGGTTTGGATATCACCGAGCACAAAAAGAACGAGAGAGAAATTGAGAATATATTTAATATGACAGGATACTTGATATGTGTTGCAGATTTACAGGGCTACTTTAAGAGGATTAATAAATCGTTCGAACAAACATTAGGGTATTCATCAGAAGAACTCCTTAGTACAACCTTCATTGACTTTATCCACCCGGATGACAAAGAAAGAACAATCGCCGTTATTGAAAATGAATTATCCGGTGGAACGCGAGTGATTGGTTTTGAAAACCGATATCGATGCAAAGATGGCTCATATAAGTGGCTCTCATGGACTGCATCTCCTGTTGTAGAAGAAGGTATTTCATATGCCATCGCATATGACATCACCGAACGCAGAAAAACCCAGGAAGAGCTTAGAGTAAGCGAGGAACGATTCCGAAGGGCAGTACTCGAATCTCCTTTTCCGATAATGATTCACGCAGACGACGGGGAGGTTCTTCAAATAAGCAAGGTTTGGACCGAATTAACTGGTTATACCCCCGAGGAAATTACCACGACATCGGCATGGACCCAACGGGCTTACGGAGAGCGAAAAGATATTGTTAAAAGTCAAATCGATAAAATATTTGATTCTGACGCAAAGGTCGAGGAGGGTGAATTTGTTATTACTTCTAAAGAAGGCAAAACGCTGACATGGGATTTTAGTTCAGCTCCATTAGGCAAACTCCCGGATGGAAGACGCCTTGTCATCAGCATGGCCATGGACGTAACCGGACGCAAACAAACCGAAGAAGCAATAAAGAAGCAACAGTACTATCTTACAAAAGCACAAGAAATAGGCAGTATTGGGACATGGGAGTTGGATATCCAAAAAAACAAGTTATTCTGGACTGATGAAACTTACCGTATTTTCGGAGTCCCGATAGGCACAGAACTCACGTATAAAATTTTCATGAGTTGTGTCCATCCCGATGACAGGCAATATGTTGACAAGAAATGGAAAGCGGCTCTCGAAAACGAACCTTATGACATCGAGCATCGTGTTGTAGTTGATGGTAACATTAAATGGGTAAGGGAAAAAGCCGAAGTAGAGTTCGATGAAAATGGAAACTGTCTTCGAGGAACAGGTTTTACTCAGGACATAACCGGGCGCAAACAGGCAGAGCAACAGCTTGAAAACCTGGCAAAATTCCCAAGTGAGAATCCTTATCCCGTGCTACGTATAGCAGAAGACGGTAAAATTCTCTATTCCAATTCTGCGGGCTCGGAAATACTCCGGGACTGGTCATGCCAGGTAGGTGAACACGCCCCCAAGCATTGGAAAAACTATATTTCGCGTGTTCTCGAAAACGGTATTAGCAGCGAAATTGAATTTACCTGCTCTGACAAAATATTTTCCTTGATTGTCGCACCGGTGGTTGACGCCGGCTATGCAAACGTTTATGGTAATGATATAACCGAACGTAAACAGGCAGAAGAAGACCTCAGGCAATATCGTCTTCATCTGGAAGAACTGGTAAAGGGCCGTACACAGGAATTGACAGCGGCAAATGAGCAATTGTTGAAGGAAAATGAGCAACGAAAGCGACTTGAAAGGCAGATACTGGAAATAAGCGAAAGAGAGCAAAGACGGATAGGCCAGGAATTGCACGACAGTATCGGCCAGCAGTTTACGGGGATCGCGTTTATGACTAAAGTACTGGAACAAAGACTCAGATCCAAACTGCCAAAGGAAGCAGCCCGCGCAGCCGAAATAGCCAAACTGGTAAATCAGGCTACGGAGCAGGCACGCAATTTGGCAAAAGGGCTGCATCCTATTGATCTCGAAGTCGGAAGTCTCACCTCGGCACTTGAGGATCTGGCAATCGGAACCCAGAATCTCTTCGGCATCAAATGCACATTCGAATGCGACAAGACGATCGAAACAGGTAATACAACCATTTCGGTCAACGTCTATCGCATCGTTCAGGAAGCCATCAACAACGCCATAAAGCATGGTAATGCCCGTAACATCAGTATAAAAATGGTTCTTGATGGTGATAAATCAGTCTTAACGATAGAAAACGACGGTTCAGTTTTTCCCGATACCATAGACAGTAAAGGAATGGGATTGCAGATTATGAGCCACAGGGCAGAACTGATCGACGGTTTACTTGAAATAGGCAAAGGTGCCAAAGGGGGCGCCGTTGTAACGTGCACGTTTCCAATGACAAATCAATAACTAATCAAGGCGGACTGTACTATGACAGCAAAAATGAATGATGACAAACAAGATGGGAACAAGGCAAAGGTTTTTCTCGTTGATGACCATCCGATAGTACGACAGGGCCTTGCCGAGTTAATCAATCACGAAGATGACCTTGAGGTTTGCGGACAAGCCGAGGATGCCAGAGAGGCATTGAAGGAAATCAAAAAACAACAGCCAGATATGGTTATTGTCGATCTATCGCTTAAAGAGACCAGTGGGGTTGAATTAATCAAGGACCTTAAAAGCCAGTACATCGGCCTTCCTGTTTTAGCGCTTTCAATGCACGACGAATCCATTTATGCAGAGAGAGCCCTACGTGCCGGAGCAAGGGGGTATATTATGAAACAGGAGGCCACTGGCGAAGTCATTTCCGCTATCAGAAAGGTCTTGAGCGGACAGATATATGCCAGTGAAAAGATGACCGCAAAGATGGTTCGAAGACTTGTCGGTGGCACTCCGGAGGTGGGAACCTCGACAATTGAGCGTTTAAGCGATCGTGAACTTGAGGTCTTTCTCTTGATTGGACAAGGATACGGAACTCGCCAAATTGCCGAAAAACTCTTTCTCAGCGTAAAGACTATAGAGACTTATAGGGCCCATATCAAGGATAAGTTGAATCTCTCAGGAAGTGCGGAATTGCTCCAATATTCTATTCAGTGGGTCAACAGCCAGGAAAAAAAATGACGCAAATACGGTTGATACCTATTTTGATTTCTTTCCAGTAACCTAAAAACATTTACTATCTCAGCGACCTCCCGTGTTCGTAATATTTTCTGGCATAGGGGATTTCCCCTATAGCATTTAAGGTATTTACACTGATAGTAAAAACAGAACCTGCCCTGATTTACATGTCTGCACAAAAGTTTATCATTCATGTATTAATTAAGACTTTGAAAACTTAAAAAGTATCGGTGGAATCGAAAGTATATTTAAGCACAACTCCACCCTCCTCTGAAGCCGGGTTTGACACCCACTACAAAGTGGGTGTCCGACCTGGCCAATTCCGGTTGGTGGCTTGATTTTATGAGTTATAGAATGAACAGTTGGAATTACAAATGGGCAGATATCGAAAACCGCTATGCGGTCGGTAACAATTCATCACCCTCCTCCTCCGAAGCCGGGTTCGGCAATAGCATGAGGCTTTTGATCGGCCTGGCTGAAAAGAATCGCAGCCAAATACGGTTGTGATAGTTTTATATTGGGCTCCCCAAACTTTATAATAACATTTGGGGAGCCTATAGGGATTGAATAATTACAAGAGTCTTAAGCTTTTCGCCATGCCCGCTTTCGATAATTATTCGAGGCTTCGTTTTTGAGCAAAACAGATGATAAGGATACCACAGCCAATTATGAAAAAGCACATCGAAGACAAACTCACGTCTTAAAAAAATGTTATTTGAAATTATGAAAAATAAAAAACTTAACGGCCAATATGAAAACAAAAAATATATCCTTGTGGTGGATGATCATCCAATACTTCGTCAGGGACTCAAACAACTGATTGATCATGAGCCTGATCTTGTAGTCTGTGCCGAAGCCGAAGACGCAGAGAATGCGCTCAATCAAATAGAACGCCATAATATTGATCTGGCCATCGTTGATATTTCCATTATTGGGACTGACGGAATTGGACTTACCGGGCAAATAAAAACGCGATATCCGCAAATTCCCGTCTTGATACTGACTATGCACGACGAACTACTCTATGCAAAACGAGCTTTCAGGGCCGGTGCCGAGGGGTACGTAGAAAAACGTGAAGCCGCGGATACAATTATAACCGCAATACGCAAAATCCTGGGCGGCGAAAAGTATATAAGTAAGCAAATGGCTGAAAAAATCTCAAGGAGTGTTTGCTGATAAATATTATTTTAACTTTTTTTCAAAATTAAAGAACGAGGGGAATCAGAAATATGAGTACGCAAATTGCGAACAGCATAAATACCAAAAACCAACGAGCACAATATGAGAATGCCTGCCCCGAGTGCGGTTCTCGAATGACAGAGGTACAACGATGCAACGAAAATAGAATTGTATATATCTGGTACGAGTGCATTGAACACAGCTGCGATGGACAGTGGCTGAGAAAAAAACCGATTCTATAATCTTTTTATAATTTTCAGGGGGCGCCGGTAATGATAGCAACAAATACACTAAAAAAAATTGCTTTTGTTTGTACCTTTAAACCAAGAAAGTGTGGAATTGCAACATTTACCTCGGATCTGATAAAAAACTTAGGATTGGCATCTTCAGGCAGAATTAAGCCAATAGTTATCGCAATGCAATCAGATAGCACAATAAGCTACGAAGATCCTGTTAAAATAAATATCCGTAAAAATATCAGGAGCGATTATATCCTGGCCGCTGATTACATCAATTCTTCAGGCGTCGAAGCCGTCTCCATTCAACATGAATTCGGTCTTTTCGGCGGCAGTGCAGGTTCGTATATAAATCTGTTACTCGAAAGAATTAATATCCCGGTAATAACAACCCTGCACACAATACTTAAGAAACCACCTGCCGAATATCTCGATTCTCTTACAGAAGTCTGCCGGCTCTCGGATAAAATAATCGTTATGAATCAACGCGGAATCAAAATGCTTCGGAACATTTATACGGTACCGGAACACAAAATAATACTGATTCCTCATGGAATACCGGATTTGCCCTTCAGCGGAAGCGACCGATGCAAAAAAAGACTGGGTATGTCAGGTCGAAAAACTATACTTACATTTGGCCTCCTAAGCCAAAACAAGGGGATAGAAGTCATGTTACGGGCAATGCCCTCCATCATAAAGTCCGATCAGAACATTCTATATGTTGTTTTGGGCGCCATGCACCCGGAAGTATTGCGATGCGAGGGCAAAACTTACCTGCATAAGCTAAAACAAATAGTCTCGGAATTGAATCTTCAAAATAACGTGCTTTTTCACAACCGTTTTGTAAGCGATTCCGAATTGTTTGACTTCCTTGTCGCTGCCGATCTTTATGTCACTCCATATCTAAACGCTGAACAGTTGACAAGCGGTACGCTTGCCTTTGCAGTAGGAGCAGGCAAGGCCGTCGTTTCAACTGCTTACTGGGCCGCACAGGAACTCTTAGCAAACGGACGGGGCAGATTAGTCAACTTTGGAGACTCGCAACATCTGGCACAAACAATAAAGGAAATAGTAAACGACAAAGCTGCATTTGCCGACATGAGAAAGCGGGCGTATAACTATGGAAGAAGCATAACATGGCCAAGAATTGGGGGAACTTACTGGAAACTATTAAAGCAACAAACCGCACCGATGCCTGCTTTTAAACTTCGAAACATGGATATACTTAAAGAAGCCAGAGATGTAATTATCTCGAAAACTTCGGCAATTCTCGGTATTTAATGTTAACTCAATAAAACTTATTTAAGGGGAAAATAAAATGCCAGATTCAGCAACTTCAACAATTCAATGCCAGGATAATTTGTTCTGTGGAATTAACACCGTCAAGGATCCGAGCTTTCCAACGGACCTGGAGAAAAAACATCTACCGATCATCACAGCTCCCGATAGCGTCAAAAAAGGCGAATGTTTTGAGGTAGAAATAGAAGTCGGAAAGCTGATGCAGCATCCCAATGAACCGGGACATTACATTGGTTTCATTGAGCTTTATGCCGATCACACTTACCTTGGAAGGTTCGATTTTACGCCACGCATGACTTGTCCTGTTGTCAAAACCTGCCTCGCCCTTGACCATATACACAGCAAACTTCGGGCTTTCGGACACTGCAATTTGCATGGTACATGGGAAGGACACACAGAAATCCAGGTAACAGATTAGTCCGCAAAAACATGCTGCCGCTAATTCGAATTAGCGAACACAAAACTTTGTTATATTAGATCGGCCGCCCAGTTGTATCCGGCTATAAGAAAGGCGGTAACATCATGAAGATAACAGCTTTCAACGCAAGTCCATGGGCACATGAAGGTCACACGCAGATAATTGTAGATGAATTCTTACTTGGAGCCGCAAATGCAGGTGCAAAAACACAAAGTGTGCAACTCGTAGAAAAGCAGATCAAACAATGTGTCCGATGTGGTGCATGTTTCTATAAAACGCCAGGGATATGTTCCGTCAAGGACGACATGGCTGGCTTAATAAACAAGTTCATGATTTCGGATATTGTTGTTCTGGCCACACCAGTGTATATCGACAATGTCACTTATCTGATGAAACTTTTCGCTGACAGACTGATGCCGATTCTCGAACCTCATTTCGAAAAGGATAAAAACGGAGAATACCGAAGACGAGGCAGGTTCGCGAAATATCCTAAATTTGTCGTAATTTCAACCTGTGCCATGCCGGAGATGAGTCATTTCCAGGTAGTACAGTTGTTCTTCGAAAGGATGGCAAGAACAATCCACACTGAAGTAGTCGGTGAAATTTATCGGGACTCGGCAGGTCTGTTACTACTTTGCAGAGAGCAACTCAGTTTCAGGCCTGTGGTTGATGAATATAGAAAGCTCCTGCGAAGTGCAGGAACACAATTGGTCCAGACAGGATACATTCCAAACGAGATGTCCAGAAAATTGTATGAGCCAATGATCGATGCGGAAGAATACATAGACTATGCGAACAAAATATGGGACAAAATATTACCGAAAAACAAGATGAAAATTATTGCCTGAGATTCTTCTTGCTGAAAAACCTGTCCATAATATATAATAACGGCTTCTGTAAATGAATGATTCTATTAACCTGATCTCAATTGAATTTTCCCGTTTATCCGCGGGTAACTTGTGCCATAGGTAGTAACTTAAAAACAACCAATTACGGTTTTATTCGCGGACATTTACTACCCTTAAGGGTATAACCTGGACTTCTGAAATAATATTAGGAGATTAATATGACTGCAACAGCATCGCAAATGTTACCGTTGGGAACTCGCGCCGAGGATTTTAGCCTGCCGGATAGTGAAGGAAAATTTGTTTCGCTGTCGGATTTCAAAGACGCACCCGCCCTTTTGATCATTTTCATGTGCAACCACTGCCCGTATGTCATTCACGTGTTAGATAATTTAGTTGAACTAATTAAGCAATATCAGGAAAAAGGTCTTGCTGCCGTCGCTATCAGTTCAAACGATATATAGGAAACCCGAAACATAAGAACAAAGGCATCAATGCATTCTATATTGAAAGCAATCAAAATGAATGGAATGTACCTTGTCTAGCATGTGGAAAGTTTAGTGAGGTTGATTGGTTTGAATCTATAGTCACTGAGGTTAGAGATAAGCAAGGGAATGTGGTTGACTACTACCTAAAGGATACTGAATGGGAACTAGGTTGCGGAAGAGACATTCACATGATTTGTCCGAAGTGTAAAGAAA
>SDBT01010181.1_pt1 | contig 15210 bp, 8 predicted proteins | sample 2277101 | NCBI WGS metagenome assembly SDBT01 (sample SAMN10404973, study PRJNA504765) | marine sediment metagenome | isolation source: marine sediment core GS10_PC15, 103 cmbsf | place: Arctic Ocean: Southern Knipovich Ridge | collected 2010 | reverse complement strand
GCCGGTCGGGCTGCCGGTCGGGCTGCCGGTCGGGCTGCCGGTCGAGCCGGAGCCGTCGTTGCCGGTCGTCGGGCCGAAGAATCGGCCGTCGCTGAGTGTGGCTCGGTTCGATGAGGTGGTCGACGCGGCCGAGATGTCCGTCGGCCGACTCGAGGTCGCGGCGCCGATTTCCGCCGAGGTCTTTGCGGCCCTGTGCGGCATGGGCCGTGTGGCCGCGTTTGTCGATCGGGCCGATCCCGAGCAGCTCGCTCCGAAAGAGAAAGTGGCCGACCGGCTGCTCGGCGAACTGACCGCCGCGGAGGACCGATTCGAGCAACTCGGAAATATGACGGGCCAACTGCTGGCCGACGCCAACGCCCCGGAGCAGGGCATCTTGGCCGTTGGGACCGTTCGGGCCGTCGGAATGCAAAACGGATTGCAGGGCATCGTCTTGACGTTACCCGCCCCCCATGGCCCGTGCGTCGTGATGAGCGAGCGGCCGCTGTCGGTGAAGAAGGGCGAGAAGGTCGCCATCCTCGGGAGTATTGTCCGCAACCCGCGGGAGAACTTCGTCGACTATCAGGGCACGCGGGACGTGCTCGTCTGGGCCGCCGCCGTCGTCAAGCCGGTCGCATCGCGGACCGCGGCCACCGACTGAGATGGGTGGCCGGATCATAGCGACGGGTGGCTGGGGCATAGCGCAGCGGTGCCCCAGTGACACTGGTTCTGGGGCACCGCTGCGCTATGCCGCCAGCCACCCGCCGCCGTTGAGTTGGGCCTGAAACCCCGGCAAAAACACTGCTTGAAAGCAAGCAGTGGCACACATGTCGCCCCATTGCCTTACCCCCCGCTTGACAGAGGGGGGGCTCGTCGGCTAAACAGGGTTGCGTGAGTTTGGGAACAAGTCCGCGTTTCTTCAGTCGACACAGAACCAATCAAGGGCCGCACACCAATTGGGCGGATGAATTACCCGATGAAACTTCGATCTCGATCGCTGACCTCCGTCTATCTCGTCGCTCTTCTGGTCATCTTGACGCTGGCGGTCGTCGGCGTGGTGGCAGCCGCCAGTTCAGGGGAAGAGACCCCGTCGCCGAAGAAGGACGCCGATGCGGCGTCGGTCGAGAAGGATGATAAGGCCGAAAAGGACACCAAGGAATCGAAGAAGAAAAAGAAGCCCAACGGGTGGATGGATAAGGTCGATGGCTATTTCGGCGATGTGATGGTCAAGGGAATCGGTCAGGTCTTGTTCTTCGACTTCTGGTCCACCCGATGGCTCCGCACGGGCGTGAAGGCGGAATACGAATGCGAGAATGAAGAGTGCGAGCATTCCGTGAAGATCGCCGAGGAGTTTCCCGAAGGCGACCCGCCGATCGTCTTCCCCTGTCCGGAGTGTAAGGAAGACATCGAGACGGGCAACAACGTTCCTCTGGTCGTCGTGTGGCTGCTCTTCGGCATGGTCTTCTTTACGATCCGGATGGGATTCATCAACGTCCGTGGGTTCTGGCATGCCATCCAGGTCACCAAGGGAGATTTCGACAACCCGAACGATGCCGGCGAGGTCTCGCACTTTCAGGCGTTGGCTTCGGCCCTGTCGGCCACGGTCGGATTGGGCAACATCGCGGGCGTGGCCATCGCCGTGAGCATCGGCGGGCCGGGGGCCACTTTCTGGTTGGTCGTGGTCGGACTGTTGGGTATGAGTACCAAGTTCGCCGAATGTACCCTCGGCCAACTCTACCGCAAGGTCGATCCCGACGGAACGGTCTCCGGCGGACCCATGCACTATCTGCGCGACGGACTCGAGGAGATGGGATTCAAACGCCTGGGCATCGTCTTGGCCAGTGTGTTCGCCGTTGTTTGCATGGGCGGGTCCTTCGGCGGAGGATGTGTCTTCCAGGTGAACCAGTCGCTCGAAGTCCTCAAGTCGCAACTGGCTGGAGAGAATATCCACTTCCTCGACAAACACCCGTGGATCTACGGTGTCGTCATGGCCTCGGCCGTCGCCGTGGTGATCATCGGCGGAATCCGACGAATCGCCTCCACGGCCGAGAAGATTGTCCCCCTGATGTGTACCGTCTACGTCGTGACGGCCCTTTACGTCCTGGCGGTAAACTTCCACCTGATCGACGACGCCTTCAAGGCGATCATCGAGGGCGCGTTCACGCCGTCGGCTGCCTACGGCGGCTTCATCGGTGTGTTGGTGACGGGGATTCAACGAGCCGCTTTCTCGAACGAGGCCGGCCTCGGCTCCGCTTCCATTGCCCACGCGGCCGCCAAGACCGAGGAGCCGGTCAGCGAGGGGATCGTGGCCCTGTTGGAGCCGTTTATCGATACCGTCGTCGTCTGCACTCTGACCGGATTGGTCATTGTCATCACCGACGTCTGCAATCCGGAGGCCTTTCCGGAGTGTGTGGAGTTCGTTGCGAACAAGAAGGGGGCTCCGCTAACGGCCAGAGCGTTTGGTAGTGCCGTCGGGTGGTTCCCGTGGGTTCTGGTTGTCGCGGTCATGCTTTTCGCCTATTCCACGATGATCTCCTGGTCCTACTACGGCGAGCGGTGCTGGTCGCACTTGTTCGGGCGGCGGACGGCCCTGATCTACAAGTTCGTTTTCCTTGGGTTTATCTTGCTTGGTTCGATCGCCACGGCGCCGAACATTATCGACTTCTCCGATCTGATGATCCTCTCGATGGCCTTTCCGAATATCTTGGGCATAATGCTCCTCAGCGGGAAGGTCCGCCGGGCACTGGACGATTACTGGAAACGTTACAAGGCGGGTGAGCTGAAACCGTCCGGCAAGGAATAACCCAAGCAATAAATGGGGAGTGGAAAAGGGGGACTGGCTCCGAGCCACGAAAGACGCCAAACCTGCGAGAATACGCCGTTGGCTCGGTGCCTGTCCCCCTTTCTCCACGGGGTCCCGGAGTCGCGCCCGAAAAAGGGGACAGGCACCGTCGGTGACGCGAATCACCACTGCAATACCAGTCGTCGACGGAGCCCAGTCCCCAGGGGCCAGTCCCCTTTTTCGGGCTTCCGCCTTTACAGTTTGAGAAATAAGCAAAGGAAAGGACTCGACGCCATGAGTTGGCTTCCCCGAAAGACTGTGGTCGTGCCGATCGACTTCTCGAAGGATTCGTTCGCGGCGCTGAAAAGCGCGTTGGAACTGGTCGACGACCCGACCCATTTGCATGTGATCCATGTGCTGCCGATCCTCGAAGCGACCGACCCGGGCATCATTTGGGCCACGATCGACGACGAGAGCCGCCGCGAGCACGCCACCGACGCGTTGAAGAAGGAACTCGACGCCGTCGGGGCCGGCGACTTGCAAGTCGAGATCCGTTTCGGCGACCCGGGCCACGAGATCGCCCAATATGCCGAGGAAGTCGACGCCGGTTTGGTCGCCGTCTCGTGTCACGGCCAAACGGCCCTAGAGCATCTATTGATCGGCTCGGTCGCCGAACGCGTCGTCCGGCTGGCCCATTGCCCGGTGCTGGTGTTAAAGCACTAGCTTGGAAAATGCTCGCGGACCGCTTGCTCGAACTCCTCGGGCGTGACGACGCGGCTGACGCTGCCGCGAAACTTCCGGGCGCCGTGGCGGCCTTGGCCGTAATGGCAGGCGTAGCGACGCATCAGGATCGTTGCCCGGCGCGGGCCGAAACGATCGATCACTGCGCGAAAATGTTCCAGAAGTAGTTGCCGCTGTTCGACGAGCGTCGGCTCGGGGGGAATTGGCTCGGCAGCCCCCCTAAAACCAGCGAGTGCTGCCTGTGCTTGACGGAAGAGCCATGGTCGCGAAAGGGCCGCCCGGCCGATCATTACGCCGTCGACGTCATAGCGCGAAAAGGCCGCGACGACGTCCTCGGGCGTTCGCAAATCGCCGTTGCCGATCAATGGGATGCGTTTCAGATAGGGCCTGATTCGAGCGATCGCCGCCCAATCGGCCGTTCCCTTGAACTTATCGGCCGCCGTTCGGCCATGAACGGTCAGCGCGGCCCCGCCCGCCTCCTCGACCGCTTGGGCCACGTCGAAGGCCGTGATCATCTCGCGCGAAGGCCCCAGACGGATCTTGGCCGTGACGGGTACCGGGTCGCACGCCTGGGCCACCTGCGCAACGATCCGGCCGATCCGGTCGGGAAAGCGCAACAGGTAGGAACCGCTCTGGGCCTTCTCGGCCACGTCCCGAACCGGACAGCCGAAGTTGATATCGACCACGCTAACGCGAAACTCCCGGGCCAGCCGCTGCCCGACCGCGGAGAGCGTGTCCGGATCGTTGTCCCAAATCTGCACGGCCAGCGGTCGCGGCTCGTCCTTTACGCCCCAAAGCCGGTCGGGTAACTCGTGACGATGGGCGTCCATTTGCAGGAACCCTCGGGCGCTGATCATCTCGGTCGCCAGCAGGCCCACGCCACCGAACCGCCGGACCATCTGCCGATAGGCCGTGTTCGTATAGCCGGCCATCGGCGCCTGCAACAACGGCGGGTCGATCGGCAACGGTCCGATAAAAAGGGGGCGGCGCGGGGTCGCTTCATCCATGAGAAGTCAACTTCAAGCACGGGGCGAGGGAAGAGTTACCAGAGCATAACCCAAGGCAGGATCGGCCGCTATCCCCCGCGGAAAACACTGCTTCTGCGAAGCCGTGGCACACCCGATTCCCGGCATCAGCCTCTTTTGGGCGGGCTGCCAGAACTCTCCGGGGCGTCGGACACGAAGAGACGCTGAGACGGCATCGCGAAACGGATCTCCTCGGCTTGGAACCGCTCGATTACCTGTAGGTTGAGCCGCTCGCTGAAGTCGCAGTAGTCCCAGTAGTCGGGTGGCCCTGTAGGAAGCGAATGGTACCAGTAGATAACCCGAATGACGAGTGCCGTTTCGAGGACATCGCTGAGGAAGACCTTCGGCGGGAACTCTTCGTTCATTCCCTCGTGATCGGTCAATAGCTCGCGGAGGATTGTCAATGCCCGACGGGCCTTCTCCGACGCCGTATCGCTGGCGATGCGGAGGTTCATGACCCGCCGGATATGGGGCCGCTTGCCGATGTTGAGAATCGTCTTATAGGCCATCTCGCCGTTGGGGACGGTCACCAGATGGCCGTCGAGCGTTCGGATTCGGGTCGAGCGGAACCCGACCGACTCGACCGGTCCGTCGTGGCCGTCGACGATGATCCGCTCGCCCAGCTCGAAGGGTCGGTCGGCGAAGATCATCATCGAGCCAAAGAAGTTCTTGATCGTGTCTTGGGCGGCCAGACCGATCGCCAGGCCACCGGCGCCGAGTCCCGCGATGACGCTCGACGGCGGCTTGTCGCTGACCGCCATGGCGATTTCCAGCAACACCAGTACGATGACAGTCAACCGCAACGACGTACTCACGATCGGCACGAGCATGTCGTTCAGCGTGCTGCCCGACTTGCTGGCCAAGTTGCGGAGCAGTTCGACGACAACATCGACCATGCGGAAGAGAATATAGCCGACGACTAGGGCAAAGATGACTTGGATGACCGTCCTGGCACCCGTCTCGACATCGTGATCGAGCACCAGGACTTGCACCCCGGCGTTGAGTCCGACGAGGAAGAAGACGGGCAGTGCGGTCTTTGCCAAGGTCGTCATGGCGACGGCGCCGACGGTGCGTCCGCGGCGTTGTAGCGAGTTACCCCACGCCTTGAGTATGGCGCGGAGAAACTGGCCGAGGAGCAGACTGGCGAAAATCGTAGCGAACAGGGCCAGGATCCGCCACATCTCGTTGCCGAGCAAGAGTTCTCGGTCGTACCAGGCCCGCTCTTCCGTGGCCAGATTCAATACGGGTTTGTCTTTGTAGAGTTCCCAAAGTGCATCGATCTGCCTGACCGTCTCGGCGGAGAATTGCCAGGCGCCTGCTTCATCTCGGCTGATCTCGACGGGCTGGGTGGCCCCATCCGGTGGGAAGCGGAACGCCGGAGCCTCCGGGTCGTCACCAATCTGGCCGTAATCAATCAGTGCCAGCCGGTCGATCACATCTTTCAGCCGTCGGGCATAGCCGAGCTTCCGATAGGGCCCCATCTCGGGGTCCATCGCCGAGAAATCCAGCGCCGTGACGGCCAACTCATATTCCCGATCTTCCAGGCCCACCAGCAAGGTCCGCATGGTCTGCCGGGCACTGCGAAGCGACGGGGGAACGACGGGCAATGGGCCGGCTGGCTCGATCGGTTCGCCCGTCTTCTCGTCCGACTCGGTGGGCCGTTCTTCCGCCGGCTCGTCCTCGGGCTTTGACTCCGCCGGCTCCGTGTCTTGGGGCTCGGGGGGCTTTTCGCTCAGCACTTCGTAGAGCGCATCGACTTTCTTGACGGTCTCGGCCGAGAACCGCCAAACTCCGTCCTCACCTCGAGCAATCGTAAGGACCGCATCGGCTTTATCCGGCGGTAACCCGAACGGCGGGCCCTCCGACTCGTCGCTTATCTCGGACGAATCGAACAGCGGCATGCGGTCGATTACGGCCTTGAGCTTCTGGGCGTAGCGGATCTGGCCGAACTCGTCGGGGGTCGGCTCGATCGCCGAGAAATCGAGCGCCCCGACCGCCACAGCAAAGTCCTTATCCTCCATCGCCACGATGAAAGTGCGCATGACTTGAAGTGGGCTTCGCAGCGGATCGGTCTCGGCGGTCCGGGGCTCGGCGGTCTCCGGCTCGCTCTCCGACGCCGGTTCGCCCTGCGCGGCAGCCGTTTGTGCCACAGCGGCCGGTCGCATGGACAGCCCGCGATCGCAGAAAATCGCCGCAATCACCAGCATCGGCCACAGCACCCAACGACATCGCAACATCCGATCGGCTCCGAAAGAGGTCGTGTTCTGCACTCGTGGAGACACCGACAGGGCCCATGACGTCCAACTCACACTGGCAACTCACACTGGCGAGACGCCAAGGCCACCCAACCCATCGCTCTATCACATGACCGACCTCTTAGGGAAATGATAGGCGCACGCGGCCTGTCGGAGCGATCTCGGGCCGATTGTTGCGGCATGCTCTGCCGCGGACACTTCATCCCGGCATGACACACACGGAGACAAGTTCGAGAATTGTCTCGCTCATGTTGGGGTACCCGAGGAGTGGTAGTCCGTGTTGCCGAGAAATTCGAGCACGTCGGTGGCGGCTCCCCAAATGGGCCGCATGAACCGATCCTTGATGGCTTGGCGGACAAGCTCCTTCTGGGTCCGATCGAGTGCGCCGGGGCCGGTGATCTTTGCGAGAATGGCGTCTTCGCTCTCGACCATGCTGTTCAGTGCCCAGCGCGAGGCGAGTCGGTAGCAATGGAGGCCGTCCATTCGCGTTCCCTGGTCATCGGAGCGGAAATGGAGCTCGACGAGTTGAAAATCGCCCTGATGGGGTATCTGGTCCTGGTTCCTCGCCGCACTGACGGCCCCCCCTTTGGTGAAGAGCATCCACCCGCGTCCATTGCGTTCCCACCGGGCCACCATTTTGGTCTTGCCACAGATGAGGTAGTGGCTGGTGCGATTGAGCCGTTCGGAACTGTCCAGCTCGAGCATGGACGTCTCGCCGGACGATGGGGCGAGGATCGGCGCCGTTTCTTCGGCGGACGCCTCTGTTTGGGGGGTATCCGTCGGGAGGCCATCGGCGACAATTCGCACGGATCGGCCGCATTTTGGGCACTTCCGGGTCTGCCCGGCCAATTTGTCCTTGGCATTGAGCCGGCTCTTGCATCCGGGGCAAGTGACTTGAATCATGGCCGCTATCTCCTCTTTCTGGCCGTCGCGATGGTCATAACCGCCGACGAGACGCACTATTGGGTGGCCTGGCACGGCACATAGCGGTCGGTCGGTTATGGGTCCTTATCTGGAAAACATAGGATATTTCGGTTGTGCGGCGAGGTCAAGGTTTTCCGGGGCTGGCAGTTCGATGCCCCGCCGACGCCGGATTCGTCCGAAGCGTTGGTAGAGGCGCTTTCCTTGACAGCCTATCTTTGATAGACTGAGGGTTGCAGTATTGTTTGTCGGAACCGGAAGGAAACGGTCGCGTGGCTTTAGTGGCCCAATGGCCGGCCGAACGAATACCTGCCTCGGGAAGGAAATCGGGGGATTTCACGCTTCCCAGTTAGACCCACCTGGACACTCTTGAAATGAAGTCGCCGAAACCCGTGCCGGTTGGTGACAGCGATCCGTCGGGCAGATGCCGCGGTGTGTTGCCCAGTTGGGTGCCTTGTTGTTGTGGGGCTTTCGTGATCTTGTTGGCTCGGAGTGCTTATCGAGACCTTGAACTTTTGTAGTAGGAGGTTGGACACATCGTGCATCTGGATCATTTACCGGGGACACTTTTCGGTCCGTCTACGCTGGTCGAGTTACTTCGGCATCGGGCTCGCCATCAAGCAGAGGACCTTGCCTACAAGTTCCTAGTCGACGGCGAGAACGATCAGATCGACGTGACCTACGGGGAATTGGACTGCCAGGCCCGAAGGATCGGTGCTTGGTTGGAGTCACGCGAGCTGGGCGGAGAGCGCGCGTTGCTGCTGTATCCCCCCGGATTGGAGTTCATCGCGGCCTTCTTCGGGTGTCTCTACGCGGGCGTGGTGGCCGTCCCGGTCTATCCACCCCGCCGGAACCGTTCGATGGACCGAATCCAGTCCATCGCTGCCGACGCCGAGGCCAAAGTCGCCTTAACGACCGACACGGTCCTCAGCCGGCTGTTTCCCGTTGACGACGCTGGTCCGCTGATCGACGAGATGCCGCACCTGAAGAAACTCACTTGGCTGGCGACCTGCCATATTCCCGAGGGAATGGAACAGGATTGGTGCATGCCGGATGTCCATGGCGACACGCTGGCGTTTCTGCAATACACATCGGGGTCGACCGGCACGCCCAAGGGAGTGATTCTCAACCACGCCAACCTGAACCATAACTCGGCGTTGATCGCCTATGGGTTCGAGCATTCTCGGTCGACGGCGGGTGTGTTTTGGCTACCCAGCTACCACGACATGGGGCTGATCGGCGGCATCCTGCAACCGATGCACATCGGGCGGCCGTCGATTCTGATGTCGCCGATGACGTTTCTTCAACGGCCGTTCCGGTGGCTTTCCACGATCTCGCGTTTCCGAGCCACGACCAGCGGGGGTCCGAATTTCGCATACGACTTGTGCGTGAAGAAGATCACCCCCGAGCAGCGAGAGACGCTCGACTTGAGCAGTTGGCAGGTCGCCTTCAACGGAGCGGAACCGGTGCGTAAGGAGACGCTGGACCGATTTGCCGAGACGTTCGCCCCTTGTGGATTTCGCCGCGAGGCGTTCTATCCATGCTATGGTCTGGCCGAAGCCACCCTGATTGTTTCCGGCGGCTATGCAAAGAAAGCTCCGGTCATTCGCAGTTTCGACATGACGGCCCTCACCCACGGCAAAGCCATTGTGGCCGAACCCCTCGACGAGGATGCCCGAGAACTGATCGGGTGTGGCCGGGCATTGCTCGACCATAAGATCGAGATCGTGGATCCCGACACGGCGGTGCCCCGGCCTGATGGAAGGGTCGGCGAGATTTGGGTCAGCGGTCTGAGCGTTGCCCAGGGATACTGGCGACAGCCGGAAATCACGCAAGAGATCTTCAAGGCCCGGCTGGCCGACAACGGAGAAGATCTGTTCCTGCGAACCGGCGACCTCGGGTTTATGTATGACGGCGAACTGTTCGTGACCGGACGCCTCAAGGACCTGATCATCGTTCACGGTGTGAATCACTACCCCCAGGATGTGGAGTTGACGGTCCAACATTCCCATCGGCGGTTGCGAAAGGACTGCGGTGGCGTCTTCACGGTCGAGGTGGACAGCGTTGAGGGGGGCACTGCCGAGATACTCGTCTTGGTTCAGGAAGTAGATCGCCGCAAGCAGAAGGGCGATTTGGCGGCGATGTACGACAAGATCCGCCGGGCCGTGGCCGCCGGGCACGACCTGATGCTCGACGCCATCGTGTTGGTCAAGGCCGGTAGCATCCCCAAGACGTCTAGCGGCAAGATCCAACGCCATGCCTGTCGGTCGGGTTTTCTCGATGGCTCTCTGTCCGTCGTCGACCAGTGGACAGCAGCTTCCATTGCGGTGGATACTCCGGCCGAGATCGAACTGGTTCCCACCAGCCCGCAGCGCGACGGTGGTCCGAAATCACCCACGGCCGAGAAGACGACCGAAGTGGTGCTGGAGGAAATCCAACGCGTGGCCAAGGGGCGTGCGGCCGGCCTGACGCTCGACACGCCGATCATCGAGACGGGACTCGATTCGCTTGAGCGGATGGAGGTCCTCGCGCTGTTGGAAGATCGATACGGGGCCCATTTCCCCCAGGAGATTTTCCCCGACCTACAAACGGCCCGCGATTTGATCGAAGCCGTCGAGAAGCACCTCGGCACCGAACCGGTATCGAGGACGGCCCGACCGGCCGGCGAAGACATCTCGCCGGAAACCTACCGTTTCGAGCAGTTTCCCGAATATGTCCAGCTGCGAGACAATCTGGCCATTCTCCAATCCCCCGAGGTAGGAAACCCCTTCTTCAGCGTCCACGAGGGGCTCTCCGGGGCGACGACCGTTATCGACGGACACGAACTGATCAACTTCTCGAGCTTCAACTATTCGGGCATGGCGGTCGAACCGGTTGTTATGCAGGCCGCCAAGGATGCGATCGACAAGTATGGGGCAAGCGTCTCGGCCAGTCGGCTCGTCTCCGGCGAGAAAGACCTTCACGGCCAGCTCGAGCAGGCGATCAGCCGATTCATCGGCACCGAGGACGCGGTGACCTTCGTCTCGGGACACGCCACCAACGAATCGGTGATCGGCCACCTACTCAGCCCGGGGGACCTGATCCTCCACGACGGATTGGCACACAACAGCATTGTCCAGGGGAGCATTCTTTCCGGCGCTCGACGCAGACCGTTTACGCACAATAGCTGGGAGGCCGTCGACCAATTGCTCTCGCAGATTCGCCACGATTATCGACGCGTATTGGTCGTCATCGAAGGTGTCTACAGCATGGACGGCGATATTCCCGACCTGCCGAAGTTCATTGAAGTAAAAGAACGGCACAAGGCCCTGTTGATGATCGACGAGGCACATTCGGTAGGGGTTCTTGGATCCGGAGGACGGGGGATAGGGGAGTATTTCGACGTGGCACCCGCCGATGTCGACATCTGGATGGGGACGCTCAGCAAATCAATCGGAAGTTGCGGTGGATACATCGCCGGCTGCAAGGCGTTGATCCAGTACCTGCGATATACGACGCCGACCTTCGTCTTCTCGTGCGGTCTTGCTCCGGCGGCCGCGGCCGGTGCGATGGCCGCGATCGAGCTGATGGAAGCCGATCCGGGGCGATTCAACCGGCTGCGGGAGAACGCCGAACTGTTCCTCAGCTTGGTCCAACAGCGGGGGATGAACACCGGCACGAGCAAGGACACCCCGGTGGTTCCCATTATTTTGGGTAGCTCGGTCGACTGCCTGCAGATGTGTAAGCGGATGTTCGCTCGGGGAGTAAACGTCCAGCCGATCTTGCACCCCGCGGTCGAGGAAAGTGCGTCCCGTTTGAGGTTCTTCGTCACGTCGCTACACACCGAGCAACAGATTCGGTTTACGGTCGACGCGTTGACCGAAGAACTGGAGAAGATCAATCCGGACTATTTGGGCCAACCGAGCAGCGGCCAAACGGCTTCAAATTAGAGCGAAATGCGCGCAATCCGGTCAATGTGAAAGAATCACTGTTGCCTTTCGACGGCATACAGTTTAGAAAAGAAGTATGGTGGGTGTCGCGAATGGCGCCGAGGTGCCCCGCCATCGATTCCCGGCCGGCGCCAGGTCGTCTTTTTCGTCAAAGAGGTCCAAGGTTGCTTACCGAACAAGAGATTGCACGTAACTGGCGCGGCATGTTTCATGGCAAGTCGTTTGATGAGACGACGCTTGCCCGAGCCGAGGTGCTCCTGCGGGAGCTGCGCCCCGAGAGCCCATTGCGACACCGTCTGGGAGCGGAACTCGCCGAATTGCGAAACCTCCACGCCAAACAGGACTGCTCCGCCTAGCTGCCGGGGGACCCTAACTATCGGGGGATGCTGCTACCGATTGACGGTAATGTTGAAGTGGACACCCTGCATGAGCACGCCTTGGCGATTGAACTGGCTCTGGAAGCCCATGTGGGGGACCGTATAGTCAATAATGCTCGAGGGTCGGGCAATCCCGTCCATCCAGGTCCCCGTCCAGCCGGCTCCAAACGAGATATCTCTGGTCAACTGATACCTCAGTTGAGCCCGTAGCTCGATAACGTTCGAGAACTCGTGAATCGTGTCGTTGTGGTTGAACGAGTTGGCTCGCATCAAACGCGGCTGGAATGCCCCGGTTTCCTCGGCGCCGCCGCCCTCGGGGTCCAGGGCAAGTTGGTCGACCAGCGTGCCGTTCTGCCGGAGATTCTGTATGTTGAGACCCGCCATGTAGCGTCCTTGCGCTTCCACGATCCACCGGCCCGTCTGCCGAGCCCAGCGCCCGCCGATCTGGCCGCCGATGATCCGGTTCTCGACCACCGTGCTCCATGAACTGTCGGCCAGGGCCGGCCCGAAGAGTGCGGTCTGTTCGAAGTTGCCCGCTATGGCTGCGACGGCGGCGGCCGGTTCGGCGTCGGGGTCAGGGTCGGGATCTGGATCGGGATCTGGATCGGGGTCGGGGTCGCCATCATCGCCACCATCGCCACCATTGTCGCCGCCGGAGCCCGAGGACTCTTGAGCGGCTCCGGCCGTGATGTTGAACGTCTCGTCGAACTCGATATATCGAGGCCCCACGAAGAACTCGAAGTAGCCGCGCTTGTGCCGTTGACGCAGGCGGTGAGCATACATCAACTCGACGCTCCACGTCTCGACCGTATTGCGCAACAAGACCTCGTCGAACGTGATCGGCAGCGGAGCCAAGACGCTGACGTCGTCGCCGTCCGGGTCGATCGGATTGGGGATCGTGCCCACGATTCCCCAAAGCAGCATCTGATTGCCTTGCCCGACCAGGACCTCGCCGTCGTCGAAGGTCATGTCGACGCCCGAAGCGACATCCCGCTGGTTCTGCCGGTTCAGCCGATAAGTGCTGACAAACCAGCCTCGGCGATCCACGATGCGCCCGAAACTGAATCGCTGTCCGTGGACCCAATGCGACCTGAAATTACCCGTATTGTAGGAGTTCGACTGCTCCCTCGTGTCCTCCGGGGTCGGACCGTAGGCCACGGTGCGGATAAGCCCCGCTTGGCCGATGGTTGCCACCTCCGGCGCGGAAATGGACCATTTCAGGCCGTCGAAGGTGAAGAAGAATCCCTCGGGTGGCTGTATACCATCGCCATAGGTACTGATATTGGCCGGGGCGAATAGCTGCAGGTCCGGCCGCGACTGCCCGTAGGCAGGCATCGCCGCCATTAACACCAGCATGCCCACGACTAGCCCCCATCTCGTGCGATTAAGCGACATTATCTTGTCCCACCTCGATATGCTCTCGTTGCCAAGCAGCGCGAACCCTCCGGCGAGGAGGGCGCGTGCATCATTCATCCGTGACGGTAGTATCGGACGTGTCGGTCGTACCAGTTGAGTAAGAAAGGTAAACCTTGCGGGAAATGCCGGTATTGCATGTTCTCAGGCATCCAGCCGGCATTTACTGGGAAATATGGGCAAGGTAGGGCATTCCACTGCCGGGTCGAAAGACGCAATCCGGCGTTTTTTCTCGCCCCAGGCGCCCCCTTCGGACTCCAATTCCGCCTTATCTAATAGCCGGATTATTTTCCGGCCGGAGAACCTCGGATCTCCACGGGCCAAGTGGGGTCAGCCGTTTACCGCGTCCCGGCGCCCCATTTGGTCCTGTTTTAAGAAGACCAGCCGTCAAGCGCCCCAGTGGGTGGCAGGAAAAATCACCCGCCAAACGAATCGGTTGCTTGACTGGCACCAGATAGGGGGATATCATGGTGGCGTATTCGGGGGAATGGAAACTCGGCCTCCTCAGGGCCAAATTCCCGAAACCGCTTCGCGCCAAGGAAAGCGAGTAGGACACATGTGGGAGCTGTTCACCGAGAGTATCAGGACGGTCAACCTACCCTATACGATCCTGTTGGGGCTCGTGTGCCTCTATTGGGTCCTGTATCTGGTGGGGGCCATGGGCACCGATGCGTTGGACTTTCTCGGCGTCGATCTGGATGTTGACGTCGACGTGGATGCGGATGTCGATATCGACGCAGGCTCGCATGGCCCCGGACACGCCCTGGCTTCCATCCTCCAGTTTCTTCACGTAGGCGAATTACCCGTCGTGCTGATTGCCAGCATCCTGATTACCTTCATGTGGGCATTCTCGGTGCTGTCGAACTACTATCTGGGTACCTACGCACCTTGGTTTGCCTTGTTGATGTTTGTGCCGATTCTCGTGACTGGCGCGATTGCCACCAAGGCCGTTGTGATGCCGTTCGCACCCTATCTCAAGAAGGCCTTCGACCAGTCGAGCGACCGGATTGAAGTGGTCGGCAAACGCGTGACCATTATCTCCATGGAGGCTACCTCGGAGTATGGGCAGGCCGAGTTCATTACCACCGGGTCCCCCCTGTTGTTGAACGTGAAAACCCGAGAGGGAGTCACGATGGCCAAGGGAGAGGAAGCTATAGTATACGAGTACGACAAGGCTAGTAGTACGTGTCTGGTCGCGAAGTTCGATGTCAATGCAGTTCCAGAACCGGAGGAATAGACCATGTTAGGAAACGTCCTGTATATAGTCATTGGAGTGGTTGTCCTTGCTGTCATTGGTGTGGTGGCCATGGTCATGCGGTGCTACCGCAAGGTCGAACAAGGGACGGCGTTGATCATCATCGGTCCGAAGGAACCGACGGTCCATTTCTCCGGTGCGGTGGTTTGGCCCATCTTTAACCAGGCCGAAATCATGGACATTTCGGTCCGCCGAATCGAGATCTTCCGCCATGGCTCCGAAGGATTGGTGTGTAAGGATAACGTCCGAGCCGACATCAAGGTGGCCTTCTTTGTTCGCGTGAACAACAACGAGGACGATGTCCGGCAGGTCGCCCAATGTATCGGCGTCGAACGGGCCTCCGAAACGCAGGCCCTGATCGAGTTGTTCGACGCGAAGTTCTCCGAGGCACTCAAAACGGTCGGTAAGAACTTCGACTTCGTCGATCTCTATACCTCGCGAGATTCGTTCAAGGACCAAATCCTTCAGGTCATCGGCCGCGACTTAAACGGCTATATATTGGACGATGCGGCGATCGACTACCTCGAGCAAACACC
>SDBT01010180.1_pt1 | contig 15210 bp, 13 predicted proteins | sample 2277101 | NCBI WGS metagenome assembly SDBT01 (sample SAMN10404973, study PRJNA504765) | marine sediment metagenome | isolation source: marine sediment core GS10_PC15, 103 cmbsf | place: Arctic Ocean: Southern Knipovich Ridge | collected 2010 | reverse complement strand
ATTGCTTTTTCAGCATGGTCAAGGAACTGTTCGGGATCCACCTTGTCGTCATAGCCGGTTTGTGCAATTTCGGTTGCAGTTAATACAATATTTCTGAGAATTGATTTGTCTTTTACAAGCCGTGCATAGTGAGAGACATTTACCGTTGAAGGAACAAGTTCGGTCAGATAAGTCAGGTATGCACTTCCTCCAACCTCTTCGAGAAGGTTGCCTTTACTTTTTAAAAATTCATACAACGTCAGTACATCTATTGGTTCACTTTTTAGCTCGAGGTCAATCATGGACTGGAATATTTTCCTGTGAGCATCTTTATAAAAATCGTCAGGAAGGAGAATTTCCAATACTTCGTGTATCGAGTTGTTATCAATAAGGACTGCACCAAGTACCGCTTTCTCGGCTTCATCTGTCTGTGGAAGTGGCCTGCTAAGGTTTTCCATAATTAATTTTCCTTCGATAAAATCAGAATTAAAATAATATTAATCCTGTAGGACTATTTTAATCTTCAATAAGGACAATACCAATATCCATGACATTTGTCCCGGTAGGGCCTGTTTTAATAAGGTCATCCATTTTTTCAAAAAAAGTATAGGAATCATTATCAACAAGATGGTCCCTTGCACTGCAGTTGTACTGCCTTGCCAGAAGGCGGGTGTTGCCGTCACAAATTGCGCCTGCAGCATCCGTGGGGCCGTCTATTCCATCAGTTCCTGAAAAAAGGCCTACTATATTTTCATGCCCGATAATCTCCATGCAGAATGCCAGGGCGGTTTCAGTATTTCGGCCGCCAGTACCGTTACCTGTTACATTAACTGTCGTCTCACCACCGAAAATTATGCATGCAGGTTTTTCTACAGGGGTATTAAATCGTTCTATATCAAATGCAATACCGGCCAATACTTTTGCAACTTCTTTTGCAAGGCCGTTTATCTGCGAAGACAAAAGAAGCGTGTTATATCCTAATTCGGTTGCTTTTTTTTGTATTGCCAAAAGTGATTTATGGTTGTTTCCAACAATCACGGTCTGAACTTTTTCGTAGTTTAGTTCCCTTTCACCCAGCAATTTAGGAATAATACCCCTTCTGCCCTGTTCCAGGTGGACAACAACTTTGGGTGGAATTACATGTTCTATTTTAAGTGCTTCAATCACTCTCCACGCTTCTTCAAAGGTTGTGGAATCCTCCACTGTTGGCCCGGAGGCAATGACATCAAGTTTGTCCCCCACTACATCAGAAAGGACGAGGGTGATAATTTCGGCAGGAATTGCTTTTTTTAAAAGTCCGCCGCCTTTTATCTGTGACATTTTTTTTCTGACAGTATTAAGACCCTGCGTATCTACACCGGAACGCAGCAGTTTTTCGGTCACTTTGCGTTTGTCTTCAATACTGAGCCCTTCCCTAGGCATAGCAAGTATTGAGCTCCCGCCGCCAGATATTAAAAATATGACAAGGTCATTCTCACCTGCTTTATCAAGGATCGTTGAAATTTTTATAGCAGCCTGGAGGCTTTTGTCATCGGGCATAGGGTGGCTTGAGAGATAGAAGTTAAGATTTTCAAATGAGTATTCTGGCCTGGAATTGGAAATAACAATTCCTTCAGTAATCCGGTTTCCAAGCAGTTCCTCTACCGAGCTTGCCATAAGGGGGGCAGCTTTGCCGAATGCTACAAGGTAAATTGAATCATATTTGTCTATATCGTATGATTGGGAGTCTACAGTGAGGGTACCACTTTCAAGGGAAACGTGTTCCAGTACACAGCGTTTTGGATTAGCTGCTTCCAGGGCTTCGTTGAATAGTTCACTTGCAATCTTTCGCTGTTTTTCTGCAGACATTTTTATTTATATAAATTCATTATTTTTTTAGACTATCAATTATGTTATCTACTTTTTCCCTGGTCAGGTTTTCGTATAGCGTATCATCTACAAGCATTGCCGGTGCAGTACCGCATGAAGCAAGACATTCAGCTTCCATAAGGGTTATAGAACCGTCTTCAGTTGTATCGCCGGTGTTCAGATCGAGTCTTTCACACAGATGGTGTTTTATATGTTCAGCTCCCTTAAGGGCACAGGAAAGTGTTCTGCAGACCCATACGATGTGCTTTCCGGCAGGCTCTGTAAAAAACATTGTGTAGAAAGTAGCAACATTCTGTACACCTGTTGGAGGAAGGTCGAGCATCACCGCTACTTCTTCCATGGACTGTGGTGAAAGCCAGCCGAAGTTATCCTGCACTTCCCAGAGAACGGGTATGAGTGCAGACTGCTGCGTTTCGTGTTTAGATATTATATCGTTAATCTTTTGTAACAATCCTGGTTCAAACGCCATTATTATTTTCTCACCTGAAAAATAAATTAGATAGTAAAATTAACATGCTTTAAATTCATCTTCAATAAATGCAAAAAAAATGTTCTAACTTGTTGTAATTTATATGTTTTTTTTAAGGTCAAGTTTGATGGATTATTTTGTTCGGTTAAAATTCCTAAAATGGCAAAAAAAAGAATAACCAGAGTATATACAAAGACTGGCGATAAAGGCGAAACTTCGCTGGTTGACGGGAGCAGGATAAGTAAATCATCTAAAAGAGTTGATACGTTCGGAGATGTTGATGAACTGAATTCAATACTTGGAATTTCTCTCCAGTATATTAATGACCGTGAGATTGGAGATGTTCTTAACTCTATACAAAATGATCTTTTCATACTGGGCGGAGATCTGGCCACACCAAGTGATTTTGAGATCAAGATACCGAGAATCGGCCCAGAGATGATTAAGAAGCTTGAAAAATTAATCGATTCCTATCATTCAGAGGTCGGTGACCTCAAGGAATTTATCCTGCCTGCTGGCAAAGGTGCCAGCACCTATGTTCATCTGGCTAGGACAGTCTGCAGAAGGGCGGAAAGAAAGATTGTAGATCTTTCAAATGAGGAAACAGTAAACGGATCTGCAATTATTTTTCTCAACAGGCTTTCCGACCTGTTATTTGTAGTGGCAAGGGTGGTAAATAAACGGGCCGGCTTTGAAGAAACATATGTAGATTTCAGTAAGAAATAATGAAAAAATTTAATCCCGACATTACAAGCCATTTAATAGAGGACTATATTCTGGAAATGACCCGGATTGAAGACAAACTGGTTGATGAAATGCATACGTATGCAGAAATTAACGAAGTTCCTATTATTGGACCGCTTGTAGGAAAATATTTATACCAGATTGCCCTAATCACAAATGCTGAAAAAATTTTTGAAATGGGGTCTGGTTTTGGATATTCAGCATACTGGTTTGCAAAAGCTTTTAAGGGGAAGAGCAAAGTTATTTGTACAGACTTTTCAGGTGACCACAAAGAAGCTGCAAAGAGTTTTTTTAAAAAAGCAGGTTTTGAAAATTACCTGGAATTTGTTTGTGGTAATTCTTTAGAGATTCTAAAAGAGTCGGATGATAAATACGACATTATATTTATTGATATAGATAAGGAAGAGTATCCGTATGTAATTGACATAACGTATGATAAGTTGAATAAGAACGGATTAATGATTGCTGATAACACTCTCTGGTACGGCCGGGTAATCGAAGACGACGAACTGCCGAGCACTAAAGGGATCAAGAAATTTAATAACATGATGTCATTGGATAAAAGGTTTATAACTACAATTATTCCTTTGAGGGACGGGATAACACTAAGTTATAAAAAAAATTAACCATGCTTAAAAACCCACTTGTAATTAGCAAAGAAGATTTAAAAACCGAACTCAAATTCTATTTTGACAGGTCAAGAAACAATCTCAGGGAAAAACACAGGAGAAGAAGCAAGAAGCACAAGGCAAGCCTTGGGATTGAACTTTGCAGGGAAAGGTCTGCATTAAATGATGAAATTATAGTCAGGGCCCTTTCGGAATTTGGATTTAAAGACGTTAAGGGAATTTCCATTATTGCTCTTGGGGGTTACGGCAGAGATGAACTTTGTCCATATTCAGATATTGACCTGCTTATTTTGTATAGTGTGAAAAGCAAGAAATGGGCTAAAGAACTTACTGAACACCTTCTTTATTTTTTATGGGATTTAAATTTAGAAATTGGGCATTCGGTGAGGACAGTTGATGAGTGTATAGAGTTATCAAAAGACCATGATACTACTATCCTGACATCGCTACTTGACTCAAGGCATATATATGGCGATGAGAAACTAACCAAGAAACTTGAAAACAAACTTTACAATGAACTACTGCCTGAATGTTCAAATATTTTTATCGATAAAAAAATTGCTGAAAGCAAAAACAGGGTAAGAAGGTACGGGGGTTCCGTATATTTACTTGAACCGAACATAAAAGAGGGTGAAGGGGGCCTTAGAGATGTGCATACTGCCTTGTGGGTTGCACAGGCTAGGTACAAGATTAAGAATTTTCGTGACCTTTTAAATATCGGAGTAATCAACAGTAAAGAACACAGGGTTATAGAGAAGTGCTATAACTTTCTGCTTGCCGTGCGGTCTCAGCTTCATTACCTGGCAAAGAGACGTGAAGACAGACTGAGTTTTGATTACCAGGAAAAGGTAGCAAGGTTTTTTGGTTACAGGGATGCAGAACTGCGGGCCGTTGAAAAATTTATGAGGGTTTACTACCTTCGTGCAAGGCTTACAAACCAGCAATCTGAACGAATAATTGAGAGCTGTATTGCCAAACCCAGGGCTTTATCTGAAAGCAGGAGGACTACTTACCTTGAAAACGGGTTTACTATTCAGGGTGGTCGCCTTTCTGTTACAAGTAGGAATGTATTTAAAGAAAATCCCGTGAACTTAATCAGGGCGTTTGAGTATGCAAATAAACACAGTGTCAAGATGAGCAAACATTTGACATGGCTGATATGGGAAAACTCAATTCATATTGATGATAAGGTCAGAAGAAACAGTGAATTTAACGGCATATTCCTGAGAATATTAAAGACAGCCAAAAACGTATCCGAAATTTTATACCAGATGAATGAACTCAGGCTACTTGCCCACTATATCCCGGAATTTGGAAAGATTGTATGCATGGTACAGCACGATGCCTACCATGTTTACACCGTGGATGTCCATTCGATCTTTATGGTACGCGAAATTGAAAAACTGACAAACTATAGTTATGAGGAAGAGTTTCCACTTCTTACAAAGATTGCAGAATCAGTCGAAAAAAGGCACGTACTTTACCTTGCATGCCTTATTCATGATGCGGGTAAGGGCAGCGGCAAGGACCACTCTGAAAAAGGTGCACGTATGGCACCAGTGATAGCTGCAAGGATGGGCCTTAATAAGCAGGAATCAATGCAGCTTGAGTTTCTCGTTAAATACCACCTGATAATGCCGCACTTTTCCCAGAGAAGAGACCTTCATGATGTGAGCCTTATCGAACGGTTTTCTGAAATGGTAAAAAGCCTCGAAACACTTATTCTTCTTTACCTTCTTACTTTTGCCGATATGAGGTCTGTCGGGCCTGACGTATGGTCCAACTGGAAAGGAATGCTTCTAAGGGAGCTGTATTTAAGAACAGCAAAATACCTGGAGCTCGGGGAATATACTAAAGAATCAGTTGAGAAAAGAAAAGAGAGAGTAATTGATAAAGTTCTAAAGATTAATAAAAAGCAGGTTTCTTTAAAAAGAACACGCAATATTCTGGACAGTATGCCGGATTCTTATTTTTCTGCCCATGCTCCCAAGGCAATTGCGAATCATATAAAAATTATTAATAAATCAGATTCAGATATGACAACTGACCTTGTGCACCATCCGCGTGAAGAATACGATGAATTTATATTCTGGGGAAATGATGATAAAAAATTAATCTATAAAATTTGCGGCGTTTTAACAGCAAGCAATGTCAATATTCTCGGAGCAAGGATAGTTACAACAAATGACGGCAGGGTGCTTGACGTTTTTTATGTAAATAAACTCGGTAAATCCACTTCTGATGAAAAAGAGGTATGGGAAAAAATCAATACAAATTTAATCAGGGTACATAAAGGAAAAGACGATGTTGAACAGCTTGTAAATAAAAGAAAAAGCGGGACTGCTTTTTATGAAAAAGTTATTCCCAAATATCCACCGAGAATCGAAATAGATAACAACTCTTCAGATACCTCAACCATTATAGATATTTATACTCACGACAGGGTCGGGCTTTTATACGATGTTGCAAAGACCCTTGATAAACTGAGGCTGAATATTAATTATGCCAAAATTTCAACAAAAGTGGACCAGGTCGTTGATGTACTTTATGTATCTACGAGGGCAGGAAAGAAAATTACAGATGAAAAAAGAATTGAAAGAATAAAGAATGCACTTATGGATGCAATTACAACTCCTTAAATAATGAGTAACAAACATCAAAGTATTCCACATACCAAGCTTAATACGGACTACCTTATAATAGGTAGCGGGCTTGCCGGGCTTTATGCAGCGCATTATGCATCAAAGTTTGGCAAGGTGTTAATCGTCACAAAATCTACGGTTAAGGAAAGCAATTCATATTGGGCACAGGGAGGTATAGCTGCTGCCCTTGACCCCGAAGACTCCGCAGTTTTCCATAGTGAGGATACAATCAACGCCGGAAGAGACCTTTGCCACATTGAAGCTGTCGAGGTGCTGGTAAAAGAAGGAAAGGAGCGCATCCTTGACCTTATAGAACTGGGAATGGTTTTTGATTCCGATGAGGAAGGACTGAAGTTTGGACTTGAAGGAGGGCATTCCAAAAGAAGGGTACTCCATGCAGGCGGTAATTCCACCGGTCAGGTTATGGTTGAATTTCTTATTTCATCTGTTGAGAAAAATCCCAATATCGAGGTACTTGAGCTTGCAAGTGTTACGGACCTTATTTCTGACGGGAATAGCTGCAGTGGGGCCTGGGCATTTAACCAGGAAAAAAGTGAATATATTCTGATAGATGCCAAAGCCACGGTACTTGCTACAGGCGGAGCATCCGCTTTATATGAAAGAACAACAAATCCCGAGGGGGCAACAGGGGAAGGTCTTGACCTGGCTTACAGGGCCGGGGCTGAACTGATGGATATGGAGTTTATACAGTTTCATCCAACTGCCTTTTACAGTGACAGCGGAGAAACTTTTTTAATTACAGAAGCAGTAAGAGGAGAGGGCGCGCACCTTGTAAACAGGGACGGCAAAAGATTTATGAATAAATACCACGGGCTCGGGGAACTTGCTCCAAGGGACGTTGTGTCAAAGGCGATATACAACGAATTAAGGGAAACGGGCGGTAAATATGTATATCTTATGCTCAGCCATCTTGATAGATCATTTATTATAAAGAGGTTTTCAAATATTTTCGGACTCTGCATGAACCAGGGCCTTGACCTAACATGTGACCTGATACCAGTAGCACCAGCCGCCCATTATACTATTGGCGGGGTAAGGACCGGGTTAATGGGTGAGACAAACCTCACGGGTCTTTATGCATGCGGCGAAGTAACCTGTACCGGTGTTCATGGTGCAAACAGGCTTGCGAGTAATTCACTGCTTGAGTGTATTGTATTTGCAAAACGGGCAATTGACGGTGCAAATAAATATTTTGAAACCAGGGAAGAAGTTATTCTTGAAGCAGGATCGCCCTGTATTTTTGGTGAAACTGATGTTAAAGATCAGGAAAGATTTAATACGATTAAAAAAGAAATCCAGAGTTTGAATACTCAGGTCCTTGGTATTATGAGAAACGGTACCGATATGAAAGACTATATTTCAAAACTTGAAACAATTATTGAAGAAAGCAGCAACCTTTCGGCTTGGTTTGCATATAAAATATTAAGCATGGGTAAATTGAGCCAACTTATAGCAGATTCTGCATATTACAGGGAAGAATCAAGGGGTGCACACCTGAGAATTGATTTTCCCGAAGAGAAAGAAGAACTGAAAGTACATATTGTAAACCGAATGGGTTCTGAACCATACCAAGTAAAGCTCTGAATAGAATTCCTGTTACGGGGCAGTATAATTAGAAACCTCCTATGGCTAAAAACAATTTAAACTGGTCAGAAGTTGAAAAATTATTAAACCTGGCATTTGAAGAAGATATTGGGACTGGAGATGTTACAACTGAGTCCATTTTTCCGGATGATGCAGCATGTGAAGCTCTGATTAAGTGTAAGGAAGACGGAATACTCGCAGGGCTCCCGATTGCCAAAGCTGTTTTCGGAAAACTGGGCGCTATAAGGGAGTGGAATGAAGTTAAAAAAGACGGAGATAGTATTTCAGACGGGGATATTCTTGTTAGAATTTCGGGGTCACAAAAACAGATTCTAAGTGGCGAGCGCCTTGCACTAAATATACTTCAAAGGCTTAGCGGTATAGCCACTCTTACATCTAAATATGTGAATGTTGTTGAAGGTCTGGATGTAAAAATAGTCGACACAAGGAAAACAGTCCCTGGTTTCAGGACTCTAAGTAAGTATGCAGTCAAAGTAGGTGGCGGGTTTAATCACAGGATGGGTTTATATGATGGCGTATTAATTAAAGACAATCATATTAAGCAGGCCGGCGGGATAAAGAATGCAGTTGAAAAAATTAAACAAAAGGTTGGTAAGGAATATAAAATTGAAGTTGAGACATCCAATCTGAATCAGGTTACGGTAGCTCTCGAAGCCGGGGCTGATATAATAATGCTTGATAATATGAGTGATGAGATGATGAAAGAAGCAGTAAAATTAATCAGAAAAAAAGCCTTGATTGAAGCCTCCGGAGGTATTAATTTAGAGAGAGTAAGGCAGATAGCAGAAATAGGCGTGGATATAATATCAATTGGTGCCCTTACACATTCGGCAATGGCTTTAGACCTAAGCCTTGATATGGTATAATTATTTATAGAGTTGGTGAGTAATATGAATAACCTTAACGGGGTTACGGAAGAAATTAATGTATTAAGGAAAGAAAAAAATGCTGTGATTCTAGCTCATAATTATCAGCTGCCGGATGTGCAGGATATAGCTGATTATGTGGGTGATTCACTCGGTCTGGCTCAACAGGCTGCAAATACCGATGCAGATATAATAGTATTTTGCGGTGTACATTTTATGGCAGAGACCGCTTCCATAATATCTCCAGAAAAGAAAGTATTAATTCCGGATCTTGATGCAGGCTGTTCACTAGCAGATACGATAAACCTTGAAAAACTAAGAGAATGGAAAGATGAACACCCTGATGCAGTAGTGGTTTCCTATGTTAATACAACTGCAGAGGTAAAATCCGAGACTGATTACTGCGTTACTTCCTCAAACGCCGTACAGGTGGTTAATGCAATTCCAGTGGATAAGAAAATATTGTTTTTGCCTGACATGTTTCTGGGGGCATATGTAAAGAAGGTAACCGGTAGGGATATGGAAATCTGGCCGGGAGAATGCCATGTGCACGCGGGTATAAAAGTTAAGGACATAAGAGCTCTGAAGGAAAAACACCCGAAGGCTGATATGATTGTACATCCTGAATGCGGCTGTACTACCACATACCTTTACCAAAGCGTGGAAAATGGAAAATTACCGGAAGATATTATATTTCTTTCTACGGGTGGAATGATAAAACATGCCATTGAATCAGAAGCGGATGAGTTTATAGTTGCAACGGAGACTGGGATTCTTCACAGAATGAAAAAGGACAACCCGGACAAGACCTTTATTCCGGCAAATGAAAACGCAATCTGTGAATATATGAAGATGATAACAATAGAAAAGGTGCTAAAGTCACTACAGGAAGAGGTGTTTGAAGTAAATGTTCCTGGCGAAATTGCGGTCAAAGCGAAAAAATCCATCGAAAGAATGCTTGAGATTTCTCCAATCTAAAAACCGGCCGCGAGGCTCCCGGCCCTTCTCGGGTCAGAAAATCCATAAAAATAGTTACCTATCTTAGTAACACTGTGGGCACTACCAAGATTTTTAGTCTCTTCAATATTGTGGCCCATTTTATTTAGTTTTTCTCTTTTGCCGGGTGTTATACCGTTTTCCACATAAAGCTTGTCGGGAAGCCACTGGTTATGAATCCTTGGGCTCACAGTAGCGCCTGCAATATCCATTTTGTAATCAATTGTGTTGGTAAGTATTTGAAGAACCGTGGTAATAATCCTGCTCCCACCCGGGCTTCCTGTTATTAAGAAGGGTTTACCATTTTTTAACACTATTGTTGGTGTCATAGAGCTCAGCATTCTTTTTTCAGGCTCAATTGAGTTGTATTCATTTCCGATTAGCCCATATGCATTTGGAGAGCCGGGTTTGGCCGAAAAATCATCCATTTCGTTATTCAGCAGTATACCGGTGCCAGGTACAGAGATGCCTGTTCCGTAAGGGAAGTTAAGTGTATAAGTGTTTGAAACTACATTGCCGTATTTATCCATAACGGAGTAATGAGTAGTATCATGGCTTTCGTAAGGGTTGCCCGGTATTACCTTACTGCTTACCAATGCTTTGTTTTTACTGATTTTCTTTCCCAGTTTTTTTGCATAACTTTTTGATGTCAGTTCTTCTACCGGGATATCTGCAAAATCAGGGTCGCCAAGGTATTTTGACCTGTCTGCATAAGCAAGCTTCATGGCCTCTGCCATTATGTGAATAGATTCGGGAGAGTTTTGTTTATATGAAGGCATGTCAAAGTTTTCAAGAATATTTAATATCTGGACCAGGTGTACTCCGCCTGAACTTGGAGGAGGCATTGAAAAAATTTCATAACCCCTGTAAGTTCCTGCTACGGGTTTTCTTATAACTGCTTCGTAGGATGCAAGGTCATCTTCAGAAATTATCCCCCCGGTTTCTTTCATAAATTTTGCGATCTTTTTCGCAACTTTCCCTTTATAAAAGCCGTCTTTTCCTTTGTTTGAAATCTGCTTTAACGACCAGGTGAGGTCTTTTTGTACAAGTGTTTTACCAACCCCCGGAGGTTTACCGTCGTTGCTGTAAAAAACTTTTTTGCTTTCCTTTGATTTTGAAAGCCTGTTTTCAAATTGAACAAGTGAATCCCTTAGTTCTTTGCTGACGGGATAGCCTTTTTCAGCAAGTTCAATGGACGGTTTCAATGCCCTCTGGAGTGAAATTGTCCCGTAGTTTTCAAGTGCAAGGATTAATCCGGCCACTGTTCCTGGTACGCCGACTGACAGTATGCTGTTTCTTGCCTTTTCATTATCAACATTGCCGTCTTTATCCAGAAACATAACCTTTGTTGCGGCTTTTGGGGCCTTTTCCCTGTAATCAATTGCAATGGTTTGGCTGCCCTCATTCAGGTGAACCAGCATAAAACCACCGCCCCCAATGTTTCCGGCCCTTGGGAAAGTAACTGCCAGTGTAAACCCAACTGTTACCGCAGCATCCACCGCATTTCCACCTTCTTTAAGCACCTCAAGGCCTGCAAGTGTTGCAAATTTCTCGGCAGAAACTACCATTCCATTTTGGGATTTTACAGGTTGAGGGGATTCTTCTGGCTTTAGGGGGTTTAGAAAAAAGAAAAAGGATAATATGAGAATAAGAAAATGTATCATAGATTTTTATTTTACCATCCTGCTACATCTGCGAGAGCAAGAACTCTATGTGGTTTAATTGTTACAACTACTTCATCAGGGCCGGAGTTTCTTTTGCCGTAGGCCTCCGCATTTTTTTTGCCCATATATCTTGCACCAATTTTAGTAGCCCAGCTCAACCTGTCATTTTCATCGGTTGAAAATGAAACGGTACCGTCGATTTTGACAAAAGAATAAAGGCCTTTTTCTTCATCCACCGACAAACAGACCCGTGGGTCTCTTTCCATGTTTTTATATTTTACGGATTCGAGGCCGGTGCTGAATACAATATTTTCCCCATCAACATGAAACCATACGGGTACGACATGAGGGCTTCCGTCCTTGTTAACGGTTGCAAGCTTGCCGGTCCTTGTACCTTCGCTTATAAAACTTAGATATTCCTCATTTGTCATTTTTTTCATGGTTTTTACTCCGAGTATAATATTTAATCAGTTAACCCCAACTGATTTATAATTGTAAGTATATCTAAAGTAGTGATTTATCTTTGTTACTTTTCCATTAAGAACCTCAACAATCTGGTATTTTGCGCCACATGGAATTATATATTGTGAGTATATAGGAATATCAGTGGATTCAAAAATTAATTTGTATATAAATTTTCTGGATCCCCAGTCAAGCTGAGTATGACACTTCGACCTTTCGATAAACTCAAGACTACGCATGCTCAAGGCTACGCAAGTTCAGGATGACAGCAACCCCCCCCTTTTTGAGGGGGAGGGATTATTAATAATGGTGATTATTTTATTTCTATTCTGGGCCTTCTGATTCGATCTGGAAAAGTTCTCCGAGATTGATACTTCCGTGTTCGGATGGGTCCTGGGGGTTATTAGTGCCAGGGTTCCCGGGATTTAGATTTGATGCGGTATCATCAGGTGGGAACAGAATTAATGTTTGTAGATATTCTATCACCTCTCTTTTTTTGTCTCCATTTAATCTGCTGAACCTTCGTTTGGAACTTCGGGCTTCACCGCCATGCCTCAGGATTACTTCTTCGAGGTTTATACTCCTGCCGTCGTGGCCGTATGGCGAAGTTGATCCTACTCCCCAGAGAGGTTCTGTCACAAACTCTGTGATTAATGTTCCATCGTACTGGCGTTCATGGAATTTGGGGCCAAGGTTATGCCTTTTGAAGTCAGAGAATACGTTTTCAACAACAAAGGAATTACCCTGGGGTACGAGTTTTGGATATTCTTCGCCATCATCTTCAATATTAAAAAGAGTTGTTGCGGTTGCAAAGAGCCTGTTTATTATGCCCTGTTGTTTGTTGAATTTAGTCTCGACATCTGCAACTCTCCTGTCATTTTCAACAACATGGCCCTGTATATGACAACCGGTACAGCCTATATCTTTCATTGTTCTGAGGCCCCTGTTGGTCCTTCTGTTTGTTTCTCCCGTACCGGGTTTGAAATAGTTAAGAAGATAAAACTCCACATGGTCAACTATTGCCGGGTCAATCTCGTTTATCACACCGTCGTTGTCACCATCAGTACTTGCATCACAGACGGGAGGGCGTTCGAAAAAGTCCAGTACCGGGTCAAACTCCATACCAGACGGTGAAACCATCGCCTGCGGATTATCGGGGTCGGTCACGGCGCATAGAATCGGGTCAGGTGACTCCATTCCCATTTCTGCTTTGAATGCACCGACAATAAATTCCCTGATGGATGTAGTCTCGCCGTGATGAAGAAAGGGTTTGATTCTAAGATCGGGGTCTACGCCTTCTATATTCGTGGCATCAATTGTGCCGTCAGGTTTTGCGATTATCTTTCCAAAATCCACGCCCTTGGCTGTGAGCCTCATCCTTACTGTACTTCCTGTATTAGTTGCTTTCTGAATTGCTTCATCCCTTGTTTCCCTTAGCTCTTTTGTCATCTCATCAGCCAGCATTTCCACAAGTCCTAACCCAAATAGATGGGGAGCATCGCGGCTGTCGGGCCTTGTTGCCACATCACCGCCAAAACCTGCTGACCCTCTTGGGCGGCCATGACATCCGGCGCAGCTATCTGAAAGCCCCGCTCCGAGCTTGGGGTTATCCTGGATATTTCCTGAAGAGTCGCCGCTTACCCTCGGGCCCTGGCCCTGGTCTTCGGTAAATTTTCTCTGGAATATCTGCCTTCCCCTACGAATAGATCTTGCGGGGTCGCGGTTGATAAGATAGATCGATGACCCTGGAGTTAGTTCGTCTCCCTGCCCGGCACCAATCTGCTCATCCAGTGATTTTCCAATTTGTCCTCCCGGTACTGTGGGAGTGGTCTGCGAAACATCAGTTAGCTGTGAATAACCAATGCCTGTAAAAAATAAAAATGTGAACAAGAAAAAAGATAAAACTGAATATAATATTGCGGAATAATTCATGACCCTGCCCTCCAATGTAATTTAATTACTCCCACCACCTTAAATACAAGGTAGCTTAGGTTGGTCATGATTATCAATAACCCAAAAACGTTATATTGGTATCTATTTTTAATTAGTTTGGGTGAAATGATTGAATATGGTTAAAAAGAAAGGCCGTGTTTATAGCGTTTGGACATTCTTACTCGCTGCTGGCAAATATGAATTTTGCTGTTTATATAGGTCTTTTCAGAGCTCCTATCAGCTGATTTTAAGCCTTTTTTAAAGTGTGAGAGTGCAGTTTCATATTTGTGAATCTGAAGATAAAGATTCCCAAGAGTGACCCTATATAGTGTGCTGTTTTCAATTGATTCTTTATTCCTGATTCTTTTTATAGCATCAATACCTGCTTTTGGGCCTTCAGTTTTTGAAAGTGCAAAAGTCATTTCTAGTTCAGTCTGTGGACAATCGTGAACCTGCATGTAGTTCTGGTAAAGTGATACAATCTGGTCCCAATTTGTGGAGCCATATTCATGAGAAGTAGAATGAATAGCTTCCACTCCTGCCATTAAGTGAATTTTGTCCACGTTTTTACCGGATGCGGACAGGTAAAGAAAATCTATACCCTTTTTAATCATCTCTTTGTCCCATAGTTCCCTTTCCTGCTCCTGGAGTTTGAGCACATTGCCATTTTTATCCAGTATTGATTTTAACCTTGACCCGCAAAGAAGCATGTATGCTATATGGGCCCTTGTTTCAGGGATATTGGTCATTGGGTGTTTTGCTAGTACTTTACAAAGATTAATTGCAGTATTACAAACGTACGGGGAAATCCTGATCCTGTCGTCAGGATGGTTATAACCAAGTTCAAAAATATAGGAAAGTAATTTAAGCAAATTAACCGTGCGTTCCCTGAGTACATATTTACCGGGGATAGAAAAAGGTATTTTTTTCTCTATTATCTGCTCTTTTGCATTTTCAAGAGAGTTTAATATCACGGTTTCATTTCTGGAAAGCATCCTTGCAATGTATGAAGATGTATAACCTCCCAAAATCTTTAACACTAATGCTGCATTTACGAACTGTTCATTAGATGGATGACTACATGCAAAAAGCATAATTATTTTATTTAATACAACTTCGTCTTTATTAGGGTATTCAAGATTTACAAAATTTTCCGTATCAGGTGTCTTAGAAGGATATTGATGATTATATATTTTATGACAGAATAGCTCGCTGGTGTTGTCGGTCACAAACTGCCAGATAAAATCTTTTGGGCCCCGGGTAATTACCAGGACTGCCCTTTTTGACTTGACTCGGTATCACTGGTGGTAACAAATGAATCCCCTGGAGGTT
>SDBT01010179.1_pt1 | contig 15211 bp, 11 predicted proteins | sample 2277101 | NCBI WGS metagenome assembly SDBT01 (sample SAMN10404973, study PRJNA504765) | marine sediment metagenome | isolation source: marine sediment core GS10_PC15, 103 cmbsf | place: Arctic Ocean: Southern Knipovich Ridge | collected 2010 | reverse complement strand
CGAATCAGGATGATGCAAAGGCGCTTGCTACCAGTGAATATCGCCAAACGATTGCCGAAGCGATCGCCAAGGCCATCCAGAGCTATTCCGGCTCGCTTAAGAAAGTGGCGAAGGTTCCCAGCCAAAATCGCTCGACTTCGGTGTCCAACAAGCCAGATCACTAGTAGGTATTTCCGAGTTTAAAATTGTGCCCCGACTGCCGTCGGGGGTTTTGATCAATTAGTGGGCGCATAACCGAATAGCGTTCGAAGCGGCAGGAGAATCGCCCGGCTCACGCCGGGCGATTGTGTGGTAGCATGGAATTGCGATGGCAAAGCTGCTTTCTCTGCTCGCGTGGGTTCAGACCCAGCAGGATGGGGTGACTTTTATCAATATCTCTCCCAAGGAGCCACAGCACAATATCGCCTGGGTCATATTGAGCACCTTTGCTCTGATTGCAATAGCGCTCCTGGTGACCCTCGGAATCGGGATCGGGACGGGTTTTTTCCGGATTTGGATTTTCAAGCTCTTCCCGGGAAACAAGTTGAACGGTCCCGAATACGAGCCAACGACCCGATTACATCTTCTCGATCGGTCCAAACCGGAAACCTAAGATCACTTCGGTGAGTCGAATTCCAATCGACGCGATCGGAGAATCCCCCAGCTTGGGCCGGGGGATTGTTATCCCGACCGCAATAGATGATAGCCGGCGGTGCGATTGCGCCCTGTGTCTTTGGCGAAATAAAGAGCGCGGTCGGCCAGTTCGACGAGCTTCTTCATGTCCGGAGTGTCTTCGGGATACTGGGCCCATCCCACGCTGACCGTGACCTTTCTTCGCGGTCCACCGGGATGGATTGGGGCGGAGGCAATCGCCTCTCGGATGCGCTCGGCAAACTCTCCGGCGCCCCGTTTGGAGCCGTCTGGGAGCAAGATGACGAACTCCTCGCCCCCGAAGCGCGCCAGCACGTCTCCTTTTCGTAGCTGCCGGGTCAGAGTATCGGCAACCCGCTTCAAGACCACGTCGCCCATGGTGTGGCCATAGGTATCGTTGAGCAGCTTGAAATGGTCGATATCCAGAAGGAGGAGCGCGATGCTCCCTTTTCGTCGATCGAGACGAGATGCTTCCCGACCCAAAGCCTGCTGGAAATAGCGCCGGTTGAACAAACCGGTCAAGGCATCCGTTGCCGCCAGTTGCTCCAGCCGTTCATAGACCCGCGCATTCTCTATCGCCACCGCGGCCTGGTTGCACAGAATTCGGAGAACGCGAGCATCGTTGGATGAAAACGATTGGCCTCTCCGGGTCATCAAGACGACACCGCACACACGGTTCTTGGCCCGCAGCGGCACACCCAAAAAACTGACACCGGTGGCCAGTTTTTCTCCGGCATCGAGGATGGGCATCCCGCTGCGACGCGGGATGCGAATGATCAGGGGCTCATCTCTTGCCCTTAGAATCCACCCGGTCCAGGTGGACGAGTCGAGTCGATGCTTGGTTCCCTTGATCCGATCCGGGTATCCCTCGGCGACGTCGACCGTGAAGCTCTCCTCCCCTTCCCCAACCAAACAGATGGCGCAGGTCTCAAACCGACTGACTTCTCGGCAAAAGCTCAAGATGTGCTGCAAGATTTGCTCGACGCGAAGAGCCTGGGAAAGCGCAGCACTCGCCTCGTAGAGGCGTCGGAACTCGCCCGACAGCAAGTCCAGGTCGGCAAGCTGGCGGGTGAAAGCGAGCCATTCGGTCATTTGATCGACAAAGCTTCGCGCCAGCTCCCGACGATGAAGGTCGAAATGATTGGGCTCGGTATGGTCCAAGACGCAAACCCAGTGGGGTCCGGTGAGCTTTCCCATCGGAAGGGCCAACAAGGAATGAAGCACAGGCGTCTTTACGTACCAGGGGAAATCGGGCAAGGGGCGTTCGGCCTCACTCACCGAGAGCTCTCGGTTTTCCCGAAGGATTTCTGCGAGCAGGCCGCTGGTCATTTTGACCAGCTCCGGAGAAGCCAAACCGGCTTCATCCACCACCAGGCGCAAAGAAAAGGACTCTCCGTCGGGGCTCTCCTGTATGAGAAAGGCGGAATGAGCTTCGGTGGCCGCCCAGGCGAGCTTCAGCAGCTCACCCAAACGCCGCTCCAACTCCCTCACGTACTCCACTCGGCTAACGCGCTTTCCTTCCTCGGAAAGGATTGAGGTCTCACCCCCGTCGCCCGAATCGGTGAGCTGTTGAAGTCCCATGTTGAGTCGATGCAGTTCGTCCTCGGCCCGTTCGGCCCGGCGTCGCTCCGCTTTTTCCATGAAACGAAACGCCACGGCCGAAGCGGCCATGAGCCCAGCTAAACGCAGCAGATCATCGGCCGAGCCGGTCGGTAGGATGAGCCAGTTCGACGTCTCCAGAGCGAGCACCAAACCGAGAGCGGGAACAGCGAATCGGATGGGAAAAGACAAAACCGCGAGACCCGAGATAATGATGTAAAGGGCTTGCCATGGAGAACGCAAGCCGCCGGAGAGCTGCACCAGGAAGTTGATCCCGCAAGCCAGGACGACGAGGAAGGCAATCTCGTCCACCCGCTGACGACGCTTCAAGATAAAGCGGAATGCGGTATGGCAAACTCCGCTCAACAGAAAGAAGAGAAACACCAAGCGGATAATGCCCGCTCTTTCGTAGGGAAGAAAAAGGTCCCGGCCAAGCGTTTGATTGACGAACAGACCGGCGGCGCTCAAAAGAGCGAGTATCGTCAGAGCTGCGAGGGTGAGCAAAGTGTGCCGTAGCATCCTCAGCCCAATTCGATATTTGAATCCATCCTCTTCTGTCGAATGGGGCGACTCACGTTTCGTTTAACGCCTCGAGACAGAAGGAAAGGGACGCGCCCTGGGCTCGGGCCAGGCGAGTCGCCAGGGGCAAGGTATCAAGGCCCAGTCCCCGCTCGACATCCAACTGCAAACTACCTGAGTCCTTGGCACGGAGAAAAAGAGGAGGATACTTTTCGGCAAATGCGAAGAAATTCAACAACAAATGAGCGGTTCGGAAATTTCCGCTCTCGAATGGCGAGATTTCCACAAGACGAACGAAAGCAAGCGATGCTTTTGCCGGCAGGTGCAGGCTTTGGGCGCTGCTGGCGGCAAGCCAGTCGATCAGGTTGCCGACCCGGCCGGCCACCAGCGAGGCAGGAGCCGGTGTACCGCCGGCGAACTGAGCCCGGACCGGACCCCGACGAAAAGCACCTCCGCTGGAGGGACTCGAGAGCCGGTTCACTTCGCATACGAGAGACTGGGTCAGCGAGCGATCCGCCCGGGCCGCGTCTTTGATGGCACGCAGTGCATGAAACTGGCCCAAAATGGCGTCGGAGCTTTCGGAATCTGCTCCACCAGAGCCCGCCACCAGTGTCACTTCCTCTCTCGAAACCGAGACTCCCGTAAGCAGTAGCGTCTCAGTAACACACTCAATCGTAAGCGCTTTTAGAGGCTTAACCGCCTTCTCCGGATTCTTGGCAGCCTCTGCCAGCCACAAGTCCCTGCGGTGCAACAAGGCAGAAAAATGGTCTTGGCTTTTCGCAGGGTGAAGCGGAAGTTCTTGCATGGCTCAGGGCTCGATCTCGACGGATTTTACCCTACAAAGCCCTATGAAGAACAGACGTGCAAGGCTGTTTCGGTTCCGAGCTCTCACCGACGTGGCAGGAAATACCGCAACACTGTTGTTTGCGGCCGGCGCGGGCTGGGCTCGAACAGCCACCCAGTTGGATTTGTTTTGCCGAGCGCTTCAGCTATCTGCCGCGCTGCCCTTTGCCGCTCTTGCGCTCCACATGACGGCCCATTCTCTCCAGAGTGTGGAGATAATCCGCTTGCAGTTTGGGATCCCCAGAAAGCTTCTGGAAAGCACGCACCAGCCGCAGGTCTTTCGGTCCGAGTGTGCTCTCGTCCTTCCGGGGCTCGACGTCGACGAGGAAATAGCTGATCGGTGTCTCGAGGACTCGCGAGATTTTGACCAGCCACTCGAGGGAGATCTTCCTCCGTCCGAGCTCGAAATTGGTCAAAGCGCCTTGCGAGATGCCGATCTTTCGGGCCAGATCCTTCTGTTTCATGACCTGATCCATACGGACTCTCCGGATCCTAAGTCCAATTCTCTTAAACATGCTGCCCCCTTGGCCACTGATTGTTCGAGGAAAAACTAGATCCTCTAATACACCGTGACGGCAGCGTTTGTCAACTGGAATATCACCCCTTCCAACAAAACCCCTCACAATTAAGGACTACATCATCTTGAACAGCTCGAGGAGATCCTCGAAACGCTCCAGAATCCGAAAGCGCTCGCGGCCCTCTTGTTGCACTTCGGCGTGCTCGAGCTCCCAGGTGCGTGGATGCGGAATGAGAATAGCCTGCAGACCCGCCTGAAGAGCCGGATTGATATCCGAACGAGGACTGTTACCCACCATCCAGGTGTTATCAGGGACGAGCCGGTATCTTTGGATCAGCCGGGTATAGGCACGACGGTTCTTCTCGGGGGTGAGCTCCACATGGTCGAAGTAAGCGGCAACGCCGCTTCGATCGACTTTCCTCTGCTGCTCCTCGAGATCCCCCTTGGTGAACAAAATCAAACGGAATCTTTCGCGGAGTCGCTCGAGAGTTCTTACGACCCCGGGTAGAAAATCAATGGCCATATCGTTGATCCCACGTGTGAGAACGTCGAGGGTCTCGAGCTCGCTCGGGCTCGGCGGCTCGCCGGCTATCGACTCGAGCGTATCTCGAAGCGAATGATGAAACGATCGCGTGCCGTAACCATGGGTACGGACGTTGCGGGCCTCAATCTCCATCAAGAGATCGCGCGCTCGATCTTTCGGAAGATTTCGGGAGCTCACCAACTCCAGGAAACGATCGATGGCTGCCTCGTAATGTATGTTGTTCTCCCAAAGGGTATCGTCAGCGTCGATGATGAGGGTAGAGCTCATAGTGTGGTTGTCTTTCCCTTCACCGGATCACGATTCAGCCCAGCTGAATGGGGCCGGCTCGACCCTCTCCTCCGTGATACGGAAAGCGCGCAGGCGAGGATCGTATCCTGCCGGTCCGACGATGAAGTACGTGCAATCAGGGTAAAACGCCTGTTCGATATCCGTGGATGAGGGCTCCGGCGAGGAGGACGGATGAGAATGATAGATGCCCAAAAACTCTTGGTCGCTCTCCCGAATGTCCCGAAAGGCCCTCACCAAGGCCTGTGGCTCGGCAAAGTAGCGTCGTTCGGGGTGAGGGCTGGCGTTGGGAAGAGGGAAGTAAGCATTGATGATCCCCTTTTTGCCCGCCAGCAGGCCACAACACTCCCGGGGAGACTCCTCATCGGCATGCTCGATCAATGCGCGGCCGATTCGAGAGCTTAGCTGCAGCCGATACACGAGCTTCCTCTCACGAGCCAATATAACGAGCGTAGAGGCTGCGCGCTTCGGCCGGATCCTCTGTCCCGTGGATAATGGCCCGGCCATCGGCGAAGACGACCAACTCCCTCTCCCCGGTCTTGAAACGCAAAAGGTGGGGGTTGACCTTGACCTCACCGAGAGCCCGCAGCCGGGAGGCAATCTCCTCCAATTCAACCACCGCGTCCCTGCCCGGTTTGATCTGAACCGCGTTTCTTCCGCAGAGCGTCGCGGCCCGACTCTCGACCGACCCTGCCAGGTAAATAAAATCCCTGCGACCGCAGGCAGGGCAGTCCTTCCTTGGGGCAGAGGGCTGAAATCGATCGAAGTTTCCACTCCAAACGTCAATGGAGAGCAGCATGCCCAAAAGTTTATCTTCCTTGCCGGCCAAGATCTTCAGAGCCTCGGTGACCTGGAACGCCGTCACCGCGTGCACCACCGGGGCGATGACTCCCGCCGTATCGCAGGTGGGAGTCGTGCCCGGCGGCGGCTCTTCCTCCATCAAACAGCGAAGGCAGGGAGTTTTTCCGGGGCGAATGACGAAGGTCAAACCATAGCTGCCGACACATGCCGCGTAAATCCAGGTCTTGCCGGTCTTGATACAGGCATCGTTTAAAAGGTAGCGTGCTTCGAAGTTGTCCGTTCCATCGAGCACCAACTCGACGTCGTCCAACAGCTCTTCCACATTGTTCGGATTCAAGTCCTCGACCCTGCCGTCGATTTCAACTTCATGATTGATCTTGCGGAGCTTTTCCGATGCCGCCACCGCTTTGGGGAGATTCCGCTCCAGGCTCTCCTCGTCATAAAGGCCCTGTCTCTGTAAGTTGGTTTCATCCACGTAGTCGCGGTCCACCAAACGGAGGTAACCGACTCCGGCCCGAACCAGCATCTCCGAGGATACCGAGCCGAGCGCTCCGACGCCCACCACCACCACTCGCGAGCCCCGGAGCCTCCGCTGCCCCTCTTCGCCAATCTCTCGAAAAAGAATCTGACGTGAATAACGGTCCATTTAGATTCCCTCTGCGCGCTCTGCGTCTCTGCGGTGATTTTTGGCTTTCTTGCGCCGGGCGATCTCGGCGCGAGCGGCAGGCTCGAGATCCATGGCCGAAGGCATCGTTCCGGTCCAGATCTCTGCTTGACAGCACGCCTGGGCGACCAGCATCTCCAATCCGGGGATCCCAACCGCTCCTTCGCTTTCGGCCATTTCGAGAAGAGCCGTCTTCTCGGGCTCGTAAACCATATCCAGCACGACCGTCCCCGAACGCATGCTATGGACCGGCGCCGGCAGTTCCTCTTCGACGTCTCCGCCCCCCACCGGGGTGGCGTTGACCAGAATGTCCCAGTTCCAATCCCCCACATCCTCGAGTCTTCCCGCCACGGCTCCAACCGTCTCGGCAAGCTCGACCGCTCTCGGGTAACGCCTAGCCAGGATCACCAGCTTGGCCCTTTCCCGGGCGAGACCGAAGGCCGCGGCGCGAGCCGCACCGCCGGCGCCGAGAATCACTGCGAGCTTTCCTCGTATGTCGAAACGCCTCGAAATCGGGCGAACTACTCCCTCGATGTCGGTGTTGAGCCCGACCCATTTCCCATTCCGGACGGCAACCGTATTGACCGCGCCCACCCGGCGCGCCAGCGGATCAACTTCATCGAGAAAAGACAGGATGGTTTGCTTGTGAGGCATGGTAACGGAAAAACCGGCAACATCTAAACCTTGTGCGGCAGAAACAAAGCTCGCAGCGTTTTCCTCTTCGAACGGAAGGTACACGGCGTCCAAGCCCTGTCGGGAAAACCAGGCGTTGTGCATGGCCGGAGAAAGGCTGCCGGCGGCGGGATATCCGAGTATACCGTAGATCCGCGTGGCCCCTCCCAGACTTCGAAAACGATAAAGGGTCAGGAGCTCTTCGATGTCGAGCTGTCCGGGTCCAGCCGGCGGCAAGCCTCTCGCCGAAGCATAGGTGAAATCGGCGCCGAATCTCGACGCGAGGATGCGGGCGGCAACTCCCGACGGTCCCAGAGCGACCGGCGTATAACCGATGCCGCGCCGGCGGGCCGGAAGGCCTGCATCGGCAAGCCGTTTGGCCTCGGCCAAAGAAGAAGTCTTAACCGCCAATTTCACCATGTCCGCTCCGCGTTCGACCGAGCGATGGACCAGGGTGGCGAGGTCGGAAGGACATTGGTCGAATACATGATGAGAGAGGATGACTCGGGAAGTTTTTCGATGACCGAGAAGCTCCGGGGTTGCGGAGCTGGTCTCCACATCCACAAAGTCGAAGCCGATATCCAAAGCCCGTTGCAGCAACTCGAGGCGCTCTCCCTCTGAGCCTCGAAACAAACCACCCTCTTGGGGAGAGCGACAGGTCAAAATGATCGGCTTGTCACCTGCAGCCTTCAGACGCGCGAGGTCCGGTTCGGACACCGAGTCCACCCGAGCTTCCACCAGGTCTGCTCCTGCTGTTGCTTCGCGCATGGCACGGACCATTTCCTCGGTGGTGGAGGCAATCACGGAAGCCACGATTTGAGTCATATGAGCAACAAGCCTCAGTTTTCGAAGGATCCTAACACTTCAGAGGCGCCAGCTGAACAGCAAACAGAGCCAACCCGGCTTTCTTTGACCATCCGAGGCGGTTGAACTAATATATCTTATTGGATGCGCAATAGTTATAGAGGAACTTACAGAGTCGTGATATGAGGTCCCGTCGTGTTGCCGGGCTGGCCGGCGTCGCATGCTTGCTTTGCGCTGTCGGAGCAATGTCCGCAGCGGTGGAAACTCTTCCGGCATCGCAAATCGAGCCGGGAATGATAGGAGAGGGATTTACCGTTTTTTCCGGCCAGGAGATCGAGTCTTTCAAAGCCACCATTTTGGGGGTACTCTACAACTACGGGCCAAAGAAGAACCTTATTTTGGCCAAGCTCGAGGGAGGCCCGCTCGCCGACACGGGAGTCATCGCCGGCATGAGCGGAAGTCCCGTCTACATAGACGGCAAGCTCATTGGAGCGGTGGCCTTCTCGTTCCCCTTCTCCAAAGAGCCTATTGCCGGTATCACTCCTATTGCCGAAATGATTGACGACACGGCAACGACGGCGCCGCGGGGCCGCGCCGCGCGCTTGAGTTTTCCTCTCGCTCCGGAAAAGCTCGAATCGGTCGTTGCCACCCGAATGCGGCCGGTGCCGATCCAGGGAACGTCGCTCACCGGTACCGATATTTTGAAACCCTACCTGGGGAGAATGCTTTCGCCCATCGCCACACCGGCTTCACTTCACGGCTTCTCACCGGAAGCCTTCGAGCTCGTGGCTCCACTGCTGAGCAAAGTAGGAATCGAGCCTCTTCTTGGCGGCGCGGCGGCACCGGCGGTTCAAGGCAGTGCGGCAGGGGCGCAAACTTCCGATCGTCCGCTCGAGCCCGGTGACGCGGTAGGGATCGGATTGGTTACCGGCGATTTGGACATCAGTGCCGTGGGAACACTCACTCACGTAGACCCGCTGACCCAAACCGTCTACGCTTTCGGACATCCCCTTTTCAACTTGGGCCCGATCGAGTACCCCATGACACGCGCCAAGGTTCATTTCGTGTTGCCGAGCCTGCAAACATCCTTCAAGATGGCCAGCGTCGGTCCCGTCGTGGGCACCTGGGTGCAGGACCGCTCCACTGGGCTCAAAGGCATCTTGGCAACGCGCCCCAGAATGATCCCTCTTACGGTGGATCTAAAAACAAGCCGCGGGCAGGAAAGAAAATATGCGGTCCAAGTCGTCAACGACGAGCTCTTCTCTCCCCTGCTGTCGTATATCTCTCTGATCTCCATTCTCCAGTCGGCGGAGCGAGACTTCGGGAGCCAAACGGTCAAGGTTTCGGCCTTGCTTTCCATGGAAGACGATCGAAGGGTCATCATCGAGGACATTTTTGCCGGTGAACAACCCGGTCTTGCCGCCTCGGCCATGGTAGCGGCCCCCTTGTCCTTTCTCATGACCAACGACTTCCAGAAAGTCAGGGTGGAGCAGATACACGTATCGATCGAGGCCTCGGAGAACATAATGACCGCTCGGCTGGTCCGGGCCTGGCTGGATAGGGATCAAGTGGCGCCGGGCGGAACTGTTCCGCTCAAGCTCCTGCTCCGATCTTATCGAGGGGAGGAGATACTCGAGAGAGTCGACGTCGAGATACCACCCAATGTCGGTGAGGGGAAGCTTCAATTGCTGGTTGCAGATGGGACCACAATAGCCACAATCGAAAGGCGCCAAACGCGTACCGGTTTCGTGCCCCACAACCTGGATCAGCTGATCCGGGCCTTGAACGGGCTGCGCAAGAACAATCGCCTCTACGTAAGGCTCAACCGACTCGGGAGCGGTGGTGCGATCGTAGCTGGAGAGTACTTGTCCTCTTTGCCACCGAGTGTTTTGAATGTTTTTGAGGCCGACCAGTCCAGTGCCAGTTTTATTCCCGTCCGCAACTCCATGCTTTGGGAACACGAATTGGTCACCGACTACAGCATCAGCGGCTCGCGGACTCTCGAAATCACGGTGAAAAACCCCTGAAAACGCACTGCCGGATTGAGCCACGACCCCGAACCTCGAAAGGAACGAACTCCATGCTCCTTCTCATGCGCCGATATCTCGTTGTCGGTTTGCCTCTTCTGGCTCTGGCCACAACTCTCTTCGCTGCTCTACCCACGTTCTGGAGCCTGGAAAACCAGGCCGATTTTCTTGCCGGCGATGTCGAAGGTTTATCTCTAGCCAGCGATGGAGCTATCAGCTTGGCGCCCGTCACCAGGAATCTCTACGAAGCCACCGATCCTTTCTTTTGGAGCCTGGTCTCCGACCGGCAGGGCAACTTCTACGCGGGAAGCGGCAATGACGGCAAGGTTTATAAGATCAGCTCTGCGGGGGACGCCACCGTGGTGGCCGACACCAACGAGCTCGAGGTTCACGCGCTGGCCGTCGACCGAGAGGGAAACCTTTTCGCCGGGACATCGCCCAGAGGGCTCGTTTACAAAATCGCGCCGGGAGGGAGCCAGGAAGTTTTCTTTGATCCGGAAGATCGTTACATTTGGGCTTTGGCGGTTGACGGTTCGGGCAATCTTTTCGTCGCCACCGGCGAAAAGGGCACGCTTTATCGGGTCAGCCCGGGTGGACAAAGCGAAGTGCTTTTCGCCAGCCAGGAGATCCATCTTGTTTGCCTGGCCACCGATAGCGACGGCAACCTTTACGCCGGAAGCGACTCCAACGGCTTGGTCTTCAAGATCGACCGCAAAGGTAACGCTTCGGTTCTTTTCGATACCCCGCTTCAGGAAGTCCATGCCATCGTCGTCGACTCCCGGGGCAATGTCTATGCCGCAGCCATCAACGGTGAAAAGTCTGCCGGGCCCCCTCCCGCGGGCACCCTGCCGCGGCTGCCAACCTCCGAACCCTCGGCGGTGGTCACAACACCCATCGGAGGTGTAACGGAGTCGGTGACGGTGACGGCGACGGCTCAGCCTCTGGTCTCCACAACGACCACCACGGCCCGTGCCGAATCGCTGCAAGGAGCGCTTTATCGTATAAGCCCGGAAGGGTCTGTGGAGCGCCTCTGGGAATCCAACGAGGACCTTCCTCTATCACTCAGGCTCGCACGGGACGACAGGCTGATGGTGGGAACCGGAAACAACGGGCGCATCTTCATGGTTCGGCAAGACAAGACCAGTTCGCTGCTTTTGCGAGTGCAAGCCGACCAGGTGACTTCGATTTACTCTCCCGATGGAGACTCGGTTCTCTTTGCCACCTCGAATCCGGCGAGAGTTTATCGGTTGGAGAGCGGACGCCGCTCCGAAGGCCTGTACCGCTCTCCCATCAAGGACACCAAGACCATCTCCTTGATGGGGAAGATCCGTTGGGATGCCCATGTTTCAACAGGTACCGGACTGACCCTACAAACCCGAACCGGGAACTCATCCAAGCCGGACAACACCTGGAGCGCTTGGTCCCCCGGCTACATGATTTCTGCCGGCGACCAGATCACTTCTCCCCGCGGTCGCTTTCTCCAGTGGCGGGCCATCTTCAAGAGCGCGAACGGTAACGGCACAGCGGAGCTTTATAAGGTCACCGCAATTTACCAGCAGCAGAACCTGAGCCCTTCAGTTGCAAAAATCACCCTTCATCCGCCCGGACAGACTTTTCAAAAACCTCTAGTCACAACCGGGCAAATGGCAATTCTGGGACTGGATTCACCGATCGAGACGCCGGTCGGATCGCCCGCCGCCGCCGCCACGTCAACCCCTTTCACAACACCGCAGACTTCGCTAACCGCCTACAGCCGGAAGTTTTACCGGAAGGGTTTCCAGACGGTGACCTGGTCCGCCTCGGATCCCAACGACGACAGGCTGAACTACGATGTCCTCTATCGCTCTCGGGGAGAGAGCCTATGGAAGATTCTGCGCGAGGACGTTCGTGTGTCCGTTGTCGCCTGGGATACGGTCGCCATGCCCGACGGCCGCTATACGCTGAAAATTATCGCCAGTGACACGCCGAGCAATCCTGCCGACCTGTCCCTGAAGGGCGAAAAGGAGAGCCGATCTTTCGACGTAGATAACACCCCTCCCCGGCTCAAAGCTGTTCAAGCCTCCCGCTCCGACGGAGGGCACCATCTAACCTTTCGAGCCGAAGACGATGCGAGCGCGATACGGATAGTGGAGTATGCGGTGGACTCCGGCAAGTGGAACGTCGTTTACCCAACGGACGGGATTTGTGATTCGAAGCAAGAGGATTTCGACGTCGCGGTTCCCGGTTACGCCGAAGGAGTTCACATTCTGGTGGTCAAAGTGACCGACCTGCTGGACAACATCGCAACCGCGCGAGTCGAGCTCAGATAGGATTATGACAATGCCAAGCGAAGTCAACGAACTGTATAAGCAGCAGGAAAAAAACTTCTCCCACTGGGAGATCATCAAAGACTGTGTCGATCAGTACATCGATATGATGCTCAATTACCGGCAAAGTGGGCATCCGGGTGGAAGCCGCAGCAAAGTTCACGCGCTGGTGGCAACTACCCTGAGCGGCGCCATGCGCTGGGATATTCGGCGGCCGGAGCTTGCCTTCGCCGACCGCTTCGTTCTGGTTGCGGGACACTGTGCTCCGCTCGTCTATGCGGTGCTCCCCGTTTACAACGAGGCCCTGCGCGAGATGTACAAGCGAACGGGTGATGAAAAGTACTCAGTTCCTCGGGCCGAGGAGAGAATGCTGGTTTGGGAGGATCTGTTGATGTTCCGTCGCCACCGGGGGCTGGCCGGACACGCCGAGATGGAAGGTAAGACCCTTTTCTTCAAGTTCAACACCGGTCCCAGCGGCCATGGATCGCCGCCGGCAGCCGGTCAAGCCCTGGCTCTGCTCCGCGCTGGGGTGAAAGATGTGAAGGTTTGGGCATTCGAGGGCGAAGGGGGTCACACCGCCGGTGCCAGTCACGAGACCAAGAACACCTCCTGGGGTCTAGGACTGGAGAACCTTCAATACGTGCTGGACTGGAACAATTACGGAATCGACAGCTTCCCCGCCAGCAGCGTGGTCCATGGAACTCCCGAAGACTGGTTCGGTCCTTACGGCTGGCGCGTATACGGGGCCGACCCGGGTATGGAGTGGCAGCCGGTGACCCAAGCTATCTTGTCCATGACCTATGAACCGGAGAAAAACGGGCGCCCGGCGGTGGCGTGGATGCGCACCCGTAAAGGGCGCGATTACGGCAAGTACGACTACCAATCCCATGGTGCACCTCACAAGCTCAACAGCCCCGAGTACTGGGAGACCAAGCGGGTCTTTGCCGAGAAATACGGGGTGGACTTCGAGGGCTTCGGCAAACCGGCCCCCGATGATCCGGACAAGCTATACCGGCAGGTCAAGAACAACATGGCCAAAATAGCCACCTTCCTGCACAGCCAAGAGGATACGCTCGAGTACCTGGCCGATCGTCTGGTGGAGCTCGGTGAGAGCGTGCCAACCGATTCGACCGCCTTTCGCCTGGGAAAGAACGGTTGCCCGGTAAACGATCCAAAGCTTTTCGACTTCAAGAACTACCCCGATGAAATGTGGAAGGCGCCGGGAGAAAAGGCGCCGAATCGTGCCGGGCTGGCAGCATTCGGCAGCTACATCAACAGTTACTGTGGGCAGAAATACGGTCAGCCCCTGGTTATCGCCATGGCCGCCGATCTGGCTGATTCGACGAACATCAGCGGCTTTGCCAAAGACTTCGGTGACATGAAAAACTTCGGCCGCTACGAGCGCAACCAAAATCCAGAGGGAGCGCTCTTGCCGCAGGAGATCACCGAATTCACCAATAGTGGTCTCTGCGCGGGAATGGCCACCGTCAACATGAGCGCCAAGCCCGAAGAGGAGTTCCTCGGTTTCTACGGGGCCTGCTCGACCTACGGCAGCTTCTCTTACTTGAAATACGGTCCCATGCGCCTGTTCAGCCAGCTCAGCCAGGATTGCGATCTCAAAACCGGCAAAGTGATCTGGGTCGCGGGACACTCCGGTCCCGAGACCGCCGACGACTCTCGCACCCATTTCGGCATATTCGCCACCGGGGTAACGCAGCTTTTCCCCGATGGCCATGTGTGTGACATCCATCCCTTCGAATACAACGAAGTGCCGGTGATGCTGGCGGCGGCTCTCGCCGGCCCCTGGCCTATCGTGGCGTGCCACCTGACCCGGCCACCCATCGAGATACCCGATCGCGAACAACTGGGGATGGCACATTACTTCGAGTCGGCCCGCGGAGCCTACATCATCCGTGACTACGATCCCGGTAAACCAAGGGGCGGATGTGTTCTGGTTCAAGGGACCATGAGTACCGCGAACCTCCTGAAAGCAATGCCGGAGCTGGAAAACCGCGGGATCAACGTGAAAATGGTCGCGGTTCCGTCGCCGCAGCTTTTCTGGGTACAACCGGAAGACTACCGGGCCTCGGTCATCACCGAGGCCGACAAATGGGACTCTACATTCATCACCAACCGATCTCGCCGAACCATGTATGACTGGATCTTCAATCCCCTGGCGGTGAAGTACGCGATGAGCAGCGACTTCGATGACCGTTGGCGGACCGGCGGAAATCTGGATGAAGTCATCGCCGAGGCGCACCTCGACCCGCCTAGCATTGCCGATGGAATCGAAAAGTTTGCAGCCGACCGGTCGAAGAGATTGGAAACTCTGCGCGAGGGACTGGATAGCTGCTAAAAGAAGGAGCGAGAAGCCATGAGCAAGCTCGGTAAATATCGGACTCTAATCGCCGGTGTCTTATCACCGATCCTCGCCGTACTATTGGGAACCGGAACTTACCTGCTGCTCACTCGGGCCAGTGAAAATCGCGACGCCGATTTCGTTTTCCGTCTGTCCACGACCGCAGTGGCGATGGCGCTGCCCTTTGTCCTTACATTCGTTCTCGCCCTGGGTGACCGAGCGCAGTCACGTTTTAATACCGGCTCCAAGATCGGACTGGCCATTGCCACGCTGTCCCTGGCCATGCTCTATATGCCCATCAACGGGGCGATCTCCAGAGCCAAACAAGTCGCGAATCTCGCCCTGGACGGCGTTGCCGCTCCGGAAATGGACACCGTGGACCTTGACGGCAAATCCCACCGCCTCTCTGACTACCGGGGCAAAGTGGTGCTGCTGAACATCTGGGCAACCTGGTGCGGGCCTTGCCGGAAAGAAATGCCAGAGCTCGACCGGTTGTACAAGGAACGAGCCTCCGACGGACTGGTGGTTTTGGGTCTTTCGGTCGAAGAGCCCGAACTGCAACGCAAATTCGCCGAGGATTTTCCGGTGAGTTACCCTTTGCTAACCAAAGAAGGTCAAATTCCCGAAACCTTCGCCACCAC
>SDBT01010178.1_pt1 | contig 15211 bp, 14 predicted proteins | sample 2277101 | NCBI WGS metagenome assembly SDBT01 (sample SAMN10404973, study PRJNA504765) | marine sediment metagenome | isolation source: marine sediment core GS10_PC15, 103 cmbsf | place: Arctic Ocean: Southern Knipovich Ridge | collected 2010 | reverse complement strand
TTGAATGATGAAATAGGTGGGACAAATGGGCAAGAAAGAGACAGAAACTGAATCGTTTCTAATGCTGTATAAACAGCGCTGGTTGAGAGCGTCCCAGAATCGGGAAAGAAATACAGCAAAAAAACCATTTGCCCCATGGATTTTATCATTTTTAAAGTTTTTATCATTTTGCTCTCAACCAATATATATAATAAGCCTTTTTTAACAGATGTAAAGTGTTTTTTATGTGCAACTTACATCTCTTCCGAGAAATTATTTAAATCTTTTTTTTTGCAAAAATACTACTTTATCTGAATATCAAAGTGCTCAAGCGTTATGCCACCATGCGCAAATCCTTTGATTTCTGTCAGAATTTTTCGTTCCAGCATGCGTAAAAACATCTCTTCCGATGAAGGAAAAATTAAATTATTGCTGTTGAGAACAATTCTCCCACGAATGTGTTTTGTAGATCGGTCAATTTTCCTTATTTTGATCATATATAGGCCTCTAATTAGCCTTTATCACCTATTCCAGAGGCTCTCTAAGGCTCTCCACAAGCTTTTCTTTTCTTTAGCCTGTAATGGGGTTATCCCTCACTAAAAGCCTGCTCCATCAAATCGATCCCGTGGCCAGCGCCCATGCCTATGACTTCCTTGAAAGATTGCGTCTGTCACTTGGATAGAAATCCCATCTTCTTTTAATTCCTGTGTTCGAATATCTCTAAGCAATCTAGGTTGAATTCTTTCTCTGCCCCTGAGTCTTCTTCCTAACCCATAACTTAGCCCCACCTTGAGATCTTTTGCCAGAGCGCCTCTGGGAGTGTTCTGCAAATGGGGAAAATATTCTTGCTGACTCTTCAGGTGGGAATGCTTTTTTTTGCTTAAAGGATTGGGACTCTCGACGACAACGACCAGTCTTTTCTAAACTGGCTCGTTGTGCCCCAAAATCTGAGAAAAATCGTTGATGCGAACTGTCTCTCTATTGAGGCGCTTTTTCAGCCCTTCTGTCTTTTTCAATCCCGGCAATCCAGGGCTTTAGGGTTTCTGGCTCTTCAACCCAGCCAGCCTCTTCCTCGCATCCTCGACCTCAGCAATACCAGGGTCAGCGTTCTTCCAGAGGTCGAGGAATTTTTCGTAATACTCTATGGCTTTACCTTTAAACTCTTTCTGTTCATATATCTTGCCGAGCATGTAGAAGCTCTTGGCGTATATATCTCCATAGAAAAGCCTACCAGTTGTGAGGGAAATAATTCTCTCATATTCTTCAACAGCCTTCTCTAGATTGCCTGATTTGTAATATGAAAGAGCAAGAGACTCAATAAACAATGCATGGTTATTTCTCGGCAATAGAAACCCTCCTTCTTGAAAATGCAAAAAAGAAAGAGCTTGATTAAACAATTCAATAGCCTTAGGAAAATTCTCATTCTTTAGCATCAACATGCCCATAAGATGGTGATATAACCTGATTGCCTTCTTGTTCATTCCACTATCTATCACAGTTTTAAGCTCCTCTGCTGTCTGGAGAGCTTTATCTGGTAATCCCATTTCTAGGTAAATGAGTCCTTTAGAAAATAACGACCTTCTTTGCATATACAGGTCTTCTTCCTCGACACTTAGAATCCATGCCTTTTCTATTTCTTCAATTGCTCTATCAAGTTCTCCAGATTTTAAGTAAGTATAGGCTAAGGCATAATGGCTATGACACTGCTGAAGTTTCTCTCCAACTTCACTAGTTAACTTTAATGCCTGTTTATGCGCTTCTTCTGCTTTTCTAAATTTTCCCTGGAATAAATTAATGGCTCCCATCAATCTTAAACCTTGCATCTTATTCGTTACATCTGCCTTATCTAAATATAATTGTATTTCTTTTTCAGCCTTCAGAAACTCCCCTCTACAAGAGTAAATCGATGCCTTTACACGAAAAACATTGGAGTCTGAGAGAGCCTTATCTGCTTCCATAAGAGCAAGGTCATATTTACCCTGACAAAGATAAGTTATTGCTAGATCCAAATGGATTAAAGCACTGTCTGAAATGTTATCTAAGTAAAATTCAAGTACTTCTATTGCCTTCCCATATAATCCCTTAGCTTGGTACACATATGATAAAACACTGTATGAATGGGGACCTTCAATTTTATTCCGAATATTGACGTTAATTATTTCAATAGCTTTATCCCATTCTTCTATCTCGCGATATGTCCATCCTAACATGTGTATTGCACCAGAATCTTCTGGATACAGTTCCAATAATTTATGATATGCCTCAATTGCCTTATCATACGTTTTTTCCGAGTAAAGGTAGAAATCTCCCTCGATATAGTATCGTTCTTTGTCTGAAACTTTGTCTCTTAATTCAAAAGCCTTTTGTGAGTATTTCTTGCCCTCTGATTCCATATTCAGATTCCAGTGAGCAGCTGACATTAAAGAATAAGCAGAGGCGAATTCAGAATCAACAGCTACCGCTTTTTCCAAAAATTCAATTGTCTTACGGTCGTCTCCCGTTGCCATATATTTCTCTCCCTCAAGGTAATATTTATAAGCCTCGGGGGAGCTTGTGGTAATCTCTCCAACTCGCTTATCTAAGTCGCTTGCAATCTTCTCTTCTGAGAACTTGAAACTTGCCTTAACCCTTCCTGTTAGGTCATCAACAAGAGAAAAGATGCTCTCTTCTCCCGTTCCTTCTACTCTCTCAGTAGCAATCGGCTCTCCTGTGCTAGCATCTTGAAGCACAGTATCTATTCTTATAATATCCCCAGCCTTGGAATAGCTACCTCTCATTATATGATTCACTCCTCCCCGAGTTGCCACTTCTTTCAATACCTCTGAAGAGTAGGTTTCAGCCTCAAGTTGATTAAGTTGGTTGAGTATATCAAAAAGTTTATCTCCCCCTAATACCTTTAAATATTTGGATTGAGTAAGGTCAGTTATCAGCAAATCAGAAATGCCTTTTCTCCAATGGTCTAAGTCTTCATCTCCTGTGTTATTTTCAAAATACACGATAGCAAGATATGGCTTATCTGAGGGGAGCGGAGTGGGTGCTTTTTTAGACCAAGGTTGCCAGATAATCACCGCTATGATTGAAATTGCTATGACAACCAAAGCAGGAATAAAGAGCTTCTTCAATCCAAATGTTACTGTTATCTCTTTTGAAGTGATGGGCTTTCTTTTGGGAACCACTCTCTGTGTTGTGGGAATGCCTTTCTCTATCTTATCTAATTCAGAACGCACTTCTCCTGCACTCTGATATCGTTTTTCTTTATCCTTCTCTATACATTTCAGAATCACACGGCTAAGATCTTCAGGAATTTGAGCATTAAGTTCTTTTGGGTCTTTAGGCATCTCGCTCTTGTGTTTCATAGCGATGCCTAAAGGAGTTTCTCCCTCAAAAGGAACTCTCCCAGTCACCATTTCATAAAGAATCACTCCTAAGGAATAGATATCTGAACGCTGGTCAACCTCCTTCACTTCAGCCTGCTCAGGTGACATATACTCTGGCGTTCCGATCATCACTCCAGCACCTGTGATTCCTTTTGCTTTTAGAGAGCGGGCTATCCCGAAGTCCATAATGCGGGCATTGCCTTCTTTATCTACCATGATGTTGCTTGGCTTTAAGTCTCGATGCACAGTTCCCAGCTTATGAGCCTCAGATAATCCTTCACATACTTGCTTGGCGATAGATATAGTTGTCGGTATGGCTAATTGACCCGTTTGTCTGACTAGGCTCTTCAAATCTTGCCCTTCAACATATTCCATAGTGATATAATATGAGCCTTCTTCTTTATTGAGATCATACATACGACATATATTATTGTGGGAAATATCACGGGCTGTCTTTAATTCATTCTTGAAACGCTCAATGGTTTTCTTATCAGCAGCAATCTCAGGCTTTATTAGCTTTAAGGCAATCTTGGCATTAACCTCTTTATCCAAAACCTTATAGACTTTTCCCATACCACCTTTCCCCAGTTCTTCAATAATCTGGTATCTACTAGCAAAAGTGGAGCCTGTTGTTAGCTCTTCTTTGGGTGTTTCGAGGGTTTCGGTGACATGTATTTCCTTTGAGGAAGGAAGAGGAGTTGCACACTTTTTACAGAATTCGGAATCAGCGGTATTTTCGGTTTTGCATTTAGGACACTCTACGCCCATTGTTCCCCTTTATTATTCGGAAGAAGAATAACAATTAATGAAAAAAGAGTCAAATTGAAGGACTAATAGATTCTCCTTGTGTATCTTATTGAAGCTTAAATTCGCTCAACTGTCTTTTTCAGAATCGGGAGGCCAATGTTTTAGGGTCTTTGGCTTCCAGTTGGCTCAGTCATTGTTCCTATAAGTCCTGTGGTATACTAGCCCATTATCTGTTATATAATAAATATCCGAACTTCCATATCCTGGTGAAGCTCGGTATTCCATAATCAAATTACCAGTCTCCAACCTATTCCATACAACATTGAAATCTATAACTTTCTTATTGCTGAATTTTTTAAAGTAATAATTTCTCAAGTCAGTCTTTGTCATACTTTTGTTCTGCTGGTTTGCAAGTAACTCTACAAGTAACTCTAGAATAAATATAATCTCCTTATGGGGTTCAATTCGTTTCAGCTCGCTGCTTCCAACCTTCATTTTCGGCATAGCTAATACTTTATTATAAATATTTTCAGCATTCTTTTTTATTACCGGAACTAACTTTTCAAATCGTTTCTGACCTTTTTTAGTCAGTTTGAACATTTCTTCTTGAATGTCTTTGGCTCCACCTGTAAAGACCTCACATTCTATAAGCTTTTTCTTCTCAAGCTGTTTTATAGTCACGAGGCAATTCGACATTGTTCTGGGCTCTGCTTCGAATCTTTGTTTGTATATTTTAAATAACAAGCTCAGTCTTATTTCCCTTTCGTCAAGGATTCCAAGGATGAACATATCTTTTTCATTCAACCTAGTTTTCCTTGACTTTATTAGTAGGAAAACAATAAAGATTATAGCGAAGATGACTAAAACGACGTTGATTGGGACGGGTTGATTAAAAATTCCCCAGACTATAATTGATTTTGAAACAAGCCATCGAACTATTTCCCCAAAAAATTTGATTATCACAATGAGCGCCGCTAGTCCACTAAGCCTTGTCCAAAAGAAAGGCTTAGATACTACCTTTTTAACATTTTTCCATCTCATTTTAGTTCCATGCTCTAAAATTATTTATTTCTTTTTCACGTCGGGAAGCCAGGGCTTTAAGGTCTTTGGCTTCCATTCGTCTTTGTCCTTTACCCAAAGATTAATTGATATAAAATGGCTAGAATTGCTATGACAACAGATAAAATTATAAAAGTTAAGCATCCTTTCAGGGTTTCTTTTCGGATAAAAGGCTCTTTTTTATTTTTATAAACATGATAATATTCTTCTTCAGATATAACGTTATTTTTAGACGTTAATTTTTGTTCCAAATACGATTTGATACCCCAATTAATTTCATATTTCCCAGGCAGGAAATTTTTTCTATGATGTTCTGTAGCTCTATCAATTATGATATATAGTTCTTCAGGAATTTCTAATATATGCTCTACTTTATCTCTTCCTGGATCAACTATCACAAAAATTAAATTTGGCGTTTGGTATACATCTAAATAAAAAAAACAGAATTCATTTATGCTACGCTCTCTTTCATAATTAAGATGAGATAAATACAAACGGATGGTTTTCCCTTCTATATCTTCTAGTTTCAACATTTGATGTAAATTAGTGAGAAAATCCCCTAATGCGACCCGTCCTCTCTAATGAGGCGCTAATTCGCTCAGCTGTCTTTTTCGATAACCGGGAGACCGAGGCTTCGATGGTCTTTGGCTTCCTATTTATTTTTTTCTTCAATTTCCAACTCTGCGCATGCTAAGAAGGTAGAAACTAGTTCCGTACCTCTGGATTTAATTTGCACACAAAGGGATATAAGAAGAGCAACACTAAAAATAAGATTAAGCCGCCTACTAATCAATTCCTGATATGCAAATAAAATTAAAGAAATAATAAACATGTTTTCGATTAACATAATTTTAGCATCTCTTTTAACAATTAAATCGGCCATTCTTTCATACTTCTGTCTCAAAAATCTTTTACAGATCTGCCTAACTAATTTTACATTATTTTCATTAATCTCTTTTACTGAACGAAGATATCCTAAACCATGTAAACACCTTATAATTTCAGCCTTTTGATCTAAAATCTTTTTTTCACATACCTCGTACCGAAGGGAATGAATTTCTAGACATGAAGGAATTTTAAAAAGAATTGGAGATACACTAGAAATGATAGCCCCTAGGAAGTACGTAGCTAGTATTAATAATCCTACAAGGACTGACTGATAAATTGTGCTAATGTCCCTTATTTTATTAAATGTTTCGCAGTTAAATAATTGTTTTAAATCTAATATCATAATAAACAAAATTGTTCCTGGAAGTACATATGCAATAAAATCATAAAATGGACTAGGAATTAATCTTGTGAAGTTATTTTTCATCAACCCTCTCCTTCTAAAATATTTTAGCTATTAAATTTTATTCCTCCTTATAGCTAATTGTAAATTTATAGCCCCTCATGTGATAAGCCAGGGCTTTTGGGTCTTTGGCTTCCATTTGTCTCTCAATTCCTTTAAATTGTTACTTTTTAAGCTAGGGGTTATATACGTTCTCACGTTAAACTATTTTATAATATTCTCAATTAAATAGACGTGTAATTCTATTTGTTTTTTAAAAATTTCTGCATGCACTTAAATTAACTTCTATAGGATGATTTTTGCGTTCATGAAAAGGACAACCTAGAGTGTTTTTTGCTTTTATCGTTTTTATTAGCTCTTGAATTTCTTTATCTTCTTTTGCTCTATTCTTAACCGATATATTTGGATAAATTATCATAGAAAACCACGCATCAAGAGGTATCAGATAGCTTGGCTTTTTATCCCCTTTTAATTTTTTATAATAATTATTTAACTCTCGATTAAAGTTGTTTCTAGGATTTTTAAACAAAGTTTCAATGTCTACCCTACATTCCTTAAAGAATAGTTCGCTATTAGCTAGTAGTAATTTCCTGATATCCTCAGAATAAATTATTCTCCATTCAGATTCGTCAAAATACTTATATTGCAAACGATCGTTTTTTGTTCTTCTTGCCATTGATTTTAAAAAGCATAAAAAATATAAATCTAAATTGTTTTTATTCTGGTTGGAAATAAAGGGAGGAAAAAACCAATTTCTTCTAATTGGAAGATAGTAAATCATTGGACTCCCGAGTCTATCAAATAGAAATAATCTCTTGAAACCTATGCCTAAACTCCCAAATTCCTTTGCATGAGTCTGTACTTCAGACAATTTTAATTCAGTAAAGCACGTTCTCGCTACGTTAGGTCTTTTAATTTTTTCTCCATCTATAATTACTAATGTTTCCTCTTTATTTTTAGTCATCCAAAGTCCATATTTTAGAATATCTCTAAGTCGTTCCAGATAAAGATTATCATTTTCCCTTCTGTTCGAATTACTTAAATTATCAATATCCTTCCCTGTCCAGTGAATAATAAAATCTGAGTGTATTGGCTGATACATATTCACCTCTCTTCATTCAAAAGCCAAATGTAAGAAATTTTATATGAAATATTTTTCTTTTATTGAAAATGAAAGCTAGTTCAGCGTCCTTTTTCAATCTTCGGGAAGCCAGGGCTTCAAGGTCTTTGGCTTCCACTCGCCTTAAATCAGTAATGAAATCTTTCTTTCTAGTATTTCTTCTGGATACTGATTATTTATCTTATAATTAATCATCTCAATTATGTCGTTTTGGTCTAATACAATGATAAGCTGGTTTTTGTCATAATACCTTATTCTTTGTTCTTTAATACCAGAGTCATCCATCCCCTTTTTTGACATAATTATTGCAAAGTTACCTTTTTTATCATGTAGATATTTCGTTACACTTCGAATTGTGCTTGATGTAATCTTTCTACTATAATTCTTAAAATCTATAATAATCCTTTTCGCTGCCTCTTCCTTTTTTCTATTTATCCAAAACTCATGAATAGGATTTACATTTGATATAACTAAGTCCATCTTCCTGTGACCTTCATATTCAGAGAATTGTGGCTTCGCAAAATAAACCTTAAAGGATGACTTAAATAAATATTTAAATATTTCTTCCATAAGTTTTTCAAAAGCCTTCCAATTACTCTCGGAAAAAGAAAAAATTTTTTTCTTGAAATTATCCCCTTGTTCTTTATTTTTTTGAGCTTGCAGGATAAGTTTGGCATCTTTCATTTTAATATTTCTTATAAGAAATGGTTTTATAAATTCAAAAATTTCTAATTCTGATAAAATTTTTGCGATGTCATTTAGCGATATGATATTTATTTTTGCTTTGGTCAATAAGTCCTCAGAAGATGAATCAACCTTAGCAATAATGCATTTTTTATAATCCTCATTTTTTATTTTGTTTCCAATATCTTTTATATAGTCATTTACATCTTCATCGCCTAAATATGCCTTGTCCGGTAATGCGACTATTATCACCTCGTTAAAATCTTCTTTAATATTGGAATTAAATATTCTTAGATTAATTTTCTCTAGTTTATAAAAATGTCTGTATTTATCAAATTTAGTTATTTTATATCCAATTAATTTAAATATTTTTTCTACAAAAACAGCTTTATCATCATAATTGGAATTTAACCAAAATATTTCAAGAACTTCATTGAAGGGATTGAATCCATCTATTTTCAGATGGTGTATCGTCTTTTTCAAAAAACTTTTATTTCTTACTCCCCTAAACATATAAATAAAATCTACCTTTGAAGTTATTTCTTCGAGGTTACATCCCACAACGAATATAGATAAAATCCTTGGATATATTAAAAACTTAAAAGTATCTGATGGATAGGCTGTAATGAGTAGGTCGTCACGAGTATCACTGAAGTAAACACGAATATCTTTATTATACCAACTGAAATATTCTTTAATTTCAAAAAATTTCTCAGCTATGATTTTTCTATATTCATGAATAATTGGCAATAAGAATCCTTCTAATCTATTTATTTCTTTTTTTAATAATAACTTCTCTCTAGGCAACTTATTCTGTAGTTCTATAAATTTATTTTTCTCTTTCTTAATTATCTCCTCTAATTCAGCTTTAGATAATGTCAATCTTTTTTCTTGAGGTCTATTTTCCAACTCACTAATTAATTGGTATTTTTCACCATGTCTTTTTAAAAATTTATAATGAGAAATAAAAAACTTTGTATAATAAAAATCTTTATATATTTTCCCAAATATTATTTCTATCGCCGCTGTGAAGAAATACATCATTACTAATTCTTCTAAGAATATATGGTCTTTTATAAAATTTTCTATTTTGGATGACCCTAAAAAAGTCAACTTATCCTCTTCAAGTTCAGTCCTACTAAAAATATTGTAATTTTGAACTTTATGGTAGAAATTAAGAAAATCTTTTTTTAAAAGTAATAGTCCACTATAATCGTTTTCCTTGAGTGAGCATACCTTGTCATAAATTTTAATTAATTCATCAATATAAGATTTTGTGATATTTAAGAATTTACTTTGAGACATGCTTGTTAAAAGAATCCGCAGTATAGTTTATTCTTAATTCCCAGTTAACAAAACATACATAATATAAAATTTAAAGTCAATTAGACCAGAGTAGTCCCTTCTCCATCTCACAGATTTCCAACAAAAATTGTTGAATTACACTGACAATGCAGTAGACAGATTTGCCACAGATTTACCATTCAGTGGCAAAGATAACCTAAAATAACATACTATGGCTAAAATGTACTCTGAGAAAAACTATAGAAAAATAAGGGGTAAATCTGGAGCTGATGGGGATCGAACCCACGACCTCTTGACTGCCAGTCAAACCTTTCCTCTCCGAAAACCACCCAAAATCTGCTATTTTCTCTTTTATCCCTGAAAAATCAGGCCTCTGGAGGGAATTTTCTGGCGAACTATAATAAACTACCTCGGCCAGAATGATACTAAGGATTAAAGTTTAGAAGGAAGTCTTATTAGGTTTATCTTACTGATATCTATGACTTGATATCTTCTTTAGGAGATTCCTTATGTTTTGGAATAAAATGTCCAGGCACAATTAACGGCAGTGGCTCTAATATTAATACTTCTGTTTTATTTAATATGACTCCCAATCCCATTGCAAGCCAAGCTAAAGCCATACGAAAATAAACTGAAGGACTCGTTTTATCTTCAAAAATTATTTTTATCCCCTCTTTGAACCTAGGAACTTTTCTTAAAGGAGCTACAAGCTCATTAATCCTATTTCTATGAGAACCAGAATCAAACTTACATCCCGTTACTTCATGAGCAAAGTCATTTCTAATTTTTCTTATTAAATGTAAAGAGCGAGCAAAAGCAGAATCAAAGAGTCCCATTCTATAGCACAAATGAATTTTAGCACTAAATGTAGATAGTGGACCTTCTCCATCAAAAAGGTCATCTTTGTTACCAGCATTAGGAAGAAGAACCTTAACTAAAATTTGATAAAGCAGAAGGTCGAGTTTTGCAACCCCTAAAATAGCTGCAGCTCGGTCACTTTCTTCTTTAAACTCTTTTAAAAATTCTATATATTCCTCGGCGGCTTCCATCCTTTCCTTAAAAAGAAATTTTTCTTTCATCACTGCCTTCTTCTGTCTCCAAATCTTTCCTTTCATCAAATTTGTTTCGCTGATTTGTCATTTTTGTAATTGCTGAGTTGATTCTTTCATCAAAGACTTGTCCAATTAATCCCCTAATTTCTTCTTTGCTCATTGTGCCTCCTATTTTTTAACCTTTCTTTTTCACTTTACTTTTTTCTCTGGCATGTCACTCTTAATTCTCTTTGTTCTAATTTCGAGATAAATCCAATCTACAGTTAGATGTATGAGTTCTTTTAAATCATCCAAATCTTTATCTTTCCATTCTCGTATGTAATGAGTCTCATCGTTACCGAGCCAAGCCGCCCTTTTAGCACAATCTTTTATCGGGTCAGAACTAATATAATCTTTAATACAATCATATAAACGAGCTTCTTTTATTTTGTCTGGCTTCTCAACTTTCATATAAATCAAATAATCCTTAATTAAAAATTCGAGAGCTTTCCTATAGCCAGCTCCGCAGATTTTTTTAAGCCCTCTTTCCTCTGCCTCTTTTGCTTCATTATAAATTACAAAAAATTTTATCGAAATATTCAATATCATTCCTGGAAAAACTTCCTTTTTAATCTTCCTAGGTGCATTACCTACAAATTCAAAAATATCCTCTGGGATACCCGTCTTAACTGGTTTTATATAATAAGAATGAAATATACTTCCGCATTCTTGTATTGGACATTCAAATACTATCCACAGTTTTCGCTTTTGAAATTTAACCCACCCAAATCTATGTATAGGCTTTATTCCATTATGACATATAGGACAGGAATTTGAGATTCTATTCACCTTGCAAGAAGCTGTTTTTATATTATTCTCAAACTCATATTTTGCTTCTATAGTTGGCATTCTCTACCTCCCTTCTGACAATCTGAGAGCAATTATAATTTATAGCGATTGAGAAAACAAGACTAATTAAAACCCATCATAGGAGACTATCTCATCCAATCGCTTGCGTTCCCGATAAGGAGGCTCTCCTGCTGGTGCTTCTTTGGCCATGAAGAATACTGCTTCGCCTTTTTCCATTGGGGATACCCCCTCGGCGGTGGTAACCCCAAGCTGTTTGGCTCTTCCTTCTTTTCCTCCTACTCTCTTTCTCTCCAATGCCTCGGGTGTGTCCCATCATCTGTAATTATAAATAACTTCGTATCCTAGCATGAAAAATGCCTCTTTTGTGGCTCCAATAAGGCCATTCTGGCCAGAAATCCCCATTATCCCCCACTATGGTCACACTATCGAAATGCGAGGTTAGGGAACTAAATGGTTTAGCGCTGTTCCTATGTGGTTATTGTGTCCAACGATAGGTCTGGAAGCGTAATTTTCGTTTCCTCGAGCAATGCACTGGAAAAATGATCTACGTAAATCTTTTAGCCCTTTTTGCACTCTACTCGATTGGCAAAAGACTCGTACGCCTCTCTTATGAGATAGTGATTATATGATCATAATAGGAGCAATAAGGAAAGGCCATCCTCTCCTTCATTCTCTCTGGGTGGGGAGCATGGTTGGATGATGCTCACAGATGCCTTGGTTCACCGTGATGAGCATACTCATTTATGATTAAGTGGATTGACCAACACAAGAATTGACAGCGAGTGTCAAATCAAGTTCAGCTTAATGATGATTATTTTTTCTCCCCCTCCTTCGGCTTAAGCTCCATGCCGAGTTGCTGCATCATACCTAACCAATTCGCCTCTTCCCTTTCCTCAACAATTTTGCCATTTTTAAAGCTCCAAATAAGAATTGTACTAACCTCAATCTCATTACCAGTCGCTGGGATACCTTGAAATTCGCCTTGATGAGTTCCTGTGACGATATTTGCATAAGGAAAGATTAATTCATGACTCATAATATATAGCTCCTATTCAGAATAGTCCAAATACATCCCATCCTAAAAGGCATCAACAAAGGAACAATTTAATTAGGTCTTAAGGAATGAAACTTCTCAATTTATCAAAGTTTGGTGTTTCTATAGAAGTCTTATCTATTAGTATTTTGAATTCATTTGCCAGTTCTTTCATTTCGTCAGTCGCCGCTTTAAGGTGCAGCATAAATCCAATTTCTGCAAATTTGGAATTGAAAAGCTTTTTCATAATATTTATTACTAACCATTCTGGCATCCAGTAGAATAAATTAAATTTAAAAGGATACCGCTTGGAATATCCCAATGCTTTCAATACGTTGCCACACTCCTTAACTGCTCGTATATAGCTTCTGGTAGCATCTCTATTCTCAGCCACTTTGTAATTATCCCCGCACATTAATATCACGCCTGCTATCGGATTAATAAAAGCAACATGGTATTTCAGCCATCCATCGATATCTTTAGCGATATTAACAGGTACGCTTGAACTTTCGAATAAAGCTTTTATCTCCCTTGTTCTGCCTTTGATTTTTCCATTTATTTCACCAATTGTGATTGGAATTCTTTTTCCATTTGGTTTTTCACTATCGATATAATGAACGACATGTTCTATTCGTGAACCGCCACCTCCAGGAAATCCGAATAATACTTTTTCCTCTGGCAAGTATTCCAGATATTCATCAAAACCCAAGGTGTTATTACCCATGAAAAGTATATTTTCAACATTTTCATTTTTGCTTAAAATTGGCAACACTGGCTGAATTTTATTTTTCCGAATAAGGATTACGACAAGGTCGTATGCATCTTTTTCTTCTAATTTATCCACCAAATTAACTTTGGCAGCAACCTTTTCTCCAGTGTATTCATTTACGAGCACAACACCATTTTCTTTAATAAAATCATATTGCTTGTTTCGTGCAAGTATAGTTACATCTTTGCCAGCTTTGTGAAGTAGATATGTGTATAAAATACCGAGTGGGCCAGCTCCATAAATTAGTGTTTTCATTTCACCCTCCTTTTTGTTCTTTATTTTTCCTTGAGTATGTAAGAAAGCTCTGGACGGAACCAGCCTCTACTTCTCCCCCTCCTTCGGCTTTAGCTCCATGCCGAGTTGCTGCATAAATCCTAAATTGTCCTCTAATCCCCAAGCCTCTGCAATCTTTCCATCAGCAAGACGGAATATCCACATCGCTTCATATGCGTATTTATTCCCAGTTGGAGGAATTCCCTCCCATTCTCCCTGATGAGTGCCCTGATTTATAACTCTCATCGCAACCTTATCACCCTTTGCAAAAACATCTTTGATGATATGGATGTTATCAGGAAAAGCTTTGTATGCGAAGCTAATGAATTGAATTTGAACTTCCAGTGGGAGTGGTTCAGGGGCTCCTACGAAATGACAGATGTAGTCAGAGGAAAAAAGGTCTGTTCGTTCAGCTTGCGTTCCGTTGTCAATGGACTCAAAAAATTCACGCACGATTTCAACATTCTGCTCCTCAACCTCTGCCTGAGCTTTCATCGCTTCTAGCTCTTTCAATGCTTCCTTGTCCTGACAGCCAACCATAAAGCATAAAATCAGAGCCAAAGGTAGAATCATACAAAGGTTTTTCATTAAAACCTCCTTGAAAATGAGAATTGATAACTATAAGCCAGCTTTGGATGTTACTCTTTTTTTGGTGGAGGAGGAAGCGGCAAGTCAGAGGTGGATATTAACACGGAAATAAGCCAAGACTCATTGGATTGCTTGCGCATTATCATCAGGAATTTGCTCTTATCTTTGACTGCCCCCTCATAGTCCAGAAGCAACGACTCAGACCCACGAATATAAGCAAGGTCATCTCGGCCATCGATATCTATGGCCGACATTTCATTTTCGACTGCACGTAGCCAGGACCGTTCCTTTAGTGCCTGGAGTCCTTCTGTCGCTGGTTCATTAGGCCACATCCAAACTACATCCTCGGTGAATGGGGCGAAAAATGAGTCCCAATCGCCTGCAAGGCCTGCTTTGACGAATGCTTGAATGGTCTCCTTTATTGCGGCCACATCCTCATTAGATAAAGCTCTAACTCCGACTTCCTCAGCTACCTCTTCACCTTGCTGGCAGCCAAAAGTAAAACAGAGCAGAATGACCAAAGGAATAATCGTAAGAAACTTTTTCATTTTTCCCTCCTTTTTTGTCTGTGATGAAAATCCTGAAAAATGTATCTAATAAATACTCAATTCGACAATGAATGTCAATTCAGGTGTTGATTATTCCAGATTAAGACGCAGCACATGATGGGGTTATAACTTCAGCTTGATCTAAGCTGAAGCTATCGATAAGAAATTCAAACAATTTTCACTTCCATCCATCTCTGAATCCCTCCCCATCTTGTCGCATATCCTGAACCTTTTTTCCTTTCTATCCTGACCTTCACCAATCCTCTCTTCTCCAACATCCGAGAACTCTCCCATATTCTCCTGTGTTCATTTCTACTGAATCTCAAATCTTTCACTCCCATCCTTTCATTCAACTCTTCCTTGTGATAGACCATGAAGGTCAATACATCTAATCCAACCCAACGTTGTTCCTTATCCTTAGCGCTTATCCAGCGGCTATCTATATTATCCAGGACTGAAAGGATTCTCTTTTGGATAACCCCTATTCCTCGACTCATTAGTTTTTTATCTCCTGATAAAGATTTCTTTTTTCTCCTT
>SDBT01010176.1_pt1 | contig 15214 bp, 16 predicted proteins | sample 2277101 | NCBI WGS metagenome assembly SDBT01 (sample SAMN10404973, study PRJNA504765) | marine sediment metagenome | isolation source: marine sediment core GS10_PC15, 103 cmbsf | place: Arctic Ocean: Southern Knipovich Ridge | collected 2010 | reverse complement strand
CGATGACGGCGCTCACGACCTGCGCCATCGATGCCACCGTGTGCCCGGGACCTTCCTTCGGTAGACGATCACTGAACCCATATCCAGGAAGATCGAGTCGGACCGCCTGGAATCGGCCAGCCAGTTCTGCGGCTACCCCGTCCAGCATGGCACCACCGGTGACATCGCTATCGTGAAGCAAGATCACCGGAATCCCACTACCAGACTCGGTCACCACGTTGATGCGAATGTCTCCGACCGTCGTGAAATCGACCAAATCTATCTCTCGTGCCGGCACATCCTCGATCAGATCGATCCTCTGGTTTGTCACCGATGTCCACACGGCGACACCCACTGCCAGTACAAGCAGTGTCAACAGCAGAATTCGGAGCACTATTCGTTTCGGGCGACTTCGAGTCGGGGGCTCCTGGAGACCGCTCATTGGATCAGCACGATGTGAACATGTTTGGGTCCGTGAACTCCAAGGGTGAGCTGCTGCTCAATGTCGCCGGTGCGGCTGGGTCCAGTGATCACCACCAGATTTGCAGTGTCTGCAACGCTTTCCGGGTATCGGCGGGCCCAATGGGCCAGGGTTCGCTCCAGCAACGTCAGATCCAAGAGGGCCACGTGGACCTCGGGCACCAGGCTGGCCATTCTCGGTCTCCCCGGTCGATGGTCGAGCACGACACTGCCACTCTCGGCGAGACCGGCTGCGGCTCCGGTGACGCCCAGGTCCAGGTCGCGATACCCCAACTGATGCTCGATCCTGGTCTCGGCGGGCACCTCGCCCTGAACCCTTGTCAAACCCGCCGCGGTGAGAGCCGAAGCCACCCCGGAGGCGGGAAGATCCTCCCAAGCCATGAAGGACCTGCATTGATGCCCTGCGGCGATCCCGGCCACAGCTCTAGGCGCTCCGTGTCGTCCCACCGGCCCATGAACCACGGCGTCCACGTCTTGGGCCCTCTCCCGGAACAGTGTCAGAAGATCTTCATCGTCCAAGTCGGGAAAGAGGTCGGGAACAGCCAACGCCTCCGGGAGGACGGCGGTCATCGCGGACCGCCCCACTCTGGCTAGAAAGACATCACGATCCACGGTTGGCCCTCCACCATTCACTGAACGACTCCGAGGCGGGACGTGGCAGGTCACGATACTTGGTCCACCCTCTCCCCGGACCCGGGATCCGGCGCAGCCAGCCACCCGACGCCAGAGGAGCGCTCAGACGCGAAGCCCACTTCGTCGCCCTCCGCCATTTTCGAGGATCCGTCGTCGTGCGGGCGTATCGGCTCATGCCTCTGTTGAGCCAGCCGGGCAGTCTGCCCTCGGAAGCGGCACGTTCCCTCAGCTGGAGAAGCATCGAAGGGATCTGGATACGTATCGGGCACACTTCCTCACAGGCTCCGCACATGGTCGATGCGTACGGCAGTTCCCACCAGGGCTCCATCCCGTGCAGGCCGGGAGTGACAATCGAACCGACCGGTCCCGAGTACACGGTGCCGTAGGCGTGACCTCCGACAGTCCGAAAGATGGGGCAGACATTGAGACAGGCGCCACATCTGATGCAGGCCAGGATCTCCGCGGTGGGACCACCCAAGATCTCTGATCGACCGTTGTCGATGACAACGACGTGTGACTCTTCGGGGCCGTCGGGATCGCCCTCCCTCCTCGGGCCGGTGATGACGCTGGTGTAAACGGAAAGCCTCTGCCCGGTGGCAGAGCGGGCAAGGACCTCCAGCACAACGGTGGCGTCCTCCCAGCTCGAGACGATCCTCTCCATGCCCATCAGGGCGATGTGAACTCTCGGAGCCGTCGTGGTCAGCCGGCCGTTCCCCTCATTGGTGACCAGGACGACCGACCCTGTCTCGGCGATGGCCATGTTCACGCCTGAGATCCCCGCGTCCGCACTGAGGAAGATCTCCCTGAGATGGGCTCTGGCGATCTCGTTGAGCTCTGTCGGATCGTCGGTGTACTCGACACCCAGCTTCTCGGAGAACAGTGCACCGATGTCCTGGCGTGTCATGTGAAGTACGGGGGCGATGATGTGACTGGGCGTGTCGCCGGCAAGTTGCACGATGAACTCCCCGAGATCGGTCTCCACCACTTCCACGCCGACTTCTTCGAGGTGGTGATTGAGCTCGATCTCCTCGGAGACCATCGACTTGGACTTCACCACCAGACGGGAGTCCGACTGTTGGAGGATCTCGGCCACGATCCGGTTCGCCTCGTCGGCATCGGCTGCGAAGTGCACTGTGCCACCGAGTGCGGTGACCTGATCTGCGAATTGACCTAGAAGCCGGTCGAGATGACGGAGGGAGTGAAGACGGATGACCCGCGCCCTATCGCGCAACTCCTCCATGATGGGAAACTCGGCGGCGACGCGGTCTCTTGCGTCATTGAAGTGCCGAATCCCCTTGACGACGGCCGCGGCCTCTTTGCTGCCGAGGAGGGCGTCGGCGCGAGTGACGAAGCTGACCGGCTGGCTCACCTGTCACCGTCTGCCAACAGCTCGGCAATATGCTTGACCACCACTTTCGATCCTCTGCGTCGAAGACCTCCCTCCAGATGCATCAGACATGAGACATCGCCCCCCACCAGTGTGTCGGCCCCGGACGTCTCGACCCGATCGAGCTTCTCGTCCATGATCGCGGCGGAGATGGCCGGCATCTCGACCGAGAAGAGACCCCCAAAACCACAGCATTCCTTGTCACCGTCGAGACTCACCCGGTCGACACTCTCCAGCAATGCGTCGGCCTGGGCTTCCAATCCGAGCCCTCGCAGACCATGACATGAGTAGTGATAGGCCACCGTACATCCGTCACATGAGGCGAATGCGTCGACACCGAGATCGTCAACGAGAAACTGGGTGAGCTCACGGGTCCGACCCGCCACCCGCTCCGCCTGATCGGCTCGATCGGTTTCCTCGAAAAGCTCGATGTAGTGGTCAACGATCATCTGGGTGCACGATCCGGACGGGACCACGATCGGACCCTCCGTCGCATCGAGGACGTCGAGGGTGTGGGCAGCCATCTCTCGGGCTTGATCGGTGAGACCGACATTGAACGCCGGCTGTCCGCAACAGGTTTGACCCTCGGGGAAGCTCACCCGGCAACCCGAATTCTCGAGGACGGCCAGGGTGGCCCGGCCCACCTGGGGTGCTAATACATCGACCAGGCAGGTAACGACAAGCTGGACTCGAGGCCCCTCCATAGGGCCTGCATTTTACGCCTTGCGCTCGTCTACGGCCGCCAATGCCCTCAGGTACTTCTCCACCATCGCCACATAGGCCTTGGTGCCATCTCGGAAGTCGTCACTGATGTCCCGATATCGGCGCCGCAAAGCGAGGGCGGCGAACTTGGCTCCGCTGAAGTAGTACTTGAGGGCCTCGCCTGGAATCGCCATCTCACCTGGCTCGACCGGGCCATGCTCGGCCGCTTCCTGCGCGGTCGGGTCGAGACCCAAGGATCCGAGCTCCTCGAGAACGAGATCCTCATCGGGTCTGTCGGCATAGTCCTTGCCCACAAACCGGGAAACGATCTCCCCGTCAGGCGAGATGATCACGACACCGGGGCGCGATATCAGTCTCGGATCGTTCTCGTCGGCGAACCCCAGCGGAGTCACCGCCTGATCCCTTTCAACATCGGAAAGGATCGGGAAGGGAAGGGCCAGCTTTTCCATGACAGCGGCGTTCTGAGCGGGAGAATCGGCGCTCAGTCCGAACACTCTGGCGCCTCGCTCCAGAAACTCGCTCTGTCGCGAGGCCATGACGGCCAACTGGCCGTGGCAGTACGTTCAGAAGTCGCCCCGGTGAAAGGTGATCACGGCGGCCGCGTCGAGTTGATCGGACAGCGTCCACGGCTTGCCGACGGCGTCCAGAACTGAGAAGTCGATTGCCAACTTATTTCCCTCCTCGGGTACGAGTCCCCATTGTTAGCGTGCTCGGGCCCATGTTCATTCCCATTGTCGAAGGATCGTCATGACCGAGCTCCTGCTTCGCCACCTGAATAGGAGATTATTGGAAAGTGAGCTGGTTTGACCACCTCCCGCTGGTTCATCCCGTTTGGCGGTCAGGAGCTTCCCAGACGTCTGGTGAACCTGGTTGTCGGCCTCGTCATCTTCGGGGCAGGCATCGGATTGATGCTTCGGTCCGGTCTCGGCGTCCCGCCCTGGGATGTACTTCATCAGGGGCTCGCCGTTCGGTTCGGCCTCACCGTCGGGATCTGGTCGATCATCATCTCGTTCGTGGTCCTCCTGTTGTGGATTCCGCTGAGGGAGCCCTACGGGATTGGAACTGTTCTCAATGCCTTGATCATCGGCGTGATGATCGATGTAACGGCCGCGGTGCTGCCCGAAGCGCGGAACACCGTGGTAGCGATCTTCATGCTCGGATCGGGCATTCTGTTGATCGGCTTCGCGTCCGGTCTGTACATCGGGGCCAATCTGGGGCCCGGCCCCCGCGACGGGCTGATGACCGGAATCGCCCGGAAGGGTCCGTCGATCCGTTTGACCAGGTCGATAATCGAGATCGTGGTGCTGATCGCGGGATGGCTGCTCGGTGGCGCATTCGGGATCGGAACCATCGCCTTTGCCTTGCTGATCGGACCGTTGGTTCAGTTTTTCCTGCCTCGCTGGACCATCGACCCCGGTCGTCGGGTCGACGGTTGGGAGCATCCGGCACGCTGAGCAGAGGTTCGGAGACGTTGACTTCGGCCTGAGGGGACCACAGCCCGCGAAAACTGATCAGCCTCACGGCTAGCCGAGGCCGTGGCGCCCATATAGGGTGCCGTCACTTCCCCGAGCGCCCGTTTCGGCGTTCACTTCCCCGATTAAATGACCGTCTTGGATGTCAGGGCACCCACCACGGGCCGGGGATGACTCGGGTTCTTGACGAGTTGCAAGTGTGTAATTACAGTGTTGGAGTCCATACCAGATGTAGTGGACACTTCCCCGCACACCACAACATCTAGTGGTGGGAGCTATGAATGAAGACGTTTTCGGCCTTCGAGCCGGGACAAGAGAAGTGCGGAGGAGGCACAATCAATGAGCGAAGGCCTACGGATAACCCGTCACTTCACCGAGGCCGGTAACGACCCATACGACCGACTGGATTGGTCGACTCGAGACTCCCGGATCACGAACCCCGACGGCTCAGTGGTCTTCGAGATGACCGATGCCGAGATCCCGTCTCAGTGGAGCCAGGTCGCCCTGGACATCATGGTGTCCAAGTACTTTCGCAAGGCCGGAGTCCCTCAGTACGACGAGGACGGAAACCAACTCTTCGACGACGAAGGCCAACCGCTGACCGGAGCGGAGCACTCCGCCAAGCAGGTCTTCAATCGTCTCGCCGGCACATGGCGGCACTGGGGCGAGAAGGAGGGCTACTTCGCCTCCGCTGATGATGCCGAGGCCTTCGAGGACGAGCTTCGCTACATGCTCGCCAACCAGATGGCCGCTCCCAACTCACCGCAATGGTTCAACACCGGCCTCAACTGGGCCTACGGGCTGACCGGCCCACCCCAAGGACTGTGGTACGTCGACGACCAGACCGAGGAACTCGTATCCTCCCCTGACTCCTACAGCAGACCCACTCCCCACGCCTGCTACATACTCAGCGTCAGCGATGACCTGGTCAACCCGGGTGGAATCATGGATCTGTGGGTGCGTGAGGCTCGCATCTTCAAGTTCGGCTCCGGCGCCGGATCCAACTTCTCCTTCATCCGGGGTGAGAACGAACAACTCTCGGGTGGTGGCAAGTCATCTGGTGTCATGTCCTTCCTCAAGATCGGTGACCGCGCCGCCGGAGCGATCAAGTCGGGTGGCACCACCCGTCGCGCGGCCAAAATGGTCATTCTCGACGTCGACCATCCCGACATCGAGACCTTCATCGACTGGAAGAGGGTCGAGGAGGAGAAGGCCAAGCTCCTCATCAACCACGGTGGCTTCCCTGCAGATTTCAATGGTGAGGCTTATGCCACTGTCTCCGGGCAGAACTCCAACAACTCGGTCCGGATCAGCAACGACTTCGTCAACGCCGTGGAGCAAGACGATGACTGGGACCTGATCAATCGACTCGACGGTTCGGTCCGCAAGACGATCAAGGCACGCGATCTGTGGTCTCGCATAGCCGAGGCTGCGTGGGCCTGTGCGGACCCAGGTCTCCAGTTCGACTCCACAATCAACGAGTGGCACACCAGCCCGGCGGGTGGGCGAATTCGGGCATCTAACCCGTGTGCGGAATACGTTTTTCTGGACGACACCGCCTGCAACCTGGCGTCGATCAACCTCGTCAGGTTCTACGACGACGAGAGCGGCGAGTTCGACATCGAGGCCTACAAGCATGCCATCCGCATCTGGACCATCGTCTTGGAGATCTCGGTGGCGATGGCTCACTTCCCCTCGAAGGAAATCGCCCAAGGCTCCTATGACTATCGGACACTTGGCCTTGGCTACGCCAACCTCGGGTCGCTGCTGATGCGTCAGGGCATCGCATATGACTCCGATGAGGGCAGGGCCATCGCCGGCGCGATGACCGCCATCCTCACCGGGCACTCCTACGCAACATCGGCCGAGATGGCGGGTGTCGTGGGACCGTTCCCTCGCTTTGAGGAGAACCGGGAGGCGATGCTCCGGGTCATTCGCAACCATCGGGTGGCCGCCTATGACAGCGATGACTTCGACGGTGTCACCACCAGGGTGATGGGCATCGATGCAGAACTGTGCCCGGACGATCTGGTGACCGCGGCCCGCCAGTCATGGGACCTCGCTCTCGAACGTGGCGAGGAGACCGGCTATCGCAACGCACAGTCCAGTTGCCTGGCACCTACTGGAACAATCGGGCTTCTAATGGATTGCGACACCACCGGTGTCGAGCCCGACTTCGCCCTGGTCAAGTTTAAGAAGTTGGCCGGCGGCGGCTACTTCAAGATCGTCAACCAGTCGGTAGCGCCGGCACTGGCCAGCCTCGGCTACAAGTCCGACCAGATCAACGATGTTGTGCGGTACATCGTGGGGACCAACTCCATGGAGGGCGCCCCCCACATCAACAAGCTGACGTTGGCCGAGAAGGGCTTCGACAGCGACGACCTGGCCAAGCTGGAGGCAACCCTTCCCGGGGTCTTCGACTTGAAACACGCGTTCAACGTCTTCACCTTTGGCGAACCAACGTTGCAACGACTCGGGTTCGGTGTCGACGAATACACCTCGTGGAACTTCGACCTACTCAAGGCGCTCGGATTCACCAAAGAGCAGATCGCAAGAGCCAACGACCATGTCTGTGGTCGCCAGACCATTGAGGACGCTCCCCACATCAGAGACGAGCACCTCGGGATCTTCGACACAGCCAACAAGAACGGGAAGTACGGCCGGCGATTCATTCACCACAACGGCCACATCAAGATGATGGCGGCGGCTCAACCGTTCATCTCGGGAGCGATCTCGAAGACGATCAACATGCCCAACGAGGTCGACACCGAAACCATCGAGGAGGCATATCACCTCTCGTGGGAGTGGGGTCTCAAGGCCATGGCTCTCTACCGGGACGGATCGAAAGCGGTGCAGCCCCTCAACTCGACCGCCGACGAAGGTGAGGAGAACAATGAGGAGGTTGTCGAGATCACTGCTGCCGTCGAACAGGAGAAGGCGATCCACTGGGGAAATCTCCCAGCTGGAACCTCGCCAAGTCAGGCGTATGCCCAGGGCATGCCGCCGCCTCGGTTCCTGCTCCCGGCCCGTCGCGCCGGATATCTGCAAGAAGCCCGGGTGGGAGGTCACAAGGTCTACCTGCGCACCGGTGAGTACGAGGACGGGACTCTGGGTGAGATCTTCATCGATCTGGCCAAAGAGGGCGCAACGTTGAAAGGCATCCTCAGTTGTTTCGCCATAGCTGTTTCCAAGGGTCTCCAGTACGGAGTGCCCTTGGAGGAGTTCGTCGACACTTTCACTTTCCAGACGTTCGAGCCCCGAGGGCTTGTCGAAGGTCACGAGAACATCAAGCTGGCCAACTCGATCATCGACTACGTGTTCCGGGCGCTCGGCGTCGAGTACTTGGAGCGAGACGAGCTCGCCCAGGTGCCACCCGACCGTGAAGGTGATCTGGCCGCGCCGCCGAAGGGTCTGGCAGTCGACGCGGGACTTCAGCTCGACCTGAGCGACGCGGTGGCCGAAGGGGATGTTGATGCGCTACGACGGGCAGCCGAGTTCGTCGTCGCTCTCAACGGATCAGTGCCAGAGCCAGTTGTGGAGAAGGTTGTGGCCGCGGTGGCCACTGACGATCATGCCGCAACAACCGACATGGTGCTGTCAGAGAACATGGGTGACGCACCCGTTTGCTCCAACTGTGGGCATATGACGATTCGCAACGGGAATTGCTACGTCTGCCTCACCTGTGGAGACACCACCGGCTGTAGCTAACTGCTCGGCCTCGTCGGGTTGGAGCACAACGCATGCGGAAATCGGATGCGGGGCCCTTCAGCTCGCCAAGTCGCAAATGCCTGGTCTGGAAGGTGAAATGGAGCTCACCGGCCCAGATCTTCAGCGACATCCACCCCATGATGTGGATCCTCACGGTGTTGATCATCGCTAACCAGACCGGATTCATCGCAGACCTATTCGGATGAGACGGGCCAAGCGGACAGAGTGAGGAGGGGCCTTCGGGCCCCTTCTCATATCAGAGCCCGAACCAACCAGAAGACACCCATCCCTGCGATCAGGGTGAAGATGTGGCTCCGGGTCTTATAGGCGACAGCGCCACCAACCAAGAAGGCTGAGAGCTCGGGAATTCCGATGGCAACGTTTCCGTCACTGTCGATCAGCAGCGCAACGATCAACGCACCGAGCACCGCCGGCGCCACGAACTGAAGCGCAACCAGGACAGGATCGGGGATCCTCTTGTTGGCGAGGGCAAGGATGAATATCCCCCGACTCAGATAAGTCCCGATACCGACGGCGACGATGGCCAGGAAGTCGGTCATTCTCGGAGCCTTTCGGCCATGGTGCCCGCCAGAATCCCGACGAAGGCTCCCACCAGAAGACCGGCGCGATTGGGCAAACCTGCTGTCAGATAGGTGACCCCCGCTCCCACCAGCGCAGCAATCAACTTCGGATACCTGTCGATACCCATGACGATCAATCCAAGAAACAGGATGGAAACCGCGAACTCGAGGTTCCAAGCCGCCGGCACTACGGGTCCGACCACGAGACCCACCGCCGACGTGATCTGCCACAGCGTCCAGAAGACCAGGCCGGATGACAGGTAGTAGGTCCGAAACGCCTTTGGATCGTCGTCGGCACGGAGCATCGACAAGGCAAACTGCTGGTCGATGAGAAGATAGGGACCGAACCATCTCATCCAACGAGGTTGCTGCTGAAAGACCGGGGCCAGTGCGGCCGAATACATCAGATGCCTTGTGTTGACCACGAGACCGGCGGTGATCGCGGCCGCCACGGCAGCGCCCGAGCCGAGCAAAGATATGAGGGTCAGCTGGGCTGCTCCCCCATAGATGATCCAGGAACTGCTCCAACCGACGAAGGGGCTGATTCCCGACTCGACGATCACCAAGCCAATCGCGAAGGCGAAGGGGACTGCCGGCACAAAAAGCGGCAAGGCGTCGACGATGCCCTGCTTGATGATGGAGCGGTCCAGCGACATGAGCGGAACAGGGTAAGGCGCCTTCTGGTTAACTGACCGACATGGGCACCTTCCGTCACATACTGATGCTCCGATTCACCGGCGACGCCACCAAACAGCAGAAACAGGCTCTCTCCGATGGTCTGGCCCGCATGCCCGAGGTGATGGGCTTCATCCGCAGATACGAGTTCGGGGCCGACCTTGCCATCAGCGAGGGCAACCCGGACTTGGCCCTCGTTGCCGACTTCGACTCAGAGGAAGACTGGAGGGCGTACCAGAGTCACCCGGACCATCTGGTGCTGGTCGACGACCTCGTCAAGCCGATCGTCATGGAGGCTATTCGGGTTCAGTACCTGGTCGACTAGGAATCTGCGGGGGTCAACTCGGTGTCGTGGTCTTACCGCTCCACGTCGAGCTTGACCGTCTCCAAGGCGATCTCCACCATTTCGTCGAGGGTTTCCTGACGCTCGTCGGCACTGGTGGCCTCACCGGTTCCGATGTGATCAGAGACCGTTGCAATCGTCAACGCCCGTCCACCCTTCTCGGCAGCAACGCCATAGAGACCCGCGGCCTCCATTTCCACAGCAAGAACACCCATCGCCTCCATGCGATCGAAGGCCTCGTCATCGGGGTTGTAGAAGAGGTCTGTGGAGTGGACGTTTCCTACCTTCACCTCGATGCCCTTCGCTGCTGCCGCAGTAGCCGCAGCGTGCAGCAGCCAGAAGTCGGCGGTGGCAGCAAAGTCATGGCCGCCGTAACGAGTCCGATTTACCCCGGAGTCGGTGCATGCGCCAATGGCGAGCACCACATCGCGGATCTTGACCGAAGACAGTATTCCGCCACACGACCCGACCCTGATCAGTCGCTCCACTCCGAACTCGGTGATGAGCTCGGTCACGTATATGGAAGCCGAGGGGATGCCCATGCCGGTCCCCATCACCGAGACCGGAATCCCCGAGTAGGTCCCCGTGTAGCCGAGCATGTTGCGGACGGCGTTCACCTGCTCGACGTCATCGAGGAATTTGTCGGCGATGTGCTCGGCTCTGAGCGGGTCGCCCGGCAGGAGTATCGAGGGGGCGAAGTCACCCTTCTCGGCGGAGATGTGTGGGGTGGGCATGACGAATATTGCTCCTGGGAGTCTCGGTCTGCCACAACCTATCGGATCCCGGGCACTTGATCCTCAACCGGGCTGGGTAGGGTCGCTGCCTCAATGCCCGAGACCCCGACCTACCCGGGCGACCGTGACCTGCTGACCGAGGCCCTCGGGGAGGCCGGCGCCGGCAGGCTGCCCGGGCACATGGGCCTCGAGATCCTGGAGATCGGTGAGGGAATCGCCCGCATGCGCTGCGAGATCTGACCCACCACATCATCCCGGCGTAGTCTTCGCCCATGTCCGACATCTATGACTTCATCATCAGGTTGCGGGCCATCCGCGACTACACGGCCGACCCGCTCACCACAGAGGATCTCGAGGCGATACTCGAAGCGGCGCGATGGACCGGCAGTTCCAAGAATCGCCAAGACTGGTCGTTCGTCACCATCACAGACCCCGACCGCCTCCAGGGTCTCGCCGAGCATGGGGACTTCACCCAGCCGGTTCGGGACTCGAAGGCAACCGTGGTTCTCGTCCAGGAAGAGGGCGGCAACATGTTCGACATCGGCCGAGCCGCCCAGAACATCATGCTCGCAGCCAAGGCGATCGGGGTGGCCTCGTGTCCGATCACCCTTCATCGCGAGAACGACGCCCGCGAGTTCCTCGACGCACCCGATGGAGCGATCGTCAGATACGCCGTCGCTCTCGGTTACCCGGCCGAGGATGCCCGGCCTGCCATGTTCGGCGGCCGCAAGGGCGCCCAATCCGTGGTCAAGCAGGATCGTTACTAGTGGTCTGTCGTAAGAGGAGCCGCTAGCTCAAGCTACCGTCATTCGACTCATGACTGACACCCTCGTAGAGGCGCGTGGCCTCACCAAGCGATTCGACGACCTGACAGCGGTCGACGGGATCGACTTCGACATCCATCAGGGCGAAGCCTTCGGTTTCCTTGGCCCCAACGGAGCGGGGAAGACCTCGACGATGAAGATGATCACCACCGTCAGCCCCATCACCGAGGGAAAGATGACGGTGTTCGGACTCGACCCGACCACACAGGGTCGATCGATCCGTCAGCGCATCGGCGTTGTCCCCCAAGAAGACAATCTCGATCTCGAGCTGACGGTTTCCGAGAACCTCTACATCTACGGCCGCTATCACGACATGAAGAAAGCCGACATAATGCCGCGTATCGAGGACCTCCTCGATTTTGCACAGCTCAGCGAGCGCAAGGACTCCGAAGTCGAGCCCCTTTCTGGGGGAATGAAGCGTCGCCTCACCATCGCCCGTGCCCTGATCAACGACCCGGACCTCATCATCCTCGATGAGCCAACCACCGGGCTGGATCCCCAGGCCCGGCACCTCCTCTGGGACCGGCTCTATCGACTCAAGCGTGATGGGGCGACCCTCATCATCACAACGCACTACATGGACGAGGCCGAGCAACTTTGCGATCGGCTGGTGGTGATGGACCAGGGGAAGATCGTCGCCGAAGGATCACCCCGCGAGCTCATCGAGCAGTATGCGCCTCGGGAAGTCATCGAGCTCAGATTCGACGACGAGCAGAAGGACGACGCTGTCGTCAAGATGGACGGTGTCGCGGCTCGGTCCGAGGTCCTGGCAGATCGAGTCCTTCTCTACACCGACGACGCCGACGACACCCAGCGAACGCTCAACGACCGCGGGATCCACCCCGAGCAGGTGCTCGTCCGAAGATCAACACTCGAAGATGTCTTCCTCCGTCTTACGGGTCGGAGACTGATCGACTGATGACAATCGTCTCCCGCTCACTTCGATTCGCCGAGTCGGAGGTCATCGCCTACCGCCGAACCTGGCGGGGCACGGTCATCACCTCCTTCGTCAACCCGGTGCTATTCCTCGCAGCCATGGGCGCCGGCCTCGGTTCTCTGGTCGATGCGGGCAGCGATGACCTCGGTATCCCCTATCTCGCATTCGTGGCTTCGGGGTTGATGGCCGCGACGGCGATGCAAAACGGAGCTGGGGACGGATCGTTTCCGGTGATGGCCGGGGTTATGTGGCGAAAGAACTTTCATGGGACCATCACGACGCCGTTGGGTCCCTCAGACATCATCTGGGGCAGGTTGATCTGGGGTGTGGCCCGTCTCGTCTTCGTCCTTGTCGTGTTTGCAATCATCGCCGTGCTGTTTGGTGCAATGGAACTTGGACCGGCTCTGATGGCAATCCCGCCCGCGGTGCTGACCGGTCTCGCCTTTACCACCGTCATCACCGCCTGGACCCTCACTCAGGACGATGGGAGAAGCCTCTCCACCCTCTTCCGATTCGCCATCGTGCCATTGTTTCTCTTCTCTGGAACCTTCTTCCCGATCAGTCAACTCCCGAACTTCCTCGAACCAGTTGCGTACATCACTCCGCTGTTTCACGGGGTGGAACTGGTTCGGAAGATCGCCCTACCAGCCGCCGACGCATCGATCGTGACCGGGGTGCCGATCTGGGCCTCGGTTCTCTATCTATCCGTGATGATGGCCATCGGCATCTACCTCTCGGTGCGCTTCCTCGACCGGAGGCTTCGGCCATGAGCGTCCAAGCCCCAAGCAGGCTCACTCCGATCGGCAAGGTGACCCCATTCCGGGCCCAGCGGATCTGGGAAAAGAACTACATCGCCTATCGCCGCCTGTGGAAGGTGATCTTCAGCGGGTTCTTCGAGCCCGTCTTCTATCTGTTCGCAGTAGGAGTCGGAGTTGGTGCACTCGTCGGCGATATCACGTTGCCGAACGGCACGCAGATCCCATATGCCGCCTTCGTCGCTCCGGCGATGATGGCGGCATCGGCCATGAACGGCGCGGTAATCGAGACGACCTTCAACATCTTCTTCAAGCTCAAGTTCCAGAAGGTGTATGAAGGTGTTCTCACGACGCCGATGCAACCCTCGGACATCGCCATCGGCGAGATCGGTTGGGCCCTGTTGCGCGGCGTCCTCTACTCGACAGCATTTGTCATGGTCATGTTCTCCATGGGAATGACCGAGTCCTGGACAGCGGTGCTGGCCATCCCGGCCGCGACACTCGTCGGATTCGCCTTTGGCGCCGTCGGCATGGCCGCCACCACCTTCATGCGCTCCTGGCAGGACTTCGATCTCGTGACCCTGGTGACGATGCCTCTCTTCCTGTTCTCTGGCACTTTCTACCCGCTCGAGGTCTACCCACCGCTGATTCAGAACATCGCCAAGATCTCACCGCTCTATCACGGCACAGAACTGCTACGCGGGTTCACACTTGGCCTCGTCGACTGGACGATGGTCGGTCATGCCACCTACCTGGTTGTGATGGGTCTGATCGGGGCAGCCATCGCCAATCGTCGGCTCGACGCAATGCTGCGCAAGTAGTCGTCAGCCCCTAGTGGTGTGTCGCCCAAGTAATGGCTAACGCTTCACCAACAGTGCGCCAAACGGCACCACCCCGTTCGGATTCGGCCTATTCGATAGCCTCTGGCGAACCCACTGCGTGGTACCAGTCTTGTTCATCGACCTTCTTCCACGGCTCCACGTCGTACTTGCCGGGAGGATGATCCTCGAGAATCCAGGGATCGTATGCCACCTCAACCGTGTCATTCGGCTTTCGCTCCACCGGGGAGTGACCGTGCGCCCTTCGGTCCAGCACGCTCTGATGCACGATTGGCTGATCTGATCGTTGGGGATCCCAACTGCGAACCTTCTTGATATAGAGCTTCGCTGTTGGTTTCCAGCGGGAATCGTGCATCACACCGGCCGCGTCTTCATAGATGGGCTCCAGATCCGCTCGAACATAGACGCCACATTTCGCCGCCTGCTCCGTCAACCAAACCAGCGGAATGCTCGACAGGGTCTCGCCGCTCCGGTACCCGCCTCCCACATCAGTATGCATACCCACGAACCAGACCTGCTTCAGGAATTGAGTTTGGGGGTTGGGTGGCGGGTAGTTCCACAATTTCGGATGGAACGTCCTCCGCTCGTCATCGACAGCCAACGCCTGGTAGGCGTTGTTCACGTTCGCGCTCAAGTCGAGATCATGGAACTTCCACCCAAAACCGGGAATCTGGTCGATGAGCGAGGCAACGGACTTGATGGGAAACCCGAGGGCCGCCACAGTGTCGTAGCAGCCGAGGAACTCGATGTTCGTGTACATCGTGCCGTTGGCACGTACGAAATCGTCGACTCGCATGCCAAAGTCGCGCTTTTTACGCTTCCTATAGATCCTGAAAGCCTGCTTGATCAGCTTCGGGCGAGATCGGGGCAGGATCCCGAAGTGAAAGATGAAACCTGACAGGCTGCGCACCGTGGCCGCGCCACGACTGAAGCCGATCAGATAAATCCTGTCGCCGACCTCAAACTGCTCGAAGATGAACTGGTAGGCCTGCCGAATGTTTCTCGAGAATCCTCTGCCGAACGCATTCCCGGTGACCTTGCGCCAACCAGTTCCAACCCCGGCGTCGTAATAAACCACCTGCCGCTGTGTCCGATCCTCCACCATGTCGAACATCCGGTAGATGTTCGTGTTATGGCCCTCACC
>SDBT01010175.1_pt1 | contig 15214 bp, 29 predicted proteins | sample 2277101 | NCBI WGS metagenome assembly SDBT01 (sample SAMN10404973, study PRJNA504765) | marine sediment metagenome | isolation source: marine sediment core GS10_PC15, 103 cmbsf | place: Arctic Ocean: Southern Knipovich Ridge | collected 2010 | reverse complement strand
ATATCCACAACCAGAATCACTTTCTTCACCAGAATCATATTCAAATTCTTCACCACAAATATATTCATCTCCATCTTTATCATAAGTAAATTCTTTCCCACAACCTTTAGGTTTTACTGCACCATTCACTGCACCTGTACTGTGCCTAACCTCCTTATCAGAAGCTTTTGGAATATCTCTTTCAACCCATTTAGTAAATTTATCATCTATACCCATTTCATCTAAAAATATCTCTAAATCATTAATGTGTTTTCTCAATGCTTCAATAATTTTATCTTTATCTCCCATTTCATCTTCTGCTTTCTTGAAAAGATGTTCTCTAGCTTTATCTCTTTGCTTAATTCCTTCTTCTGTATTAATTGGTTCCATTTTAATTATGATTACCGCTGCCTGCAGCGGTAGAGTTTGTATATGCTCGATTATCACTACCTTTCATTTCAAATCCTCTTTTTTTTCTGTTATAAATATGGCTTTTTCTATTCTTCCTTTCAAATATTCAAATTTATTAGAAGATTTATCATAAATAAATCTGTCTTGTTTTCCTGCCCAATTGCTTATTAAACAAATTCTAAAATCTGCATCATCCCATAAAGTAACCTCAACAAAATAACTTCTAGTTTCAGGAAGTTTATTCTCTGCAAATTTAATTAATTTATTTAAAGATTCTAAAATATTTGTATCAAATTTTCCTTTCATTTAATTTCCTCACTCCAAGGATTTTTCCAACCCCTTTTATCAACTTCAATTCTTGCTTGTTTCCTCATTCCTTCTACAGAAGAACCTTCCAGTATAAAGAAATCTTCACTATTTCCATCATGTATTTTATATTCCATTTTAAACATTCGTATCTCTCCAAAGTTCTAAAAGATATTCTTCTTGTTCTTTTGTTAATTCATCTATTGATTTCATTTTAAACATTCGCTTGATTATCTGAACTCCACTTGTAAACCCTAATAAAAGCATTTGGTTCATTACAACCTTTATGAGTATGTGGAGTTTTCTTCCTACATTCTGGACAATCTACTTTCTTTCTTTTCATTGGTTCGCATAACATTTCTTATCACTACCCCGAAGGGCGCAGAGAAGATAATTACTCTCCCCCACTTTCACCCGCGTTAGCCTGAGATGGCTAATCATTTCATCTCTCCAGAACAGGGACTATAAGGATTTTCTAAGGATTTAGGAAATGGTAAAATCTTTCCTAAAATTCTCAATTTTATTAATAATTCTTTTTCTTCCATTGTTTAAGTGAATTTTGTTTTATCATGTTTTCTGTCAATGTTTAATTGTTCTCTACGGGAATATTTTAATCCATATTTTTTGCATCTTCCGCAGACTGGCACAGGTGTAGGGCCATGACGCATTTTTTGGCACATGACTTTAATTCCGCATAGACATTGTTTTTTTATTAATTCTTTTTCCATTGAATATGAATTAATCTTCTAAAACCCACTTTAATACTTTTTCAGCTTTAATGTAAGCTCTATATCCTGGATCATCTCCCCTTCTACTTGAATGAGCCTTTCCTATTTGCATCGCTTGGATTTTCTTCTTAATTTGTTGTATAGTTTTCATTGTTAATTATGAAAGGCCAGGAATGGTAAGAGTAAAAAAAGGATTTTTTTTAAACAACCTGGCCAGTCCCTTTGATTTCGCAAAAGAGTATTAATCTAATTCTAAATCATCAACATCATCGTCGAGGGCATCTGTATTTGACTTGTCCGGCGAAGCTTCATCAACATCTTTATGTCCTGGCATTCCTTTAAATGCTTCTTTAGGATCTAACCCTTTATCATGTTTAGGTCCTTTGTTTTTCATGATGTTATTTCTTCTTAGAATATCTTGCATCACATCAAGACTTACTTTTACGCCAAACATCTTATTAAATCTTGGATGTAATTTCGGAGCTGTTGTTCCCTGGCGATTGTCTTTAAGCCACTCAACCATTTCTTTTGTAACTTCAACACTTGGCTTAGGTCCGTGCCTTTTTTTAGATTCAGGTTTGGGTCCTTGCCTTTTTTTAGGGACCTGAACTTTCTTAGGTTTTTGTGCAACTGGGTCCGGAGCAACAGGCTCAGGATCACCATTTTCTATTTTCTCGCCTTTAATGTCTATAAAAGTTATACCAAGCTCTAGAAGTTTAATAACAAATTCTCTAGCAGCTTTTCGTGTAGAAAAATACATCGAGGTGTGTAATCTAACTTCCACGTTTAAATCTTTTGTTTCCATATTATTTTTCACCTCCTTCTGACAATTTAAGATTAGGAAATTTTTCCTTTAATTTTTTCCAGGCACTTTCCTGCAGCTTTAAAATATTATCAAGAGATGCCTCGTCAATAATTTTTCCACCAATACGAACTTCAGCCTGCAAGTCACCTTTAGCATTGGACTTCAAACTAATTTTATCCTGGGCACCAAATCCAAGATCTTCTTCAAGTTCTTTAGTTTCTGGAAATTCACCCATCTTGATTTATCCCAAACATCTTGTTTATTTTTCCCCGGTTATCCTTCTCCTGTTTGATCTCCGCGATATCCAATTCTGTCTCCTTATATGCCTTCAACAGATTAACCAGCGCCTCAATCCTTTTTTGCCTGTACAAAAGTTCTTTTGATTTTACCCAGTATTCTGGCCCAATGAGTACCGCCGCACTTTCCACATTCGATCTCTGCTCTTTCAATTTCTTCAGAGTGTGCTCGAACAAAGGAAGCTGTATTATCCCTGGAAGCAGGATGGGGTTCACCATCTCATTAATATAATCTGCTGCAGCCTGAATTTGTTCTTTTGAAAATTCTTTACTCATTTTCTTAACCTCTTATCCTTTATTTCAAATTTATGATTAAAACTAAAATTTATGATTAACCAACCCACTTCAATCATCAATTCTTCATCATCATAGCAGTATGTACCTGTTCCTGTTCTTAATCCTTGAAACTCCACATAAAAGCCAGAAGTCATTTTTCCAGTATATTTTTTATGAGCTCCAGGAGATAAATGATGTGGATTTTTTTTTGTTACATCTCTTATTATAATTATTCCTTTATTCTTTGACATCTTTTAAATCCTCCTCTGTGATGTTGAAGAAATACTTAATCCATTTTATATTTATTCTTGCTTGTGGGTACCCAGACTCATTATATTTCTTGGTACCCAATTCTTTAACCCACTTGATTGCTTCGGTTTTTAATTCATCTGAATTAACATCTGGTCTAAATTCATCTTTTAAATGTTCACACCAAATTGTTTTTATAAAATCCTTCAAAGTTTTAAGTTCAGTCATTTTTTAACTCCTGGTTCTTTGATGATCTCTTTGGCAAATTCCTTAGCATCGTAAACAGCCTCGGCAATACGGATAACATCAAAAGGACCATGAAGAAGATACTTGTTTCTTTTTTCCATGACAGCAAGTAAACCAAATGTAGAAATCCGAAAATGATAAGCACAAAGAGGAACTCCCATTGACATTTGAGAATCTTTACGTGTGTAAGGAGTGATTATTTTTCCTGATTCAGTAAGAGCAATAATTTGAAGAGAACAAGTCATCATCTGTTTTTCCTTGCATCCTGGATAAGCACACTTAGCCTGAGCCATTTCCTTCACTTTTTTCTCCATATCTTGTTTATTTAGCATTTTAGAGGTCCCTAGCAAGAAGTGTTCTCCTTTTACTCGCAACTGCCCTGTCACAAGCTTTTATGAACAAATCCGCTATAACGGCATCAAATTTCTTTAAAAATTGACCAGATGACTGTAAACCCTCTGAATGAGCTTCTTTCCTTACCATAGCAGCAATCAAAAATTTAAATTTCATTCTGGAAGATACCTCTTTTTTAAGAATAAGCAAGTGATGACTCCGAAAAGAAAACCGACTAAACCAGCGAGGGTACAATTTAAAATTAGAGAAACATTCATTTTGAATTCCTTAGATTCTTCAACATCCAGAACGCCATAACCATGACATAAATGATGAAAGTTCCGATGCCTGTTCCGGTAAGATACCACTCTATAAAAGTCATTTTCCCTTCTGCATATTACAGATAGCTTGATCAACTTCCTTCTGAAGTGTAGAAAAAATAGCATCAGCTCTTTTGGAGAATAAAGCAGCTGCGATTTCTAAGACAGCAGGATTAGTTGGCTCTGGAATAAAGTTCTGGGCATCTTCCATGCACTCTCTAAAAATTTTATTACAATGATCACGATGTTTAGAACGAATTTCTTTTTCTTCAGCGTCTGAGAAAACTATCCATTTCCAATTTCCATTCACTTTTGCGAGTTTAGATAACATACATCCTCTTTATGATTTTAGAAAGGCCAACAGCCGGCTGAAGAAACTCTTCCTCTTTCTGTAATTTATTAAATGTCTACGAATAGTAGAGTGGTGAACTTTAAATATCCTCGATAAATCTCTATAAGAATAGCTCCTCTCCTTCATATTATTTATTGAAGACAATGTATCTTCTGAAGGATTCCACTGCTTGAATTTTTTTCTTTTCATCTTTGAATTCTCACCTTCACAAACTTACCTGGTTTTAATTTTAATAATTTAGAAATAGCAACAGGAATATGAACAATTAACGCAAGATTTCTGTTCTTGCTTCCAACATAACAAATCTTAGCAGTGAAACTCTTACTTTTCATAAAATAACTACGAGAAAAGTCTTTATAAACTTAATGCTTCTGCAAGGGTAATGCAATTACAACATTAATTCTGGATTTTGTTCTTGACTAGATAGGAAATAAATCCTATAACAGGATAAAACCATTTCTGCCATTCTATAGGTACCCACTCTGTCCAGTTATCTAATAACAACAACACCGCTGGAACACCTAAAACAACACAGACATTCTTCAAAGATTTCCAAAGACCTGTTTTGAAACTGTATTTATATGCCATCATTAAGTAATTTTAAGAACCCTTCCCTTTAAAAAAAGATTTCCATTTGTATCAATCTTAGCAATCACATTGCCTCCATCAGCATCCTTAATTTCGATAGGTGCGATTAGATCTCCGCTGGCAATGATACTGCCAATAGCTGTAATTAATGCATCAATGGCATCATTTTGTTCTGAGTGTCTTCTCGCAGTGGTCATATTGCTGCAACCCCCATCCACTCAGCGAAACTCCGCGCATCTGTTAGAGAAGACATATTAAATGACATTGAACCGAGGATTGGTTCAGTACCATGAGTTCCAAGTACACCATCATAAATTATGAAATAGATAGAATCCCCATCCCGAATCTTATCCGGACCAATTATAAGATGCCAACTCATCCATACTTTATTAGTAATCGCTACATCTTCCACAGTTAATAAAATTTCTTCGGTTGTGGCATTCCATAAATACCAAGAGTAAATATCATCTGCTCCACTTCTATTCATGATAGAAATCTCGACTAAAGTTGCGATTCTATTTAGTTCTTCGGGAGTAGTAGTCTGTACCAACGCCATCCAGATAGGATCACCTTCAGTTGCAGTCCAAAAAAAATCATGCTCGAAGTTTATACGATTTGTAAATTCTACAATTGGACTTACAACAACAACTTCCTGTACAACTAAACCCCTCTCAACTTTTACAACTCCTTTTGCAGAAATCAGATCAGGAATTGTGGGCATTCCTTTAATTCCCCCTCCGGAAAGAAGAAGATCTTCCATTATACCGAACACTCCCCTGTTGTACCAAGATCTTTTTTCTCTTTATTCTTTTTTGAAATTTCATCCAAAGAAGAAGCAAAACGAGGAGAAGCCCTGTGCTTTTTCCTCATGATTTCTTTTGTAATTTCAGGTACCATTTAAGTCTCTCCTTTCATAAATGTAGCAGAACCAGGATCTTTTAATAGATTCAAACTATACTGCATCGCTGCCCAAAGAACATTAATCATATCTTCTGCCTCGATCCTAGAAGTATAGGCAGCCATGTTAAACATGATGCCCTGTATACCGACATAATTAGATGCAATAAGTGTAAGAACTTTTTTTACATCTGCATTTAAAGTATCATAAACATCTGAAAAATTATAGCCACATAAAACATTGACTTGAGATTCAATTTCAGATAACCACTGATCGATATTTGCTGTAGTCCATCCAGTTTCATCTACATTTTCTCCTGCCTTTGAAGCACATTCAGCCACAGTAGCAAAAATTCCAGCATAAGTGAATCCATCTGTCAAGGTCCCGCTTCCCCCTGCTGTTGTAACAACAACATCTCCAGTCCCGCTGCCAGCAGGAGTTACAGCTAAAACATGAGTAGCATCTATAACAGAAAACCTTGTAGCATTATCTCCATCAAAAGTCACTGCAGTTGCGCCAGTGAAATCTGTTCCTATAATCTGAACAGCAGTGCCACCTGCTTTAGGACCTGAACTTGGTGAGCAAGAAGAAATTGTAGGAACCGCCATCTTAAATTTCCTTTATCCCTTTTGGCTGAGGAAGTGCCGGCACACCAGCACCTTCTGCTTTAACCAAAAATATTTTATCCTGAAGACCAAGAGTCTCATAACAAAGACCAAGCCAATCTCCTCCGGTTAGATCTCTTCTTAAATAAGGAGCTTCTGGCGAAGTCTGGGAATAATCCGGAGTCTTGCCTTTTATTTTGTTTGCGACCAAATGAGCGAGATAATAAGTAGCAGCGAGAGCAAGAACATCATAATTTGTTTTGCCGTGAGTATCATAGCGATAAATTCCCCAGACTCCTGCCTCTGCAGTAGTTGTTGTCGGAGCTGTAGACATGGTGATAATTCCTGTTTCAGCTTGGACTGAAGAACCAGCGACAGCAGTACCTAATTCTGTCCAGCCTGTTGTATCATCAAAAGTTGCAAAATAAATAGTAACATCATTTTCATCAATGTCTCCATCTACATTTTCATCTGCGATCGGTTTGTATTTTGTCCTAAAATCAACATTAGTGCCATCGATTGTACCATCAAGCCGCTCAAGCCAAACTTCTGTGGTTGTCATTCTCATGACAGCACGATCAGCTTCTGCAATTAATTCTCCAATATCTGTATCAGAAATATCAGAAGTAGTGAAATGCGTAACTCTTCTAAAAAGAACTAAAGTGGACCAAGCCATTTATTTGAACCTACAGAAAGCAGCACGCGCAATAGTCCCATTATCAGTCCAAAAAATAACCTGCTTGGCTTTCACATTTTGATTCTGCAGCTCATCCAGGACTTCCTGAATCGATCCTGTTATCTGAATCACAGGACATCTACCTGCAGTGCTTGCAGAAGTTTTTCCTCCAAGAACCATTATTCCATCCTGCAAAATAAGGCCTTAGCATCTGTTCCATCATCTGTGTACCAAGCTATTTGCCCGGCTGAAACATTCTGATTCTGCAATTCATCAATGACTTCCTGGATATTGCCTGTTAGATAAATCCAAGGCGGCCTTCCAGCTGTAGACGCTGATGTAGTGACAACAAGTCCCATATTTTTTTGCTTCTCCTAATTTATTTAAGTTAATTCTAGTGGTATATTAACACCAATCTTTTTCGCTTCCTTAACAACATCATCTATTGTCGGTTTCTTTTGTCCCCATCTTGCTGTATCAAGTTTTCTCTGAATTCTTTTTCTTCTTTCCTCGAACTTCTTTGTTGGAAGCAGAGCAAGAAGTTTATCTTCTTTTCTACAGGCCTTTTTAGCAGCTTCTTTGGTCTTGAAAAAATCAAAAACTTCTGAATCGAATTTCTTTTTTGCTTCTTTCAGATCAGCCCACTCATAAGGAATTGATACAAATTGTCCTTTCTTTATCTGGAAAGGCATACTACCTTCCGGATCCAGAATAACTCTTTTTCCGTCGACAGTCTGAAATTTGGTACCAACATTGCTGATGTTATCAAAAGGCGCGAACACCTTTAGCTTAATCCATATTGACATCTTACGAACACCCTCCTTTCGGATTTAATTTATTTGAACATGAATACTCCAAGAAAATTAAGCGGAGCAAACTTAAATAATTTTCTGTTTTATGATTGAACTTACTGAAGTTCTAAAATCATCTCGACTCTTTGTTTTTCGTAACGTGGAATTTCCTTAGCACCTAATTTCTCAAGAATAGCAACCTGTTCATCCTTAGACAATTCTAATGCACCAGCTTCTGTCAGCTTTTCTTCTGGCGCTTCTTCTTCAGGAGTTTCAGTTTCTTTTGCTTTCTCTTCAGGTTCTGCAGTTTTTTCTTCAGCAGGTTTGTCCACAGTAACTTTTCCAAATCCAGCATTCATATCTCTTTCTTCACACTGAACTTTGAAAGTCATAGGATACTCAACTTTGAGTTCATCAAGTACTTTTCGTGCAGCTAAGAATTCTGCTAGCTCATGACCAAAAGGTTGAATCTGAACAATTTCTAAAAGTTGTTCTTTAGAATATTCTTTCCTCACCTTATCAACAACAACCTTAAATTCTTTTTGCTGTAGATCTTCTCTTGCTTTTTTTCTGGCATCCACAAATGCTTTGTATTCAGCAGTGCCTTTTTTTGGTATTTTAATTTGATCTACCATCTTTAAGTTGGATCTTCGACTGCTCCGCCAGCATCTGAACTTGCCCAATTCTTAACAAAACCAATTTCTGCATCAGTAGAACCGCCAGTTGAAACACAGCCTGCAAATACACAATCAGCAACCATTACTCTACCAGGTAATGAAACGTGACCAAAATCAACTCCTTGATCTCCATTGTCTCCAATAGCGCCCAAGAAATAACATCTCCAGATTCCATGATATGATGAAGTCATTGGAGTAACATTAATTCCTATACCGCCGTTTGAAACAACAAAGAAACAATCATGAACAACACATCTTTGGTTATTAACGTACATTTCAATTCCTGCTGTAGCCCAATGGAAAAATCTGCAATCATGGATATAAGTATCTGGAGCAGAACCGCTTGCTAAATAAACTCCGTAAAGTCCAGTAGCTCCTCCACCAGTATCTCCAACAAAACAACAATCATGAATGTGTATTGAATAACATCCAGTAGTAGCTCCTATAACTATTGCATCATAAGCAGTTGTAAGTATAAATCCTATACCAGCAATTTCAATAGACTGGCAACCATCTATACTTATCATATCCGAAGTTGTTGCAACAACAGATCTGATATTAGTTGAACCTTCACCCCATTGCATGCCTGTACTGGCTCCTAAAATCTTAACACCTTTCAAACCTGATAATACAAGTGTTGCTGCCTCGTCATAGTTTCCAGGGCCTATGATCAAAGTATCATAATCCTTTAACGCAGCGAAACCTTCTGTAGCAGTCTTGAAAGCAAACTTCCAGGATTTTCCGTCGCCAGAAGCAGTAACTGTTGTATCAACATAAAATACATCACCATTCATCGGCATGATTGGCATTTCGTTTCCTGCAACATTTAACCTGCCCACAATTTCCATATTCTTGAACTTGCCACTACCTGAGTGCATTCCATATCTTCCACCTTTCTGTTTCATAAATTGACTCATTAATCTTTTTACCTCCTTTCAATTGTCTGGGTCCATCGGCAAAGCCGAATCTCAACCTGATTCCTCAGGGCCATCCAGTCCTTTTGAAACGGATTGAATATGATCTCTCCACTTAATAATTTCTTGAGCTCTTATCTTGCTAACTCTCTCAGCACCACCTAAAAATCCTTCTCTGTATGCAGCGCGGGCCAGTTTTAAAATTCTTTCTTCTGGAAATTCTTTCCAGCCTTGAATGATTCTTAAATTCTCAACCCTATGCTCAGCCATCTGCATAATGACTGAAAAATCAAGCATAAGTTGTTTTGGGATTTTAGAATATTCTCTGAGGATGCCACTAATAAAAGCATTCAGATTCCGGTTATCAACCTGATTTATGCCACGATAACCTGTGACTTTAGTGATCGTTCTCATGAGTATAAAAAAAAATAAAAATAAAAAAAATAAAATTTACGCGTCTGTGACAAATATCTCGACAACCGCTGTTTCTTGAACTAGCTCAACATCATATGCTGCATCTACATAAATATAGTGATTATTCCATCTTTTAAGGAATTCATAACTATAATTTGGCTTCTCTTTCCAGACAAGTGTAGCTGGCCATTGGCCTTGCTGATTCTTTCCAATCATAAAGCACAAGTGTCCATCAGCTCCCCATGAATCTGACGAAGTGGTTTTTGCGTCGACATTTGTTGTTACAATGATCTTTGTTCCAACATACTTACCAATTTCTCCATTGAGGATAACTTCTCTTCCACCATATTCTGCAGCGTTGACAAACTGAGAATCTTTTATCAAAGCTCCTTCCTGCTCAGGGTGAATCACAGTAACTGCAGGAATAAAGTTGTAATTTCTCAGCGCTTTTCTTGCATCAGCCATGACATCTGGTGTAATTACATCACCTGTAGCTAAAGTTGCATAAGATGTAGCATCTCCACCATAGACTGCGTTAGTGCTTGCAGTCTCAAGTTCTGTAACAATATCTTCTTCAATATCTTTTTCAGTTGCCTGGACAATAGTATATTTAGCTTGCTCAATTAGATCAATGTGTGAAGTGCTTGCAATTTCTTTGGAGATACAGATAGCCCCCATCTTGAAAGTGACTGCTGCATCGATGTAATGCAAGTTAGTCATCTCTGTGAAATTTCTTTCTGCACCTTCTGTATGAGTCTGAGTAACATCTAAAACAGCTTCTTCAAGGAAAAGTCGCACACCATAATCTCTTGTGCCTACAAGCTGTGTATTGTGATTACAGATATTTTGTAAATATCTAAAATCCTGACCAGCTTTTGCAATAGCTTCGGTGAACTGAGTCATCCTTGCCGCAGTGCCTAAAACAGTTGTACTAACAGCAGCTGCTGTAGCAGCATCTGTAGCATTAGTTTCAGCTCCTAGATGAAAAGTTTGTCTTTCACTTTCATCAACAGGGATAATACTAGATAATTCTTGTATAGTTCTCATTTTAATGTTGTTCCTGCATTAAAGCAAGCATGTTAGTATTGACGGTATTTTTAGTAGCTTCTTTCTCTGCAAGATCTTCTTTCATCCTTTCCTGGTCTTCAGCTAATTTTGATTTTGGAACAGGGTAAGGATATTTGTCTTTTTTCTTTTTCTGCAGATTTTCTTCTTCAAGTTTATCAAAAGCAGCTTTTACATCAGCTTCTGTAGCTTTAAGATTTTTCTTCATGAATCCAGCTCTGAACTTAAGGTAGTTCTCTTTCAGATCTTCTTTCTCAAGTTTCAAAGTTTCTGAAACTCTGTCAATGACTTTTGAAACAAATGCACGACCTTTATCACCGAGTTCTTTCAATTCATCCATGTCTTCCTCGACTAGGATTCCGAAACCAACTCCTAGATCCAAAACCTCTTTGCTCTTTCTCTCAAGATCTTCAGATTCATACTTATCGACTTTTGCTTGCAGATCTTTAACTACTTCATCGCTAGACATCTTTTTTATGTCTTCTTCAGCTTTTTGCTTTTCTTTCGCGAGCATTTCTACAGCCTTTTTCTTGGCTAATTCTTCAATTTCTTCCTTTTTCAAATCTTCTTCCATGCCTTCTTTTTTTAACCTCCTTATAGCTCTATCTTCATTAAGCATTGTTTCCCGCACAGCAGGCCTTAATACTAATGAGCATGAAATAATTTTAGGGTCAAGAGCATATTTTTTTCCATCACGGACTAATTTTTCAGCATCGATAGAAGGAGAAACTCCCCACTTTGCACCATATTTTAATTTTTTAGCAGCTACAGGATCAACAATATGAAGATCTCCAAAGATTGCTTTTTGATCATCATCACCTCTCCAATTTCTAACATCACCCACCCAGTTCCCAGCAGAATCTGAATGATCATAATATAATCCTGCACCTTCGCCTGTTTCAATACAGCCTTTAAGTTCATCCCACGAATAGAAAACACCATTATGTTCTCCTTCCCTCATAATCAATTTATTTTTTAAAACAAGAACATCCTGGCTTGCAAATTCATCTGTAGAGAGAGAATCAAAATCTTCAAGAGAAGGAATTATGACAAGCTCTTGATTCACAGGTTCTTCAATGTTAACAAGGCTTTGAAACGGCATAATCTAATAGAAGTAAGACTTATATTTATATATTACTTGAATTCAACTTTTTCAGCCAATCATAAATTGTCTGGACAGGACGCTTCAAAGATCTTGCGATTTCAGAAGCACCGACCTTATGCTGAGACAAAAAATGAAGATTTTTTATTTCTTCATCAGAGAAAGGAACTCCAAATTCCTGAAGTGAAGTTTTTTTAGGCAGCTCACCTTTTGAAACACTCCAGACATTACTTGAAGGGTCACTTCTCTTAAAAACCCAGTTGCCTTCAAGCTTTTTCCCGGAAAACTTAACATGCATAAAATTCTCAGAATCTTTAATTATATTAACAGAACCTTCATCAATATCATCAATATGCATGGGGATTCTCTTATTTGGATTTGGAGATTTACCAGGGGGAATTAATCCTTCCATGTCATACAAAGTTTGATTTCCTTTTTTCCTGATTCCAGAAATTCCAGACTCAACATTCAAAGGATTTTTATTTAATGTAAAATATGGCCACTTATCTGTTTTAAATTTTAAAGACCAATGCTCAACAGGAAGACCTCGAATAACAAACTGTCCTTTCCACCAGTCATGCTTTAATTTGAATTTTGTAGTGCCAAACTCTTGACGCTGTGTAGTGCCAACTTCTGCAAGTTCTTCTTTTTTCAAGAACAATTTTCTGATTTCTTTAGTCATCTCCAAAGCTTTTGAACCAGTCAAACCTTTTTCCCACCATCTTAATTCTTTTGGAATTTTCTTTTCCCAAGCAGAAGGCAACGCACTCTGGCCTTTAGAAGGAATATAAGCTTTTCTGATTCCTCTCCGTGAAAGAACATAAGGTGTTTCATCTTTTGCTTTCCAGAAAAACCAGATAAAAGGAGTCCTGGCAGCATCTTTAACAATCCTTGCTCTGGATAAAACTCTGACAATGTATCGACCTTTCAGTACATTACCATTGAGAAAATATTCAAAATACTGGCCTTTTCGAGCTCCTTCTTCATAGGTACCTGAATCTATTTTGGAAAAAACACCAGGAAACTTAGCAGTCGCACCTGGCTCTGGCCTTTTGCCGATTCCAGCTTCCATGCCTGATGCAGAAATTCCAGGAGCAATATCTAACCAAACTTTTGGCTGAGTTGCCTTAGTTGCAATTTCAATCTTATCCTGCAGCAGCTCTCCGGTCTTCAGATTGATTTTGAAGTTCTTCTGGTCTTTATCTTCTCTGGCAGCATCTTTTAAATTCATGACGGGAGCCTTAATTGCGCCTTCAACCTGATGCATCAAAGTATATCCTTCAAGATTTCCATTCCTTTCAAATCTTAAATCAGCATGAACAGACTTGCCCCGATAATGATTCTGGAAAACAAATCTTTTTTGAAAAGATAATCTCATAATTTTTTCTTCACCTGTTTTAGAATCTTTAGCCAAAACTTCTTCAAGATCTTCTCTGGAGACTTTTGGAACTTTCCTTACACCATATTGACCAGATGTTTCCTGAACAATTTTCTTAGCAGCTAAAACAGAAGTGACAGGCTTGTTTGATTTAGCAATAACTCTAGGCGCCCACCAATTAAAAAATACTTTTTTTGTACTTGGATCAGTATATTGATTCAGATCAACAAAAACAACTTCAAGTTTTTCTCCAGGGGAAACTTTGATATTTGTATTGAAAGTCTTACCTACATAGGTATTACCTTGAATCGCGCAATGATAATAGAAAGTCTTCTCAGTACCTGTAACTTTATGAACTGCAGTAACCTTAGCAACCATGCTCCTTTCTTTTTTAAACTTCATGAAATTAAAACTCTTGCCATCTAATTCATAAACAAAAGAAGATAATTTAAACATCACTCCTTCAGAGCCTGGAAGCGAGGAGAATCTTTTGGATATCCTTTTGATTGCAGGAAATCCTTTTGCAAGTTTAGCTGCAGAGATTTTAACATGATTGGAAGATTTCAGCTTCTCGAGATTTTTCCTTCTTTCAACAAATGAATCACCATGGATATCCTCACCATCAAACCATAAACAATCATAAAGATTGGCAACCATGAATTTTTCTTCTACAGGATCTTTTTTATGCAAGACTCCTGCGCTATCAGCCCTGTTCTGATGTTTTCCTTTTAACCAGAGCTCTACTTCAAATTCAATTATAAAATCATGAGATTGTTTTAATAGTTCATCGGCGATAGTTGAAATTTTTGTAGTAACATCAGAACCTTCTTCTGTTAATATAAGAACTCTTTTTCCTACTTTATGTGCCTGGCATCGAACCCCATCAAACTTTTTTTCAACAAAAATTCCTTTATCAACTTCATCTTTCCACTGCTTTAGCCTAGACATTGTCTCCTCAATTGTTTCAAGAGAATAAATCTCTTCACGAGCTCTGCCATGAACTGGCTTTGGCTGAGTAAAGAATCTAAAAGGCATAATTTTATTTTCAGATCTGGATTTAGCAGCCTGCTCTGAAACATTCATTGAAGCAAGATTAGCAAATTCATCTGCCATCTCAAAAACCTGTTTAGTATTTACTTCACAAATCAGAGAGTATAAAGGTACATAGTTTGTGAAAGGGCCATGCTTTTCATCATCATAAAGAAAATGCAATCGATGCCAATATTTTTTTGGAAGCTGCCTCATGATCCTGAATTTTAAAGGAATATCTTCTCTGTCATTAGCTGGCTTAGATTTCTTGATCAAGATATCGATATCACCTTTGGTTTTTCCATGATTGCAGATTCCCCCGACAAGATAAACAAAAGGCTCTGTTAATTTAAATTTATCAAATTCCTTGAGAACATCTTTCAAATGAATTTCTTCACCAAGCTCTTCGCCAGAATAATCAATCTTTGCAAGTTTTCTCTCTGTCTCCAGAAAAGAATAATCTTCTAAAATATCTTCATCGTGTTTTTTTTTATCATCCATTTTTAGGCTCCTATAAATTTTTTAATTCCCATCCAGATTGTGAGAACAAAAAGCCAGACATACTGAATTTTTTTATTGAGCTTGTAATCCCCAGCTTCTTTTTGATGTGAACAAGATTCTGATAAATAATTTCATCTCTATCTACAGCTTTCATCTTCTTGAACTGATTTAAAGTTATATCTAGTTTATTCATTTTTACATGTATGCGGGCTTATAAAGCTCGTATTCAGATTTAGTTCTTTGTGGACAAGAATGAGCATATATAATTGTGCTGC
>SDBT01010174.1_pt1 | contig 15214 bp, 9 predicted proteins | sample 2277101 | NCBI WGS metagenome assembly SDBT01 (sample SAMN10404973, study PRJNA504765) | marine sediment metagenome | isolation source: marine sediment core GS10_PC15, 103 cmbsf | place: Arctic Ocean: Southern Knipovich Ridge | collected 2010 | reverse complement strand
TCCCCGCTCGCACCGTCCTGAAAAACCTTCGTGCCGGACCACACCAGCCAGAGATCGGGCTCATCCGATGAATTGTACGTTCCCCTGAAACTGAGACCGTCCTCCGACAGCCAGTAAACCATTTCACCTTCCAGTGAATTGCCTTCTTCTTCCGTAATCGACCAGGTACCGCTCAGTGCGGTTCCCTGTACAGTCGCTTCCAGTTTTCCGTACTCACCGAAACTGCCGACTATCGAATCTTCACTTACAGCCATGACAATGTATCCTCTGGCCGTTTCCCATGTTCCGCCCCATGAAGAGAGTCCGTCGGTTGAATCAACGGTTTCATCAGGTACTTCAGCATCTTCAGGCTCTTCCGGGGTTTCAGCATCCGTGACGTCAGCGGTTTCGTCTATTCCGTCGGGAAGGTCCGTATCCGGCTCCTCATCAGGCTGGAAAAGCTCGTCACCGGGCTGGTAGTTTAATGCCTCGGGGTCTCCGATATTGAAAGAGTTCTCTCCGAGCAACTCGCCGTCCCAGTCCCCCTGTTCGCTGAGTTCGATATCGTTGAGGAACCTGCCCTCGAATCCGGTACCGTCATCATTCATGCGGAACCAGCCGGTGCCCATGCCGTCGGGACTCGAGTCCCACTTAAAATTAAGGACACCGTTTTCGGTAATGTAACCGCCTATCTCTTCCTCATCCCCGTAAAGGCCCCAGACATATTCATTTTGCTGCCACAGGGCCATGGTGCCCATGTCGGTGTCCCAGATACCCTGGAAATCCGGGATCTCAGCTTCCTGCGCGAAAGCCGGAAATCCGACCAGCAGTAATGCGATCAGCAGTGTAGTTTTTGGTATTAGCCTTTTCATAGTTCGTCTCACATCCATTCCCCGGGGAGTATATCATTCTATCGGGGGTTTTTTACAATCAAGTGCGATCGATGGCGGGATTGTCAGTCCCTCAGGCGAAATCCCGACCAGTTTCTGTCGTCTGTATCCGGATCGTCAAACGACCACACGCCATCGAAATCATCACCCTTTTTATCGAGCCGGATGACTCCATGTCCGGACTCTTCCCCGGACGTACCGCTAAGGCTCCAGGTAAACAGGCAGCAGTTACCGACCGTCCTGCCTGCAATCGAGCATTCTCCGATTCTGCCAATCAGGAGGAAACGGCCGATCGACCCTAATGCAGTTCCTGATTCCGGATCGTGCGACACGATCATCTCACCGAAATCGGTCGACCAGGTTCCGGAAAAATCCTCTCGAATACCCGATGATCTGAATTCGCCCGCCCCCATAGTTTCGTCCGATTCTTCACCGGACACAAAATGCCCGACAAAGCCCGCAAGGTCACCTGACATCTCGAACGTTCCCTCACCCGCTCCGTCGTCGTCCGACCAGGTAAAGTCGAGCGACCATCCCGACGCCTCACCCTCGAACTCTCCATAACTCATTCCGGAAATAAACTCACCGCTGACTTCCGGTGAGTCAATCGACTGCCCGAAAAAAATCGCACCGTCGGCCGTCTCCCACGATCCCCGCCAGAGGCAATATTCAACCGGGGCACGTGAACCACTGATTTGACGATCGCCCGCGCGGGTTCCAACCCACTCAGCGTGTTCCGCGTAGGATTCGCTTTCCCACCAGCCCTCGAAACTGCCGGCGCTCCCTCTCATTATGAATTCGCCCGGACCGTGCATGCCCGGATCGGACCTGTCCGGGATTTCAGACCATTCAAAATCCAGCACGTTACCCCGGGCGTTGGCGTCAATTCGACCGACTACACCGTTGTACGTTCCACGCACTTTCGATCCGTCCTGGGCAAGGACCATCTTTCCGTAGGTCGTTTCCCAGACACCGTCCCAGTTCACCATGTAAGAACCGCGCTCCCCTCCACGACTTGATCCCTGTCCCATAATGGGTTGAAGACAGACCAGGCATAACAGAGCGACAGCCGGAACGAGCAATAGAAAAATTCTGAGTGGTTTCAGTTCCATATTATTTCGGTCTACATGACCTCCGGAGTCGGAATTCCTAAAAGGCCAAGCGATGCTTCCAGTGTAATTCTCACGGACCTTACCAGGTGCAGCCTGGCGGTTAAAACAGGCGCATCCGCGGTCAGAACGGGACAGTGATGGTAAAAAGTTGAGAACGCCACCGCAAGCTCATATGCATAGGTCGCAAGATGTATCGGCTTTTTATCCTCAACAACCTTCTGCACGATTCTGGGAAATCTGCCGAGCATGGAAATCAGATCGATCTCCACCGGCTCGAATTCAGTTTGAAAATCCGACCGGGAGACACTATGGGGGATTTCCACATTCTTCTCGACAGCTTTTCTGAGGATACTCGATGCACGAGTTGCGGCGTATTGGATATAGGGAGCCGATCGACCGTCGAAATCCAGCACCTCATCGAAATCGAAATTGATTTTCTTGTTGGTGTCCACCCGGAGCATTCCGTATAAAAGTGCACCCCTGGCAACATCCTCCGAAACATTTTTCTTTATTTCGTCTGCAAGGTTCGGGTTTTTCTCCTCAACCACATCCAGTGCCCTGCCCAGGAGTTCGCGGTATACGTCATCGTAAAGAATAACCTGGCCTTCCCTGCTGGATATTTTTCCGCCCGGAAGCATGACCAGCTCATATGCCAGATGGAAACAGTTCTCCCACTGCGGAAATCCCATGAGCCTCAGAATCTGGAAAACCTGCTGGAAGTAGAATTTCTGCTCCGCCCCGACGATATAAATTGATTCCTCAATCTCGAAACTCTCGAATTTCCTCTTTGCCAGGGCAAGGTCCTTTGCGCCATATAGCGATGCGCCGTCCGCCCTGACCAGAACGAGTACCCTGTACTTATCTTTTTCCGGCTCGTCAAATTTCGCATGGAGTTTTTTATCAATTTCGACAATCTGAGCACCGGAGCTGAGGGTAACAATCCCCTGCTTTTCAAGGTCGTTTACAATTTCACTCCCCTCTTCTTCGACCTGACTTTCAAAGAAGACCGCTTCATCATCGAAAGGCGCATCCAGCTCTTTATAAATGCGAGTGAAATCATCCAGACTCCACTCACGGGTCTCCTTCCAGAGATCGACCAGGTCGCTGTCCCGGGAGTTCCATCTTTCAGCGATACTCCGGACCTCTTTATCACGATTCCAGATTTCATGGAAATCGGGTCGGGCGAGAATTTTCTCAAGCTCGGCGATGTATTTTTCAGCGGAATGACCGGGTTCGATTTTCCCGGCATCAAGCGCGGAATTATAGAGCCCGGGATTGATTTCGACCAGTCGATCGATAATCGCATTTATTTCATTCTTAGGTCGTTTCTCGAACAGGTCTTCCTCTTTCAAGGCGATTCTGCGGGTAAGCGGATCGACTCCGAGTGTTTCGATTAGCTCATCGTCTTCCCAGAATTCTTCCAACGCTTCGTTCAACGGTTTGAGAATATCCCAGACCTCATCCTTCAGTTCCTGACTTTCTTTCAGTAACGATCCCGCCTTCGCATATATCTCGCCCAGCCCTCTGCCGCGATCCGATGAAACCGCGTCTCTCAGTTTTTTCCATTCGTTGGATTTTTCGAGAATCCAGAGCGATTTGAAAACGTGCGAACCGATATCCCCGATGTAGTTTGCGGCGACCGTATCGCGTCCCGCGTATCGGAAACATCTCACCAGCGCGGCTCCAAGCGCGACATTCCTCACATGTCCGATATGAAACGCCTTGTGAGTGTTCGGCTGCGAATACTCGACCATCACTCTCCCTCGGATGGATTCACCCCTGCCCCAGTCGGTTCCATTGCTGAGAATTTTCCCTGCCAGATCCCTGGCAAACTCCCCCGGTCTGAAAAAGCAGTTGACATAACCCTTCTCAGCTTCGACCCGCTCGAAATCGCCGGATTTCTCGAGGCGCCCGGCGATATCAGTGGCGAGTTCGGCCACGTATGCTTTCAGTTCCTTTTTGCCAAGGTCGGGTTTAGCTTCACGAGCAACCTGGAAGAGGTTGGAAAGCGCGAGTCCAAGCCTGCCTGCAAACGGGATTTCCCTCAACACAGGCTCTACGGCAGGCAGTTGCATTTCTTCAAGAATTTCCAGAATTCGAGTTCGAAGTTTCTCAAACATTCAGAGTCAGTCCTCTTCCGGCTCCCTGTCTGACTTTAAGTCATCCTCATACGGCTCTGCGGGAGGCGACTGCTGTTCATCCGGTGTCGACAGGTAGTTCTTATAGAAAGCCATAACCTCAGCATCGTCCAGGATGTCGATAGGCTCATATTTTCGGCTTCTATCGACCAGTTCCGCAGCCTGCAGAAGCGATTTCTGCTTCGTCTGGAAGGTCATCCATATCATTGTTACGGCTACCAGCACGGCGAGTAATAACGCAGCGGGAACGCTCCTGCGCATGTTCCTTGATTGCTGAGAAACGGCAACTCCGACTTGCCATTTTTCATACTGCCTGCCCACTCTGCCTTGAGCGTAATCATCATCCTGGATATACAGAAAGCCGACATTTTGAGTGGGTCCGAACCTGAAACTTGCACTGCCTGAGATCATCTCCACCGTGACAGGATGACTCGTCGGCAACTCGACAAAGTCCATCATGTGCTGATCCTGATCGGACCATCCGGCAAGCTTCACATCAATGTACTTTGACTTGTTCAGACTGTTGATGCGAATGAAAACGTATGGATCGTTGGCCACAATGAACGCATCCGCACCGTGGAGGAAATCTGCAACAGCGCCCCGGTAAACGTAGCGTGTTCTGAGCTGGTCTTCGAGAACCGGCGAATTGAAATCCTCGAGCTGATACCTGTGCAGGAGCATGGGATCGACAGCTTCAAAAGTGCCGTCATATGAGTTCAGACCGAATCTGGTTGGGAGGTCGATCCAGGATTTGGCGCTGCTGTCGGTACCAAGTTCCGGTGCCAGGTAGATCATGTTGGAATACCGGTCGAGTGCAGCACCTCCCGCATGGATTTCGTCAACTCCGACCACTTCCAGAACGACCCCCGTTCTCTGGTGGAGCGTCAATTGCAGCAGGGATTCGACCAGTGTTTTATTCCATTCCGAGTAGAAATTGCCGTAAAACTGCGGGATATCAAAAATTCCCACGTTACCGCGTCGCAGACGATGGGGTGGCGGGAGAATCGCCAGAGCCTGCGAGCGTTCTATTGCGTTTTCCTCGGCATACGACCAGACCCGTCCCCGCCTGTTGATGTAATTCGTGGTCCAGACCGGGTATGCACCGGCAGCCTTAATCATGTTTCCGATCTGATCGATATCGATAACGCTGGGCGGAAAGTCATTGTCAGGTTCGATTGTCACCAGAGCAAGCTTCCCGTTCCTGAGAACCTGGTTGATCGTCAGGAGGAGGTGCATAGCGGATGATTCGCTGTTCATGTTGAGCGCTTCGAACGAGTTGGAAGCCAGCCTGAAACCGATAACAGCACCATCGATATCGGGATTTAACAACTGCCAGGTACTGTCCGATGCCTGCACGGTCGATGTGTAGCCGTTATCGTTCCTGTAATTAAGCACAGGCTGCATACCGATCAGAATGATGTGATCCGGGTCGACATCGGCGATTGAATCGATAATTCTCAGAAATGCTTCGCGCTTCCAGCCAAGGCGTATCGACATGAAAGTACGCCATTCCATTCTGTTGTCCCAATCGCCCTGGGAATTCCTGGGCAGACCGTAAACCGCTTCCATTCCGCTGGTTTCCGCGATGAAACGCTGCACCGAGTGGGGAGAATAATCGCACATGCCGACTACCCCGTCCCTGCCTCCGCCCGGGAATGCAAGAGTAACGGGTCCGTCAACCAGCCAGCCGATAAAAGCGGGCTTGTCCTTGACGGCATAGTAGAGGTTAAAAACCAGGTTCTCAATCGCACGAAGAGTATCTTCATGGTAAAAGATCGGCACTCCCGTTCCATTGGCCCACCTGAGATCGCCGTCGTTTCCGATACTCCGCCTCTGTTGCGGATCGACCAGGAAGCTGGACATCAACCGTCCCGGTCCCGCCGCACCATTGAAAAACCATGCAGGCGCCCTGGTAAGGTCGAGTGAAATCAGAACCTTCAACCCGAGATCTTCGGCAGTCGAAAGAAGCTCCAGGATCCGACCGTCCTCCATACGATTCTGCTCCGGCTCAAGCCCGACCCAGTCGACACGCAGCATGAAACACTTAAAGCCCATCTCCTCCGCGAGAGTCATGCGGTTACGAATCGACAGATTCGTTTCCATGCCGATCGATCCGGTATTAGTAAGGCTCGATGGATCGAAATACTGGCCATCCAGTTTCAGAACAGGTATCTCCTGGCTGGGATCGGTATAAATTACCACGGGTGGAATCCTGGCGAGTGCGGGAGGAGCGATCGAGCCCTCGGATTCGAGCACTGTACCCTCGCCCATCCATACGCTTTCGGGGAATTCCAGGACGGCTTCTTCTACCTCGGGCTGTACAGTGCTCAGCTCGTCCTGTGCATCCGCCGATCCATTAAGTAAGCACAATACAACCAGGCAGAGAGCAGGCAGACTGAGAGCACGCTTCAGCACGCTTTGCCAGGATCGGTTTGTATGTCTTTGCAAGCCGGTCATTAACCTGATTCCGGATCTTTATACTTTCCTTCAAGCACGACTTCAAGCAGTTTCACAATTTCATCGCCCCGAGCCTTCCAACTGTTTCTCTTTGCCGCCTCTATCCGTTTCTCACGAACTGGCGCATCCGGTTTCTCCCTGAGGGCTTTCTCGGTCAATGCCGTGAATTCATCCGGAGAGCCTGCAATGTATACCAAATCCTCATGACGGGCAATATCCGGAAGAGGGGTCGCCACTATCGGAATACCCAGGGCGAAATATTCATACAGCTTCAGAGGATTGACAACCCTCGTCAGCTCGGTGAGTTCAAAGGGAATAGTCCCGACATCGAAATAACGGGCGTAGTACGGCAACTCGTTATAGGGGACACGACCCGGAGCGTGGATGTTCGGAATATCCTTCGGAAATTCATTCTCACGCTTCCAGGTTCCCAGCAGCAGCACGGACCACTCCGGATGCCGACGGGCAGCCAGTTCCAGGAGTTCGAGTTCCACCCATGGCGCTATGTCCCCCATGTATCCGATAATCGGTCTCGGCAGGCTATCCATATCGATTATACAGTTCTCAGGCTCAGTGCCGCCATTGATGTAATGATCGGCATCGCAGCCATTCTGCACCATTGCAGTGTTTATATTGTACTCTGAAAACCGCTCCCTCAGTTCAACATTGGTAGCGACAACCAGGTCGACCTTCCCGGCCAGCTCGACCATCGCGGCCTTTATTTCCTCCCGATACTTCTCCTCTCCCGGGAATTCACCGAAAGCATCGAAGCAGTCGAAAACCGATACAATTTCATTGTATTCGCCGACATCGCCGATGCCTGCCGGTGAAAAGCACCAGATAATAACAGGTCGATTTTGAGGCAGAAGCGGCAACAGAGTCCGGGCAGTACGTTTTCCTGTATTTTCTATAGATCTCCGGTATCCAAGAGATCTTGGAAAAGCGGGAGGCGCTTTATAGAACCAGAGATTCTCATGAACTTCCTGAAGGCCCAGTTTGTGAGCTTTCAGACCGGGATCGAGCGGTCTCAAATCGAAGAGTCTCTTAAGAACCGAAGCTGTTTCCTCGACATAGACAACGGGAAGGACTCTCGACAACTCACGCGCAAGATGCTGGTGACGCTGCATCAGCCCATGGAATGGAACCGCGTCGAGCATTACCAGTATGCAGTCGCTGAGTCCTGTCATCCGCCCGCCTTCCTGTGGAGGCCAAGTCCCCGACGCCATAACTCGAAAACAAAGGCATTCCATTTGTAATGCGGCATCAGGCGTTCCCGTTTCGATGGCTGTATCAACATTCTGAGACCGAAATAAACGACCTTAATAACAGCACCGGTCACAGTGCAGATCTGGTACCACCATAACATAGGAAGCGGGTAGTGCTTGCGATAAAATTTCTTCGCGCTGTCGTACAGCATTATCCTCCGATGCACAGTCAGTTTCTCAAAACTCTTGCCCTCCAGATGGACAATTTTCACTCCCGGATGAAACATCACTTTCCAGCCGGCTTTTTTAATTCTGAGGCACCAGTCGGTTTCCTCGTAGTAAGCAAAAAAAGTATCAGAATCGAACGCTCCGATCTTCTGTATCACTTCACGTTTAACAAAAAACGATGCGCCGGAGACATAATCGACTTCAATCGGCTCTGTAATCGTATCATCAGGAACCACTCCCAGCGCTTTTCTCTGTTTTCCCCACATCCATCCCGGGAGCAGCGAGTTAAGGAAAACACTGAGGGGGTTCGGGAAGTAACCGAAACTCGTTGTCGGGGACCCGTCAATATGAGTGAGTGTCGGACCCACAACACCGAAGTCTTCGTTTCCATTCAGGAATTCGTACAGTTGGGTCATTGCGCCTGCAGGTACGATCGTATCGGAATTCAGAAGCCCGATTACATTTCCAAAAGCCATATCGATGCCCTGGTTGTTCCCGCCGGTGAAACCCAGGTTCTCTGTATTGACGACAATCCGGATATTCGGTTCGGATCCGAACCGGTTTGTTACAGCCTGCGCGGAATCATCGGACGAAGCGTTGTCTATGACGATCAATTCCCAGGGAACGTCCGGGGGATTGGCGAAAATGCTGTCGAGACAGTCGAGCGTGAGATCGCTGGTGTTCCACGAAAGCACGATCAGGCTGAGGGCTATCTCTCCTCGGTTCAATTCAGATACCCCAGACCTTTCAGAAGATCCTCCATCTCGGCGGAATCGTCTCCGCACACCCGTGCACCGTCCCCCGATTCAGTCCCTCCGAAATCCCTGCCGGCCGGAGGATTTTCATCCAGGAAACCGGGCCTGAAAATATTTTTCACTATCCTGCCGTCCATACCGCTGTCGTAATCCAGACCCCAGCAGGTGAGAATTGTCGGTGCAATATCCTGGATTCGGGCCTCCTGTACCCGCTCACCCTCCCGCACCATCGGACCGTTCACAACGATAATTCCCGATCTCCGATGGTAACCCGCTCTCGGCTGCGACCAGGGACCCATCAGCGGCAATTCGGCGTCCTCACCGACAACCGCCCTGTATTCCCTGAGTGAAAACATGATGTCCGGCGCCGATTCAAGATATTCTCCGGCGTAGATGTTCTCCCTCGGCTCAACCCAGTCAAAAAGCGGTTTTCCATCCACCGGATGAGTCGCACTCTGCAGATTCTCGATCAGCTCATCCCGGATTTTATGATAGTCGCCGCCCTGTTCGACAATCCCGTGCGGCTCTCTGCCGGCTACATTCAGGAAAACTCCCTGCTCGACAGACCCGCCCGAATAGGCTTCTGTACCGGACCAGTCGATCAGCGAGTACGGATCGAATGCCCTGCGTTCGCCATTTGCATCGGTTTTCCGACCGCCAAATAAAGCCCGCAAGGGAGCCTTTATCGGCTCCGGCAGGATTCTTCCCAGCTTGCGACGAATGACCTCCGGCTTGAATCGCAGGTAACCCAGATCCCCAAGCAGTCTGTTGAGCTTGAGAATTTCGTCCAGCGGACCAAAACCGTGATCGCTCATTACAACCACAAGATCATCCGACGACATCCGACCGATAATCTCACCGGTTAATACATCCAGTCTCTTGAAAATATCGATCATGCGGTCCCTGAGTTCAGTTTCCCATGGTTCGAGCGGCGGATCGGATTCTTCGGGCATAAGCACTTTGTAGAAAAGATGGCACAAGCGATCGGGAGTCTCGAAAACACATGCGGTGAGGTCCGTCGGACGGGAGTCCATCAGATAATTAAGCGCCTTCGCTCTGCTCTCCAGCGCCTGACCGACCTCATTAACAAACCGGAAACATGTCTCCGGGTCGGTGACGTCGGGGCTTGTACCTCTCAGGAGGTCGATATCGCTGATATAACCGCCGGTTTCCCTGACCACCTCATCCACAAGACCTTTCGGAAAGCCGATTTCATCCCGTGCGGGCGGTACGGGCATCCCGGCGATCGTGTAACCGTTGATATCGGACGGCGGGAAGGTCATGGGGAGATTGACAAGTCCGCATGATTTGCCCTGGGCAGCTGCGATTTCCCAGATTTTCGGACCGCCGATACTTCCCGGCGTGACCCAGTTTCGTTTCGTTGATTCAGATCCCATCCGGCGGCGAAAATCGAAGACGCCGTGACGTCCGGGAGATCGTCCGGTGTAGAGGCTCGACCACGCGCTCGCTGTAACCGGCGGGATGGTGCTTTCAAGTGTGCCTTTCACACCTCCCGAAATTAAAGAGGCCAGTGCGGGCAGATCGCCGGAGGAGATCATCGGGTCCAACAGCGTCCAGGTGGCGCCGTCCAGTCCGATCAACAGCACTCTGGACGCCGGTTTGTGGTGTTCTGAAGCGGGCATAGAAGCCTGCGGTGAAGTCATTTTCAACCGCCGGTGGATTTGGCCGGGTGGATTACTTCCCTGAGTATCCCCCATTCAGTCGGGGAGATCACCCGGAAGCCCAGCACAAGAATCGGGAATACAAGGACTACACAGGCAATACCAAGCCCCCAGTGTATCCTGTAGAGAAACTCCGCCAGCAAGTGAGTAATAATACCACAGAGGGTGGGAAGGAAGAACAGATTTACAACGTTAAGGCCTCGACCGACCTTGTGCAAAAGCCAGAGTCCATAACCCAGGATAGTTACTTCCGCGGCGAGTGCAGCATAAGCCGCTCCCATAATTGTGCCTTCCCTGAGAAGCATAAGGTTCAGGGAGACCAGTACCGCCACACCCGCAAAAACGGTTCTGAATTCAAAACCCGGTCTTTTCAATGCAACGAACAGACTTCGTAATACCTGCGACGGGAAACTCAGGGCCACCGCCCAGGCAATAAAAGGAACCACTTCCAGCGCCATGGCGTACGTTCTTTCGAAAGTCGGGTCCATCGATGTAACAAGCGGCAGTATCTGGACCCTGGCTATCGCGACAAGTACCAGCAGCGGAATGGCAACCAGGTACAGGGATTTCATCAGAGCCATGGAGTATGTCTGAAAATCCTCAGTAGGTTCCTGCGCCTTGCGGGCCAGGCTTGGGAACAAAGCGGGTCTGACGCTCAGTGGGATAAACTTGAAATGCATGAAAAGGTTACTCGGGCTGGACCACTGGGTAACATACTGGTGACCTGCAAGGGAAGTAATGAAAAACGGGTGCATTCTGTCCTGCATGGTTCTCAAAAGCGATGCCAGGCCAAGTCCCAGAGATTCCCTGAAAAGGCGCAGTGCGGCTCTTATATCGAGATGGAACTTCGGTTTTACCACGAACGTAAAAAGTACGATATTGCTGATAATCACATGGATTACGGTAACAGCCAGGATCAGAATAAAGAACCTGGACAACGGCCACTGGTGGACTGCACCATAAATATAAATCACGGCACTTAACACTGCATGAAACACAATGAGCATGGCCTCGATGTACAGACGCTCGTAGGCCTTGAATCCCGCCCCGGCGGACGCGTAGCCATACCCCACAAGATAGGCGGCGGACAGAGCACACGCCGACAGGATAAACTCGCCCTGCGCACCGGTGGTTTCGAAGTGTGTCCCTGCATACAGAAATGCCGCCGCAATTGCGATCAAACCAAGCACGACCGCAAGAAAGGCGCTCGCAAGGTAAAGCGTACCAAGGTTACGGGGACCGTTATCGTAGTCGGTGGCGATCCTCCGGATTGTCATCGACACCATCCCGTCCTGAAAATTCACGCAGAGAACCAGGGCGAAGGCTGTAATGAGATAGTATGTGCTTTCCAGGCCGGCATCGAAGTACTGGAGCATGAAGATCATGCCGACCAGGATGATCACCTTGGACACAATGTTCGCCACGAGCATGCTGAGTGCATTGAAAGCCAGCAGGCGGTGTCTGCTCATGCTTTACCAGCTCCCTCAGGAGGTGGAAGCCGGTCGCGGGGAACTGACTGGTATCTTGTAACGATCAAGCACAACCCGAACAGGAGAAGCATCAGCGAGAAAGCTCCCTGGGGTCTGTAGAGCATGTTATTTACATGGATAACCGGCAGCATTGCTATAGTTGCAGCCAGCGTCCCGAGTACCCAGCCCCTGTCGGGAGGATGGAGCGTGCGCCTGAGTAATTTAATACAGGTTCCGTAAATTCCTGTAAAGAACACTACCAGCAGGGCCAGGCCCAGTATCCCCATCTTGTACCAGAACCAGGCGTAGGCGGAGTGTATGTACAAATCCTCGCGGGCATTCTCTTTCTGGTTGAAATTCTTGGACAGCATCTGGCCCGGACCGTATCCCAGTATCGGGCGTCTCTGGATCTCATCCCACGCCTTCTCAAGTTCAAGTGCCCGGAACTGCAGGCTCTTGTCCCCTGAACCCTGCACAACGTTCTGTATTCTTCTGACCAGGGCAACATTGAAAGTCGCGCGGGCTTCGGGCACAGTCGCGATAATGAATGAACCCAACCCGAGGGTCACCACAAAAAAAATCAACAGCATCCTGGACCAGCGCCATCGCCTGTTGGCTTCAATAACAATAAACAGAATGACGATAGCCAGAAGCGTGCCGGCCATCGCTCCCCTGAAAAGAGAAACAATGATCCTGACCAGACAGGTGTAGAATCCAGCCTGGTAAAGCCGCCTGCGCCAGAGCGGGAGATCGTCGTCGTGCGTCAGGATCATCCCAAGCAGCGGCACGAGGAAGAAATTGAAGTCGTAGGAACCAGTACCGTACCGAATCGCAGCGATACCGACGTCTGCGTGCCGCCACGGTTGAACGTCGATGTTGTAAATCCATAACGGAATGAGTATCAGAAAATTGATCGTGACAAACCAGTCCAGGAAGTAGTATCTCGACGCTCTCGTGTCTCCCTCAATTTCAAACGCTCTGGACAGAACGACGACTCCGGCGATAAGAATGAAGGGGATGGTATCGACGATGAAATCATTATGGTCCAGTCCATAAATCATGCTGATGGGGAAATAACCCATCGTCACAATAAGCGGCATCAGAAGTGTCCACTCGATACCTGACAGGGGCTTGAATTTCTTTCCCTGAAGCAGGGCGGTACACAGGTACGAAAGGAGGATAACCGCCAGCACGATTATCGAGCCCCAGAGGAAAAATGAATTCTGCAGGGGAAAAGGCACACCGCTGAGATTATATTCCTTGGCCGTTGTCGCAATCGCGGCCATCTGGTTGAAAGTGGTAGTTACGAAAAGCAGAAACATTGCGATGAGCAGTCCCCATCGCGGTCTGAAGAAAGCGGTGGCGAGAATACCAAGTGTGATGATACCCCCGGCGGCATATCCCATCGACTTCCTGTCGGTTATCAGGTAGAAAAGGAAAAAGAGAAACACCAGAAGGGGGAGTTCCAGCCAGTTGAGGCGTCGACGCAAATCTGAGGCCGACACTCTGCTCATCCTCCGGATTCGACTGTGCGTCGGGACCTGGCATCAGCCGAGAATATCACGAGTATTCCGATCCAGAAAGAGATTGCGAAAGTACCGATAATGATCACGAGCTTGCGTGGTTTAACGGGTTTGGTAGGCACGAGCGCTTCATCCAGAACGGTGAAAGGTTTCTCTTCTCTCAATTCCTGGATTCGGGCCTGCTCCAGCTCCTGCGTAATTACCATGTAGATCGCTTCATAAACCTGCCTGTCGCGCTCGAGTTCGATAATCCTGCGCTCCTGTGGCGGGAATTCATCGAGCCGCCGGTCCAGCTCGCCGAGCATCATTTCCGCGACGCTGAGCTGTGCGTTGAAAACAGTGGACTCGACCATAAACTGCGCGACCGCGGCATCACTGTAATCGGAGATCTCCCGGTACAATTCCCGTCTTACCGCCTCGATCTGAAGTTCGATTGCCAGGATTTCAGGATTTTCCCTGGTTGCCCAGAGCAGGGTCTGCTGCCTCTGGAGTTCCAGGCCGGCCAGGTCACTTCGGAGCGTCGCGATTGTTGAATCCGCAAGGGCTTCGATAAGGGGAACCGGAGGGTCTCCCTCAGGAACGTTGCCTTCATCCAGCCACAGGTAATACTGCTCCATGTCATAACCTGCACTGGCCATCGCATGGGCACGAGTCCGGCTTCCCTGGGATTCAATTTCCGCCTGTACGACCAGCGCCTCGATCTCTGCATACGAACGGATAATCTGTTCCGCCGTTCCCTCGACCGCAATAATTCCGGTCTCGGTTTTAACCAGCATGATTTCGTTTTCAGCGTATTCGAGCGATTCCCTGACCTCCACCTGTCTCAGCTCCAGGAAAGCCCTGAGGTCGGCCTGCGAACTCTGGTTGATCTCATTCAGGAACCGGAGGGTCATTGTCACGTAGCCGTTGGCGACCTCGGTGGCAACCCGGGGACGGTTGTGAAGAAAAACAATCTCCGCAAGACCCCGATCCGCATCCTCGACCCTGATCCGCTTCTGCATTCTTTCCGCCAAAGCCCTCAGACGTTCCTCATCTGTTTCATATTCCGGATCGTCGAGAATGTCCGGATAGGTCGCCAGCATATCGATATCCTTCTCGTCCAGAAGGTATTGATTAACCCTCATGGCGAGTGAACGGCTCTCGATAATAGAGATATGGTTATAGAGAGTCGGAGATGAATCCATAATACCGGACATAATACCGACCGGGATATCCATCTCCTGCAGGCTTCTGCGCATGAAGGAAGACGAACGTTTGAGGGGAAATACGACACTCGCCCGTGCCTCGAAAACCGGTTTCAGAATGAACATCACCAGTATGACAGCCAGGATAGTGGGGACGAGGCAGATGATCGCAAGGGGCTTCCAACGACGACCTACAACGGCAAAATAACTTTGAGGTGCTGGTTCCATAGTAATACCAATGCCTGCGCTCACAGCAGGCCAGCGTAGAAGCGGATTATAAAACCGACCATACTTAAAGTCAAAAAAACTCGATACAGTTATCCGTCAAACTGGACATGATTAAGGACGATTTAATGATACTAAGAATATAAAAGCCCGATTGCGGGAAATCGGGATGCTGTCAGATTATTCCCGGTTCAACGGGTTAAAGGTTGACCGCATCCCCAGGCATGTGATAGCCTGACTATAATGTGCCCGTTAAACTTGGGTATCTGGAGGTTGCTATGCGACAACTCCTAGCATTTCTGATTTCTACTCTCCTGCTGTTCACACTCACCTCCTGTAACGGAGGGGGCGATGTATCCCCGACAGC
>SDBT01010172.1_pt1 | contig 15216 bp, 9 predicted proteins | sample 2277101 | NCBI WGS metagenome assembly SDBT01 (sample SAMN10404973, study PRJNA504765) | marine sediment metagenome | isolation source: marine sediment core GS10_PC15, 103 cmbsf | place: Arctic Ocean: Southern Knipovich Ridge | collected 2010 | reverse complement strand
TGCGCGAATGTCATTGCGAGCGCAGCGAAGCAATCTTGTTCTATGAATTGAGATTGCCGCGTCGGCCTGCGGCCTCCTCGCAATGACAGTACCATGTTTTCAACAGAGCAACGTCGATAGATAGCGAAATTTAATAAGGCCGCTGTTATTACCACCCATAACTGACCGGATACATTTTTTAGGGTGATTATGCTTGATATTTGGGAATATTATGGTATAATGTTGTCGGTTTTAGATCCAGCAGGTTCGAAGCTGATATCCATGAGAGATAATTCATTTGGCCGAGAAGGTGAACAACGGATGAGGCAATGGAGTTTTTAGGTGATTTGGAGGATAGAGAAATGAGGTGTAAAGGCGTGTTTTTGGTTGTTTGGGCGGTGGTTTTTGTATGCGCTTCGGGAGTTTTTGGTGTTGATCGGCTTGTTCCTGGTGGGTATCCGACGATACAGGCTGGGATAGATGCGGCTGGACCGGGGGATGTGGTGATTGTCTCGGTGGGGACGTATAATGAGAATCTGGATTTTCTGGGTAAGGCTATTACTGTTACCTCGTCGAATCCGGCTGATCCGGCGGTTGTAGCGGCTACGGTTATTGACTGCGCCGGTAGCGGCCGTGGTGTTTATTTTGGTAATGGTGAGGGTGTGTCATCGGTATTGGATGGTCTTACTATCACCGGCGGCGTTGTGGACGAAGGTGGCGGGATATATTGCAATGGTGCCAGTCCTACGATTAAGCGGTGTGTTGTGGCTGGTAATAACGCATCGTCGTATGGCGGGGGTATATATGCCGAGAATAGTTCTGCTGTTGTTAGTAATTGCGTGGTTAGGGATAATATCAGTGACTGGACGGGTGGTGGGCTGATTCTATATAATTGCACGGCGGTGCAGTTGTCGAATAGTGTTGTTAGCGGAAACAGAGCCAGCTATGGTGGAGGTATCGAGGTAGAGAATTCGACCGTGGTGGTGAGCGGCTGTACGTTTAGTGGTAATATCGCCGTTCAAGTAGGAGGTGCGGTTGATGTATATGGCCCTTCGAGTTTAGATATAAACAACAGTATTTTCTGGGGTGACAGTGCTAATATCGGTGCGGAGATTGATGGTACTGCTGTGGTTTCTTATAGTGATGTGCAGGGCGGTTTTGGCGGGACTGGTAATATTGATTCTGATCCTTGTTTTGTTAATGCCGGGGGTGGTGATTATCATTTGCTGGCGGATTCTCCTTGTATAGATGCAGGCGATCCTGGTTACAGTGCGGCACCGGGTGAAACTGATATTGATAGTGAGTTTCGTGTGATGGGAACCGGTATTGAGATGGGCGCGGATGAGCTGCTTGCCGATCTGATACCGAGGATTGAGGTTTTACCGTCGGAGTTATCATTTACAGCGGCCTTAGGCGGGCCAAATCCTGATCCTCAGATATTAGCGGTCCGTAACAGCGGACTTGAGACACTTAACTGGGAGATTAATGAGGATTGCGACTGGCTTGGTGTGACACCTACATCGGGTGAATCTTTGGGAGAGATTGATAGCGTAACTGTGGCTGTTGATATTAATAGTCTTTCTAATGGTCAATATGATTGTGTTTTAACTGTATCGGATGCTAATGCGGAGAACAACCCACAGTTGATACCAGTCACATTAATTTTATATACCGCGGGGACGGGAATTTTTCATGTTCCTTCCGAGTTTCCTACGATTCAGGCGGCGATCGATGTCTCATGGGATGGTGATATAATTGTTCTTGCTCCGATGACTTATACAGGGACCGGTAATCGAGATCTGGATTTTGGCGGCAAGGCCGTCATCGTTCGCAGCTTTGATCCTGAGGATCCGTGTGTGGTGGCCGCGACGGTGATTGATTGTGAGAATAGCGGACGTGGATTTTATTTCCATAGCGGCGAAGGCTCTGACTCGGTTGTCGCAGGACTGACAATCACTAATGGTCATGCGAGTGAGGGCGGCGGCATTTACTCCGTGAACAGTAGTCCTACGATCGATAGGTGTGTGATGGTAGGCAATCTCGCCAGCTACCGTGGTGGTGGCTTATATTTGCACGCCGGCAGACCTACAATCACAAACTGCAAGATCACGGACAACTCAGCAGGCGAAGGGGGCGGTATGCATGCTGCGTTCAGCAATTTTAAGATTGCAGACTCAATGGTCACGGGCAATGTTGCCACCCAAGGAACGTACGCCAATTATGGTGGCGGCATTTCCTGCTCTGGTCCAGCCGCACCTCAGATCACCAACTGCACGATTACCGGCAATACCGCGCGAAACGGTGCCGGACTCAACGAATCTCACGGGAGCACTCCAAACGTTGTCCAATGCATAGTGTTTGGAAACCAGGGATCGGAAATTTACGGAGACCACTCAGTTTCGTACAGTAACGTGGAAGGGGGCTACCCGGGCGAAGGAAATGTCACCGCGGATCCGCTGTTCGTCAATTCCGCCGGCGGTGACTATCATTTGTCGCCAGCCTCGCCTTGTATTGACGCCGGTGACAGTGAGTTCCTCCCGGCTCTGGGAGAAACAGACTTTGATGGAGAGCCCCGAGTAATGGGTGCACGTGTCGACATGGGTGCCGACGAGTTCACGGACACACCCGTTCCAGTTATCGAAGTCTTTCCGACAGAGTTTGCCTTTAATGCCATCATGGGCGGCCCCAATCCTGAAGCTCAGAGCCTTTTCATACGCAACTTGGGTGCGCAACCGCTTACTTGGCAAGTTACGGATCCATGCGACACCGTCAATCGGTGTCTCTACTGGAGAGGTTGACGAAGTTGTTCTCACCCTAAACATATCCGGGCTTGACAGAGGACTATACTCTTGCCAAGTAACGGTGTCTGGGGTGGGAGCCTCGAACAGCCCACAGTTAATTTCAATAAGTCTATCTCTTGGCGACAGAGATATATTGTGCGTCCCATCCCAGTATGCAACGATCCAAGCTGCCGTAAACGCTGCCCTTTATGGCGATGTTGTAGTTGTCGAGCCGGGCATCCACATCGGGGCCGGAAACAGGAACCTCGATTTTGGCGGAAAGGCAATCACTGTCCGGAGCGTAGATCCCAATGATCCGTGCGTGGTGGCCGCGACTATCATAGACTGTGAGAACAGTGGTAGGGCGTTCTACTTCCACACAGGCGAGGACGCAAGCTCGGTCGTTGCGGGCTTGACCATCACCCATGGTTTGGCCGAGACTGGAGGCGCAATCCATTGTCTGGATGCTGGCCCCACGATACTGAACTGTGTTATCACTGGCAATAGGACACGGGAAGGAGCGGACGTCATGATTTTTGGGGAGGATGGCGGCGATGGGGGCGGAATCTGGTGCTCTGGTTCTACCATGCGGCTTATAAATTGCGTGATAAGCCACAATACAACCGGCGGCGGGGGCGTAGGACTTCCCGAGGATTGCAGCCAGTGCGGCTTCTGCGGCGTGAGTGGAAATGGAGGCAACGGAGGCGGCATCTACGTCGTTACCTCTTCCGTGGAGTTGACGAATTGCCGAATCAGCCAAAATGAAACGGGTGCGGGGGGCAATGCTAGTTGGTGCATCTCTCCTGAACACGGCGAGCCCGGCGATGGTGGTGACGGTGGAGGTTTATTCTGCGAATCTTCATCGGTCACAATTAGTAGCTGCACAGTCAGCGGGAATGAAACTGGTGATGGTGGGTGGCATCCTAGCGGTCCTGACGGGACTGAGGGCCAGGGAGGCGGGATTGATTGCCAAAGTGACACTGATATGATCAACACGATTGTTTGGGGCAATACGCCGGACCAGATCAACGGGGCGCCTGCAGTTAATTATTGCGATGTTCAAGGTGGCTGGGGCGGAGTTGGTAACATAGATTCAGATCCGTGTTTTGTGAGTGGGCCTGGAGGTGATTATTATTTGAGCCAATTGGCTTCTGAGCCGGTGGTTGATAATCCATGTGTGGATGCCGGAAGCGATACGGCTGTTAATCTGGGTCTTGACACCCTTACGACCCGGACCGACCAAAGGATTGACAGGGGCATTGTTGATATGGGCTATCACTATCCTATTGTGGTTATTGAATTTAATCCGGCGGATGTTGATCGGGATGGTGACGTTGACTGGGGGGATTTTGCGCTGTTTGCTTATGACTGGTGGTTTGGGGATGTTCATACTATAGCGGTTGGTGATGTGAATGTAGATGGAGATATTAGTGACTGGCCTGTTAATGTTGAGTGGATGCGGTTGGATAAGATTTATTCGGGTAGCCCCAATGATATAAGTGTTGCAGAATATGCTCTTGTTTGGGATGCGAATACGGATAAAGTTTACGCGGCGGTTGTAGTTTATGACGGCGATCATGTTTTTACTGATGACTATAATAATTGGGACGCGAGTGACCGGATCGAGGTTTACAGCCAGGGTGATGCTGCTGGTGGTACCGGTTGGAACGGTGTTTATGATGTTGCTCAGCATTATATGGTTGGTCCGAATACGGCTGGTGGTTTTTGGGGTACGTGGGCTCTTGGTGAGGCGATTGCGGGCGATGTTGGTTTTGAATATTCGGTTGGTGTTTTCGGAGATGATATAATTTATGAGATTGGTGTTCCGATGTTCGATAACTACGGTGGTATCAGTGGGGGTGATACGATAATTACAGAACTTGAAGTTGGCGATGTTGTTGGATTCGATATTTTGGCGAGTAGCCGTTGGTTTGATGGATTCGGGATGCTTAGTGAGAACCTGATGGCGGGTAAATATAATGATGCGGATCAGTTTGCTCGGTATCTGCTGGTCGAGTATGTTGGTTGTGCCGATCTTGATGGCGATGGGTTGAATACGTTTAATGATGTTCGGATTCTGTGCGATAACTGGCTTGCGGGGAAATAATTCGAATGTGCTTCTTTTTGCAGTCAGGCTCCTTTGCTTATATCTTATGTCGAGTTAGTATGTAGCGGTTTGGATTAGTTGATTAATCCATTGGCTTATATTTCCCTAAATTTGCTATGAATTTATTTTCATTTCTTAAGTCTGGGATTTAGGCTTGACGATATAGGTTTAGTACGAATATTATATTATTGTCTTTTCTGATGTTCTATGGCCATCAGAAGGCAGTTGAGCTTTTATCCGCTTATCGCATGAATTGACGAGCTTAAAGAACCAGGAGGTGCGTATGGTTCTGAAGATAGCTACTTTGGTTTGGCGGATATATTTGGCGGCGTGTGTTTTATGCTGTCTTTGATTTATTAGTAGTTATACAACTTGACTGACTTTTTAGCTGTCATGCTGAACGAAGCGAAGTCGAAGACGCGCCCTGGTGGGCATCTGGCCTTAGAATAGGCTGTTTGTCCCATTGCGGACGTGAGATTCTTCGCTACGCTCAGAATGACAGATTACGTAAGTTTTTTCCAAGACGATACTTATGCAAAAACCAGTCAAGTTGAGTAGTTAGTAGTTTTTTACAGGACAATTTGAAAAGGGCAGGGATGTTCGATCGCGTCACACGGAAGGTGTTTTACTCATTCATACCTTTGTAATAATTCAATTCTGAAGATTTTGCCTGCGAATGTCTGTACTGTGGTTGAAGTTGGTGTAAATCTTAATCTGGAGAAGTTATATGTCCAGCGATGAAAACGAAGGTCGCTCAAATGAAAATGATCCGTCAACGAGCCTGCTCGATAAGATGGTTTGTCATGCAGGGCTTGTTGGGGTTGGTCTTGGGGTATTATTCTGGGTTCTTGAGTCATTTATCCATGCTTTTATTTTTGGCGAGAGGACTTTTGCCGGTCAACTTTTTTGGCCCAGTGTAAACGAAATCTGGATGCGACTGGTAATTGGTGTTTTGTTAGCGGGGTTTGGTCTCTACATTCAGATTACTATAAACGAAATCAGGAAGCCGAAGGCCGGCAAAACAATTTCACCATCAGTTAATCTCGGGAATTACATTATATGGACAGTTTGTTTCTGGAGTCTTGTAGTTTGTCTTTCATTAGCCTGGGGTATTTATCAGCAATATCACAATGCCGGAAATGCGGCAAATATTGAGGCGATATCGGCATTTAATAAGGATTTGGTTTATCGGCGCTGGGTTAGCGGTCATGGAGGAGTTTATGTTCCTGTAACGGAGAAGACTCCTGCGAATCCTTATTTAAGTCATATAGAAGAACGTGATATTACAACATCCTCGGGACGATCTCTAACCCTTGTGAATCCGTCGTATATGACCAGGCAGATCCATGAAACCAGTTCGGATCAATATGGAATACGGGGGCATATTACGAGCCTTAAACCTATTCGTCCTGAGAATGCGGCAGACGAGTGGGAAAAGGATGCTCTTGGGCAATTTTCAAAGGGAGAACATGAAGTCTCATCGATTGTGAGGATAGATGGCCAGAAGTATCTACGAGCGATGTGGCCGTTAGAGACCGAGCAAAGTTGTCTTGGATGTCATTTAGAGCAGGGATATAAGGTTGGTGACATACGTGGTGGAATCAGCGTGTCGGTTCCGATGAAACCTTATTTAGCGATTGCATGGAGCAATTCGCTTCATCTGATTTTAGGGCATGGTTTTCTTTGGCTTATAGGTATTTTAGGGATTGTGTATGGTGGAAAACAGATCGAAAACCAGCTTAGCAGGCGCAGGCAGGCCGAGGCCAAAGTTAGTGAGTCGGAAAGACGTATGCGGGAGATGCTTGAGAATGTTCAGCTTATAACGGTTATGCTGGACAATGAGGGAACCATTTCGTTTGCGAATAACTGTCTTTTGGAGACGACAGGATTTAAAAGGGAAGAAGTAGTCGGGAGTAACTGGTTTGAGATTTTTATTCCTGCCGAGCACAGGGCCGAAATCAGGAATGTTCACCAGAAGGTTCTTGTCGGCGAACTGGAGTTGGTCGGTCATTACGAAAATGAAATACTAACCAGGGGCGGCGAGAAACGGCTTATTCACTGGAGTAATACTCTGTTTAGCTATTCAAGCGAGGGAGATATCATCGGTACCACGTCAATCGGTGAGGACATCACCGATCGCAAGCAGGCCGAGGAAGCGATGCTGGAGAGCGAGGAGCGTTTCCGGAATATGATGGAGCAGTCGCCTTCGGTGATTGAAATTTATGATATGGATGGTCTTCAGATAAATGTGAATAAGGCTTATGAAGAGCTATGGGGTTTCCCTGCAAGTCAAACAGTTAATAAATTTAATGTTCTCGAAAGTAAAGAGGTCGAAGAAACCGGCTTAATGGATTATGTTAAAAAGGCTTATTCTGGACAGACCGTCACGGTTCCGGAGTACGAATTTGACCCCTCTGGCGAAACAGAAGCAAGGGGCTTTGGAAGGAAACGATGGTTAAGCACACGGATATACCCGCTGAAAGATTCGAACGGCAATGTCAAAAATATTGTTATCACACATGAAGACATTACCGAGCGCAAGCATGCGGAAGACGACTTAAAGGCAAGCGAGGAAAGATTTCGAAGGATAGTTGAGGATCAGACAGAGTTTATTATCCGCTGGTTACCTGACGGAACACGGACGTTTGCCAATGAGGCGTATTGTCGATATTATGGGCTGTCAGGCGATGAAGTGATAGGGATTAGTTTTTTGACTCATATTTCGGAAGAAGACCGTGAGATTGTTCAAACCAGGGTAGGAAGTCTAAGTCCTGAAAATCCTGTTTCCTCGGCTGAGCATAGAGTTGTTCTTCCAGATGGTTCCATTGGGTGGAATCATTGGACTGATCGTGCTTTTTTTGATGAAGAGGGCAAACTTATTGAATACCAGTCAGTAGGTCGCGATACGACCCAAAGCCGACGCGCCGAAGAAATGCTTAGGGAGCGGGAAAGGCAATTGTCGCTAATTTACAATACTACGACAGATATAATGGCTTTGGTAAAAGTTGAGTTGGATGATGAGTTCAAGATTCTTTCAGTTAACAAGCCCTTTATTGACATAGTAAACAGGGCTGGTGTCAAGCGTGCTAAGGTTACTAACGTCAGTTATGAGAAGTTTTTCCAGGAGACATTTGAATTAACGCCTGACGAGATGGCTTATCGTATGGATAGATTTAAGCAGGTATCTCTGGGGAAGGAAGTTGTTAGATTTGAAGCAGTTATGCTTTTGCCAAACGGGGAGGAAATAATTCATGAGACCACACTAAATCCGATAATTGATGAGAGTGGCGAATGCACACACATCTTAGCGGTTGTCAAGGATATTAGCGATCAAAAGCAGGCTGAGGAGAGATTAAAGGACTCTGAGAAAAGAAGTCGTGCCTGGCTTGAGCATTCACCGGTTTGCACTAAGATGGTGGATCTTGATTTTAATCTGCAATATATGAGTCGTGCGGGTATAGAAGGTCTTAAAATTGACGATATCACACAGTTTTATGGGAAGCCATATCCTTTTGATTTTTATCCTGAGTCGTTCCGGAATCATATGACTAAAAGTTTGGAAAAAGTTAAAGAAACAGGTGAAATTATCAAACAGGAAGCATCTGTGGTTGATACAGATGGAAACGAGTTGTGGTTTCATTCGACTCTGGTACCAGTTAATGATGATGAAGGTCGAATAGAATACATCATAGTCGTATCCATGGACACAACAGAGCGCAAGAAGGCCGAGGAGAAACTTGCTATCTTCAAGCGGTTTGCGGAGGCTTCGGGTCAGGGTTTAGGTATGTCAGATCTCAAAGGAGAGATCATTTATTGCAACAAGGCCCTTTGTGAAGTCTTTCTTGGTGAGAGAAGTCTTGAAGATGCTATTGGTAAGAATGTTTCGGTTTATTATGAAGCTGAATCCAAGAGGGTGCTTGAGGAGGAGGTATTGCCGGATGTTCTTAAAGGTGATGTCTGGACAGGGGAAGTGCCTCTGGTGTCAATTGATGGTAAAGTGACACCTGCAATCCAGTCAATTTTCCTGATTAGTAACGATAATGGAGAGCCCCTATATCTGGCCAATGTAATCACGGATATATCAGATCGCAAGAAGGCCGAGGAGCAGGCGAGACAGCGACAGGCGGAAGTTGCCCACATGTCACGGTTGAGTTCAATTGGCGAACTTGCCTCTGGTATTGCTCATGAGGTTAATCAGCCTCTTTGCGCGGCGACGAATTACACGAGCGGGTGTCTTCGTCTTATGCGTTCTGGCAGGGTCGTTGACGATGAGCTTATCGGGTACATGGAATCGACATTATCTCTTATGGAACGTGCCGGTAATATTATCAATAGTATTAAGAAATTCGTTAGAAAACGTGGAATGCGCCGCTCGACGACAAACATTAATGATATTGTCATGCAGATTCCCGATTTTGTGAACTCAGATATTCGCGACGCTGGTATCAGTGTCAATTATGAACTTGACGAGCAGTTGCCGCTGTTGATATTAGATCCGGTTCAGATAGAACAGGTACTTTTGAACCTTATAGTAAATGCCATCGAGGCGATGAGTGAGTCTGGTATTGTCGAACGGAATCTGACAATTTCAACTCGACAGACCGATGAGCATGTAGAGGTTTCTGTTTCAGATACCGGTGTTGGTTTACCGGAGAACTTTGAAGAGAAGGTGTTCGAGTCGTTTTATACTACCAAGGCCGAGGGTCTTGGGATCGGATTGTCTATCAGTCATTCGATAATTGAGGCGCATGGCGGCAAGTTTTGGGCGGAGAATTGCCCCGGTGGCGGTGCTAAATTTACCTTTGCACTTGTGAAGTCTGATTCTGTATTAGACATACCGGACTGATAAAGTGGCCTTTAGATTTTGTCTCTTGTTCTTGTTGACAAAAGTATAAGGTTTCTGATTGCTTGAGTGTCCCTGGCGTTTACCCATCTGGATTCGAATTCTTTGTCTTGTGCGATTTGCGCGATTGCCATAAGTGCCCTTAGGTGATAGTTTCTTTGGTCTGCTGATCCTGCGAGGACGAACATTATTTTGACGGGTTCTTTTGAGGCGGAGAATTTGATTCCGTCCAGAGCGCGTACGAGTATGACGTCGAATTTGTATTGTCCTTCGACGATTATGTGCGGTATTGCAAATCCCGGTTGTACTACAGTACCGCCTTCGGTTTCTCTGTGCAGGAATTTTTCGAAAAGTACGTATTCGTCGGTATCGAGCCTTTTGGCGAGTATTTTGGCGAGTTTTCTGAAGACAGTTTCTGAGGATTGATTTTCTTTAATATCGAGTATTTGGCAGTTTCTAATAAGCTTGTCAAACCTGTCTTCTACGATCTGATCTCTTTCCAGGAGGATGTCACGGAGTTCGTTTTCGAGTGTGACGGTTTTGAGGTCTTTTGCGGTTACTCTTTCTACAATGTGCATAATGGCGGATGCTCTACTTACTCTTTTTGAGACATATAGGAAATACCATGCAGTGCTAAGTGCGAAGAAAGCGGCAGTGATTAGCAGCGGGATTTTTCCCATATCTATGATAAGCGCGCTGTACACAAGTATTGCGAGTATATGAGGGTATGGGTACAGTGGTGATTTGAATTTCGGGCGGTAGCTTTGTATTCTGCTTTCCCGCATTATGATGACGCTTGCGTTAGTCATGATGAAGAGAATTATCTTTAGGGTCGAAGCAGTTTTTACAAGAACTTCTATGTCCAGGCTGACAATAGCAATGATCATGAAACCGCCTGTAAGTAATATGCTTGTATGTGGAGTTTTGAATCTTTGACTTACGCGTGAGAGTGCCGGAGGTAGTAAGTTGTCCCTGCTCATTGCCAGTGGAGATCTTGAAGCAGCGAGGATTCCACCGTTTGCGGTAGTTATAAAAGCGGCAATAGCGGCGAATCCGAGTACGGCAAAACCAATCGAACCATAGAACTTGCCTGCGGCTATAGAGATTGGCAGAAAGCTATTTTCCAACTGCGGTCCATCTACAATTCCGACGGTGACAATGATTACTCCAAGATAGAAGACGGTGACAACCGACCATGCGAGTATCATTCCCATAGGGAGATTTTTCCCGGGGTTTTTTACTTCTTCAGCTATGCTTGCGGCTTTTGTTAGACCTCCGAAGCTGATAAATACCAATCCTGTGGTAGCAAGTACAGTTAGCCAGCCCTTGTCGAGGAAACCCTTGAATCTCGCAGCCTCGACGTGTGGTGAACCGAGGAAAACAAACAGTGCGAGTATTACCAATAGTGCGGCGACGAGAACGACCTGGAATCTGCTTGTGTGTTTTACGCTTACGATGTTCAAAGCTGTAAAGATAAGACAGCAGAGAATGCTTACGGCTTTTAATTGCCAAGGTTTTATTTGTATATTAAACACATAGTGTGCGGTGACCTCGATGAGGATTGCCATTCCGACGACGGCGAAGGCGCTTTTTAGTGCGAGTGAGAACCATCCTGCGAGTCCGCTGAAGAGTCCTATGAATGGTCCGAGACTTCTTTCGACGAAAAAATATGTGCCGCCTGCCTTTGGCATAGCTGTTGAGAGCTCGGCTTTTGAGAGTACACTTGGGAGTATCATTATTGAAGCGAAGAGGTATGAGAGTATTACGGCGGGGCCCGCTTTTGAAAATGCGATTGCCGGGAGGATGAAAAGACCTGAGCTTATCATTGCTCCTGAAGCAACGGAGAATACGTCAAGTAGTCCAAGTTGTCTTTTTAGTGTTGTCACAGTTAAAGCCACAATTAATTATCGTCAAGAAGCCCGAAAGCGTATTTTTGAATTATCTTACAATTTTTTATAAAATCAACTTTGTTTTGAAAAGCAAGAAAAGATTCTCGTATTTCGTGAAGCGTGAAGGGTATTCCGGTGTGAATATTTATGTAAGTCTTTGATATACATGGAGTTAAGTGTGTTAGTTTCAGAAGTTTACAAAAGTTGTGTATTTTTTGCGATTTTTTGAGTAAAAGTGCGCACTTTTTATGTATTTCTGAGGAAAAGTTGATGGAAAAATTTGCACCGTTTGCGTGTTTAGTTGGTGCTGTAGTTTTGAAATTGGGTTCGTTTTGCAAGAATCGTGACTCGTGAGCCGTGACTCGTGGACCGTAGGCTGGATCGAAGCGAATAGATGAGGTGGCTAAATTGGGTTCGTTTTGCATATTAATAGTCATTAGTCGCTGGTCGCTAGTTGTTTGTTGAAATTGGGTTCGTTTTGCATTAATGGGTGTATGGGTGAATGAGTCCCGGCGCGCCGGGATAAATTCCTGGGTAAATGAGTGAATGAGTCGATTGAGATTGGGTTCGTTTTGCATATTCTCGATGCACGATTGTTGAAGTTTTGGAAATTGGGTTCGTTTTGCATAAATCGTGACTCGTGGCCTGTGGCCCGTTGGGCGATGTGGGTCCAGAGACGTTTTGGTTGAAATTGGGTTTGTTTCGCATATTTTCGTTTCTCGATTATAGATACTGAATTCTTGAAGTTTTGGAAATTGGGTTTGTTTTGCATATTTATTCGTGACCCGTGACCCGTGGTTCGTGGTCCGTTGGGCGATGTGGGCGTATGTGCGGTGATGGTGAAATTGGGTTTGTTTTCTCTCGTATATCGTATTGCGTATTGGTAAATTGGGTTTGTTTTGCATTTATTGAACCCGGGCGGAGCCCGAGGCTAACCGATTTGGAATCGCCCTTGGGCGATGTTTCTTTATTAATCGAATCGTCCTGGTTTGCTCCATTTGTCTCTTTCCGCATTTTGCTCTTGATGTTAATTCTATATTCAGTTTGATAATCATTATATAATGGTTATTGTTGTGTGTCAAGGGGGAAATCTGTGAATTTACAGAAATTCTACCAGTTGGCTGTCGTTTACTTTTTAGTCTATTGATTGAGATTGCCGCGTCGCTTCGCTCCTCGCAATGACAAGGGGTGGGATGGGATTGCCGTCCCGACCGCCTTGGGCTCAGCAGAATGCGGGAGTGTGGGGGCGGGTTATGGTATTGGTAGGTTTAGTTCGGTTAGTACTTTTTTCATGTCGTCCCAGACTTTTCTTCTGTTTTCTGGTGAGTAGCTTCTTAATAAATATGCCGGATGGTATGTTGCCATAAGTTTTATTGGTTGTTTTTCTGGGTTTGTGTAGTAATCGTGGAATTGTCCTCTTAGTCGGCCTATTGTCTGTTCTGTATTTAGTAGAGTTCTTGCGGCGTGGGCTCCGAGGGCGATGATTATTTCTGGTTCGATTATTTCGAGTTGGCTTTGTAAATATGGGAGGCAGGCGGTGATTTCGTCGGGTTTTGGGTCGCGATTTCCAGGTGGGCGTGATTTTAGGATGTTGCAGATGTACACGTCTGATCTTTTTAGGCCCATTGCATTGATTATTTTTTCGAGTAGCTGTCCTGCTCTTCCTACGAAAGGTCTTCCCTGGGCGTCTTCGTCGGCTCCTGGTGCTTCTCCTACGAAAACGATCATTGCGTCTGGATTTCCCTCGCCTGGGACCGGATTTGTTCTTGTGGCGGCGAGATCGCATTTTTTGCATTTTGCGACTTGATCTGTGATTTTTTGAAGTTTTTTGGTTTTTTCGGCGATTATGGCGGTATTTTGCTGCGAGAAGGAGTTTTTTCCCTTTTGTATGAATCCACCTGTGAAGAAATGGTTCATTTTAGCGTGCTGACGTATGATCTTTTCGATTTTTGGTTCTTTTTGCATAGTTTTATGATTTTAGTGTTATTATGTTGATCCGACAATGGGAAAGTATTGGGTGATTTGCAGGATTTTTTCAGATTTTTGTTGAATATTTTTTATAAAAGTTGATAATGTTTTCTTTAAGTCGTCATCATTTATGGGTTTACAGGCCTTTTAGCCGGTTCATTTATGGTGTCAGACAATATTAATTGAGGTGTCTTATGGCGCGTAATCGCCGAAAAAAGGCGCTTTATGAGGTCATAAATAAGGGTATGTCTAAGGACAGTATGTCCGATAGGGCAGGTCCACTTCGTCCTGAAGCAGTCGAGACGCGTGGTGAAATACCCGATGGAATGCCGAAAGTTCCTGTTGTTGAGCAGGCGGCAGATTGGCCTCGAAAGCCATTGCTGGTTCAGTTAGGTACCGGTAGGATAGATTTTTCAGTTCCCTATCCTATGGCAGCAGCGGTAGGTTTGACGTTTTTGCTTTTGTTGATTGTAGTTTACCGGGCAGGACAGCTTGGTGACGCAGCAGGGCCTGTGCCGGTAACGGCTGATCCGGCAGTTTATGAGCCGGTAGGTTGGAAGCCTCCTGCTTTTGATAGTTCTGCTGGTGCCGGTGGTGAAGTTATTAAGTCGCCAGTTGTATCAGGTTCTGGTGGTAGTAATGTTATAGTGCTGCAAGAGTATCGTGCGTTTGCGGATCTTTTGCCAGCCCGTGATCATTTTAATAATAATGGTGTACAAGTAGAAATACGTCAGGAAGGAGACAGATACTTGTTGATAACTAAAGGCAGGTATGACACTTTTTCGTCTGGTAGTGCCGGTTATGCCGCATTGGCGCGTATTAAAGAAATAGGGGCACTGTATCAAGGTAAGGCTCCTGACGGTTACGAGCCTTTTGCGCCACATTATTTTAGTGATGCTTACGGTAAAAAAGTTAAATAGTAGGTAAGCTCTCAAACTGACCAATTGGTCATTTTGAAAAGTAAAAAATTAAAAGTAAAAACTTTGGTTAAGGATAAATTGAATGTCGATTGATCGTTCGTTGAAAATTAAAGGTGCATTGAGCCGACACCGTAATGTTTTGAGTCGTGCCGAACGTATAGAGCGTCTTAAAAATGAAGAGAGATGGGAAGATGAATGTTCTGTTTTTGGTCTTCCTAAGGTTGCTAATCGTAAGGGACATGCTGGCAGGAAGGATAAGGGCGAGGAAAAGACTGAGGAAGCCGCGGTTGAGGCTGAGGTTGCGAGTACTGAAAGTAGTGAGTAGCACGGGATTAATTTTAATTATTAATTCTGGATCAACTCAAGAAAAGTTGGTTGATTAACACAAGATCACAAAAGGATTTATCGCTTTTTGGGCACCAGCATATAGCCGAAAGAGGTCGGTACCATTGAAGATGCCTCCCCATGCTTTATACCACCATCAGGGCGCCCGTGTTAAGGCCGCTGGCGGATTGCCCTATCCTCCCCGATGGCAGTGGTATTATATCCATTCATGCTGTTGCCTTAACGCGTTAAATCCAAAAGAGTTATGTTCATTATTTCCTGGATTTTAATTTGAAGCGCAACGCTTTGCTGTTTTTATCAGCCCGCTTGGGGCGGGCTGGAGTTTATCGCTTTTAGCTACCTGGATAGATAAGAAGAAAAGGCGGTGGTTAAGCCGCCTCTATCC
>SDBT01010171.1_pt1 | contig 15217 bp, 23 predicted proteins | sample 2277101 | NCBI WGS metagenome assembly SDBT01 (sample SAMN10404973, study PRJNA504765) | marine sediment metagenome | isolation source: marine sediment core GS10_PC15, 103 cmbsf | place: Arctic Ocean: Southern Knipovich Ridge | collected 2010 | reverse complement strand
GACAATGACTATCACTGATGGTGAATACAGAAATCGTAAACTGTGGGATAAGATTCATATCCAAAACCCCTCCCAAGAGTGTGTGAAATGGGGTTTGCGTAAACTATCAGCACTTGGGAAAGCTACCGGAGTAACGTATGTTTCGAACGAGAATCAATTTCTCAGAAAAACATGCATGGTACACGTCACGGTCAAGGATGAGCAGAACGAGATTAGGACTTATTCTGCAATGCCTGCACCTGACGCGACAGCACCAACACAGCAGGATGAGCAGGCCGTTGGGCGTTGCTACACACGCCAGCCTGTAGCCCCAGTGCAGATGCAACCTCCCACGCAGCCCCCTACCATGCAGCCGCCTGCGTCCTGGCGGGGAGCCGCCGTAGAGCCAGTAGGTGAACCCACCACTGCCGGAAAGGCACCTTGGGAACGATAATCTCCCGTCATCCGCCTGAACGGATGTAGGCGGGGCGTGACTTCTCACCTGGAATTACAGGGGATAGATTGCAAAGGCGTCACCTTGCGGTCAATAGAAGTCATGCCTCACCTATATCCCAATTGAATATAATGTCACATAAAAATCATACCTCACAAGATGACGACTCACCACGTCATGTTAAACGTGCCCCTAAACACAAGGATTATGGTATAGCAACTTGGAGTCGATGGCATAAAAGTTGGGTTCCGTATGGCTGGTATGCCTCAGAGAAAGCAAGGGATCAAGCCCTAAAAACTGTCAGAATGCACACGGCATATTATTATAGAATACTAGGTCTCAAATCTGCATACAGGGAGCTTGAAAGATGAAAGCTGAAATTATTAACGTACCTGTAGTGGCGGATTCCGTAGTTGTACTTTTTGCCATTGGTTTAAAATTCAAAGGTCAGGAAATTTACTTAGAATCAACAGGAAACAATTCACTTGATACTCGCCACAAAAAGGTTATACATTACGCCTTTAAGGAAGAGTTAATAAATGGGATGATGTTATGATTCACTCTATTATTCTTGTGTCAGTATTATTCTCTGCCCTCCCAACATTTACAAACTACCCGCCAATTCGTAACGTCGGCGATCTTAATGGTATTGTTGCGGATATTGAAAGTCACTTACCCGCCGGACATCCGTATCGAGATTCAGACTTAATTACTTGGGTACATGAAGGGACGCATGGAATTAATGCTCAGTTACGAAATGAATTCAGGCGTCCAGGGTTCTATATCCTAAATAATAGAGCCGTTCTACTCAATAAAGAATTAAATACAACCCTAGCGCAAGTTGCTCAACTTGTTCCCGTGTCGCTTCGCGGGGATGTTTATAATCTGTACCTTATTCAGTCACGGAGATGGTGGAATAATGAACCAAGTTATATCTTCGATGAATTCGTCGCCTATACGAACGGGGCGGAGTGTAGACGACAGCTACAAATTCCTGATCGCAAAGAAACAGTTACGTATGCTATCGAGATGTGTGTCTACTCTACATGTGTTCCTTACGCCGCAAGGAGTAAAGATACGCAAGTGCGATCATTTCTAATATGGCAAATTAAAAGGGCTATGAATTTATATCATGCCTCAGGCATGAGAAGCCCCTACTTAGATCGCCTACGAAGATCAACTGACGCAACCGAGCTTCGTATTTACATGAGAGATTATTTCGGGTTGAAATTTACTAGAAATGTATTGGGGTTCTAATGGAAATTTATATTGCAGAAGATGAATCTTATCCAGTTTATTTTTTCAAGAAGAGTAAGTTCTGCGACGGAGATGAACCTCGTAAAATTTCACTAGGAAAATATAACTGGATTATTGCTACGACAGAAGAATATGGAAAAGTACAAAAATTTCTTGGAGAATTAAACGAATGGACCTATCCACTCTAGTTCAACTGAGTAAACTTGCTTATGCTCTTAAAAATGCAAAAGAAAAAGAAGCATTTTTCAAGGAGTGTCGTATTGATACAGAAGAGGCTATCGCGTCTCTTATTCCTACGGAAGATACTAGCCAAAAGACAATAACTTTGAGTGACGGTACTAAAATCACTGTAAAACGTGGCTTGAATTATAAGGCTGATACAGAAGCAATTCAGCAATTATTTTTTGAGTTTGGTGGTGAAGGTGAAGTAGGAAAAGCATGTCCAATTAAAACAAAAACAACACGAGAACTTGATGTAAAGGGTTATGAATGGTATCGCGGAAATGATATGGAAACATTTACTTTAGTGTCACAGTATGTCACGGTCACTCCCAAGAAAGTGGCTGTTTCCTTGGTGGTGAAATGAATATCGACGAATGGAAGTATATAACACTACGAGAAATGGAAGATTTCATAACGTACTGGAAAAAACGTGCTGGTAATGTAAAATTCCCAATAGAAATGTCATATTCTGATTGGGTTAGGGAATTCAATAGTTTTAATGAAGATAGACAATGACCGCACTTAAAGACGTACTGCCAGTCGAATCTGAAACAGTCAAGGCTATCTATGCCCACTACAAGAAAATGGGTGACGCCGAGCCAACCAGGGGGTATCTTGGTGCCTCTAGTATTGGGCATCATTGCGAACGGTATCTATGGTATCAGTTTCGCTATTGCTGTAAGCCTGAATTTGACGGTCGTATGTATCGTCTCTTTGCTACGGGTGATCTCGAGGAAGTTAGGTTTGGGAATGATCTTGTAAATATAAGATGCGAGGTCAGTACGACAGACAACAATGGAGATCAATACGCCGTCTCGGCTTTAGGTGGTCATTTCTCAGGTCACATGGATGGCTGTGCTATCGGTATACCCGAAGCACCTAAGACTTGGCATGTACTTGAATTCAAGACTCATAATGCAAAATCATTTGCTAAACTTAAAAAGGAAGGTGTAGAGAAATCGAAGCTACAGCATTACGCTCAGTGTCAAGTTTACGCACATTTAACTGGCATGACTAGGATTTTGTATCTCGCACGAAATAAAGATACTGATGAATTGTATTCAGAGAGGATTCATTATAACTCTGCACACGCGTCGGAGTTAATGGCTCGTGCTGAGAGTATTATTACTGCTACTTCTCCACCTTCACGTATATCAGAACGGTCGGATTACTATCAATGTAAATGGTGCGACGCAAGAGCAATTTGTTTTGGTATCCAAGAAGAGGGTAAATATCAAGCGTTACCTGTCCCGGCAATCTCGTGTCGTCAGTGTTGTCACGCTACGCCTAAAATGGACGGCAACGCCCGGTGGGAATGTGAGAAACACAAGAGGAGTTTATCTGAAACCGAACAATCAAGGGCGTGCGATGACCACTTATGCCTCCCTGGGTTGTTTGCGTTTGCAGAAGTAACTAATTATGGTAAAGATGATATCAATGCAGATTATATGGAATTTACGAATTCCAACGGTGAAAAGTGGTGGCATGGTAACAGGAATCACAGATCGATAAGAATAAAGGAATTTGATAGTTCATTTACTACTAAAGAGTTAATGCAACTCTCGCAACAACAACTTAAAATTGGAATGATAAGTGCTGCTAAAGATCTCTACCAAGCTGAAGTAACTGGCGTATGTTACGATGATATCTTGCTTAGGTATCCAAAGGAAGATTCTGAGATTGTATGGCATGGAAGGTATAGTAAGTTATTCGAAGCATGGAGAGAAAACTACCAGGAAGATTTAGGATCGCTGGAACCAATTACTAGATGCGATAATTTCGATTGCCTCGTTGGTGAGTACAGTGATAGTAGGGTGGCTATAGTGTGGCCTGACATCAAGGAAGCTGAAATTAGAAAAGGGAAAGAGTAGATGAGTCTAAAAAAATATAAAATAGATAGAATTATAATTAGGCAGGATAGTGAATATGTATCTGTAGAAACGTATCGTATTGACCACGATTTTGATAACACGAAGTATGCCGGGAAACTCTTTAAGAGTTGTACGTTATATGAAATTAAAAAAGAAAATCCTATGGAAAATACTAAGGAACTCACAATAGATATATGATCTTCCAGAAACGTCGATACCAATTTAACGCCAGAATGGCGTTGCATAACCATGTTTGTACTAAAAAAACAAATCCATGTATAGTGCTTCCAACTGGCAGTGGTAAGTCAGTGGTTATGGCAAGTACGATACAAATGTGGAAAGAAGAGTCGCCTTGGATACGGGGTTGTATTCTTGCACATAGAAAGGAACTGGTATTACAAAATGCGGATAAGTTTAGAGGAATATATAAAGAATCCAGTAAATGGGGCCAGGAACTTGGAATATTTTCTGCTGGACTTGGAAGAAAGGATTTTGAATCTCAGATTATCTTTGCTTCAATTGACTCGATCTTCAAGCGATCCGGGGAATTTCCCCCGTTCGACTTCATATTCGTTGATGAAGCACATAGAATACCTCTATCAGGCGAAGGGAAGTATAGAACATTTATTAAAGGGTGCCAAAGATTTAACGGATCGCTCAGGGTCATAGGATGGACTGCTACGGCATTCAGGATGGGCTGCGGGCCAATATGCCACAAAGACCATATCCTAAACGAAATTTGTTACGAAGCCAAAATTACGGATTTAATTAACGATGGATATTTATGTAAGTTACGATCAAAAATCGGGGAAAATATCCCAGACCTCAGTGGAACCAGAAGGATTTCAGGCGGGGACTATATCGTACGCTCACTTTCTAGGGCTGTCAATAAAAATGATATTATCAGTTCGGCTATCGCTGAAGTTAGTAGAATTATCCATAACGAAAAACGTCGATCCATTGTTTTCTTCTGTGTTGATGTCGAACATTGTATAAAAGTTTCAGACGAATTACGAAAACATGGAATCTATGCTCCGTATATTACTGGAAAAACTAGACAGCATGAACGAGACCGAATAATAAGTGATTTTAGGAACGGCAAAATACACGCCATTTGTAACATAAATGTTTTAACGGAGGGTTTCGATGCTCCTCGTATTGATTGTATTGTTTTGCTTCGTCCAACTCTTTCTCCTGGGTTATTTAGTCAGATGGTCGGTAGGGGATTACGTTGGGATGACAACAAAGATTTTTGTCTTATCCTCGACTTTGCTGGGTGCATTGATGAGCATGGGCCTATTGATCTCCTTGGTGAAGGGGAGCGAGTCGTCATGGCGACTTGTGAGGAATGTCGAGAATCGTTCAGTAGGGCTACACGAACCTGCCCAGCATGTGGATGGGAAATACCCAAACAAGAAATAGAACGCCTCGAAGTTGTTGAACGTGAACGGAGGATGCACAGCGATAAAGCATCCGGAAAATCAATTCTCTCAGATGAACCACAAATACTAAAAGTCGATACTGTTTATGTAGCTCGACACGTTAAACCAGGGTCTCCAGATTCACTAAGGGTACAATATAGATGTGGTGCAGGGATGTATCGAGAGTGGGTTTGTTTAGATCACGAAGGGTTCGCTGGTACAAAAGCTAAGAAATGGTGGAGGGGGAGGGTTGGCAATCCTTCTGAAGTAACGGTCAATGATGCCCTCAATAATATGTTCCTTAGCCAGTCGATCTTAGAATACACTAAGACGATTACAATCAAGAAAATCGGCAAGCATTACGAGATTATTGCGTATAACCAATTACTCCAAGAGATAACATGATAGATAGCATGACAATAGATTGCCTTCCGGATTGGTGGAATTACACGTGGCTTTGGTCTCACCCCTGGATACCACTTATTAACAGATGTGTTTGGTTAAAGGGAACACTTGGCGAATATAATGCACCGACAATAACATTCTCATGTTACCCGACGCCGTGGGAATAAATGCAAGGAAGCTGAAATGAATGAGTTCCTTAAAGCTGCACTGCAATATGCGGACCTTGGTTGGCATGTGTTCCCACTTGCCCCAGGTCAGAAAATTCCCATAACCTCACATGGAGTTAAAGATGCAACAACAGACAAAAAACAAATCGAAGAATGGTGGAAAAGATGGCCAAATGCTAACATTGCTCTTGCGTGTGGACAAAAAAGCGGAGTCTATGTTATCGACGTTGACGTATCTACGTCAGGAGATGTTAGTGGTAAGATTTCGCTCGAAGAATTTTCTGATTTGCCAGCAACTATTAAACAAGATACGCCACGCGGAGGATTCCATGCGTTCTTTAAGTCAGGCAATTCCCCTGCAAATAGAAACAGCTTTAGACCCGGTATTGACATCAGAGGAGACGGATACTACGTTGTCATCGCCCCAAGCATTCATCCAAATGGAGGAAAATACGAATGGGTAAAAGGACAATCTCCATGGGATATCTTGCCTGCTGAATACCCGGACTTCATGCGGCCTGTCAAGACGGACCCCTGTGTGTCCGTACAAACGCCGTACAATGCGAGTGACAGCAAGGCCTTGTCTGTACAAACGCCGTACAACGACGACACCATGCGACGTGCTGGGGCCTACCTAGCTCAGTGTGAACCTGCCATACAAGGGCAGGCAGGCCACGACAAGCTACTCTACGCCGCATCGAGGATGGTACACGGTTTCCTCTTGACAGACTCCCAGGCATACGATATACTAGCAAGAGAATACAATCCGCGATGCGTTCCCCCTTGGGATTTATCGAGTCAAAAAGATGAAAAAGATTTTCGACGTAAAGTTTCGGAAGCACGAAGATTAACACCGCAAAATCAGCCGGGATGGTTATTAAATGATCCGGGATATCCTGACACTGCTGCTAGTAGTATTCCTATTGACGTTAAGGCTCTTATTAGTAGGAGCCCTATTCCTGATAGTATTCAATCTGATAACGGGAGCCCAGATAAAACTCTAGGCAGCGAACTTGACTTCCTCTGCAAACCAACAGGACTCTTAGGAGAATTATGCTCATGGCTGAATTCGTCCGCATTGCGCTCGCAACCGTTCTTATCGCTTTCTGCATCACTTACTTTCTTGGGTGCCCTATTTGGCCGAAAGATAAAAGATGATCTCGGAAGTAGAACGAATTTATACTGTATGGGAGTTGCACCGTCATCTGCGGGAAAGCAACATGCACTCAATCAAATTCGGAACTTATGTTCGGCAGTTGGATGTGTTGACCTATTGGGCGGAGATTACATCGCCTCGGATTCAGCTATTGAAGAACGTATATCTCGAAGCCCTACCACCCTCTTTTTATGGGATGAAATCGGGCATTTATTGGCACACATCCGTTCCGGTGCGAGTAAAAATCATGCGTTGGTTGTCTCGCTCTTAATGAAACTTTATTCAGCCGCCGGGAGTATGTATCTTGGACGAGAATACGCAGAAAAAGAACGCCAGCGATCTATTATCCAGCCATGTTGCTGCATATACGGCACTTCGACGCCTGAGAGATTTACGAGCGGAATTACGCCAGAGGAGTTACAAGACGGGTGGCTCTCTCGATGTCTTGTTTTCAACTCCTCAGATACACCGAGAAAAAATAGAAATGGGAATTCGCATAAGGAAATTCCTAGAAAGATAATAGAACAAGTAAGAGCTTGGCATGAATTAAAAGTAGTACGAGAAACTGGCAGTGAATTAAGTAAATTAGTTACCGAGAACTATGATAAACAACAACCAGAACAGATTATCGTACCCACGGAACAAAATGCAGAACAAATTTTCATTGCCTTCGATGATGAGACAACAGATTATGGTAAATCACACACCCAACTTGCCCGGCTATGGGGCAAAGGAGAAGAAAATGCGAGGAGAATTGCGTTGGTGGTTGCGGCTGGGGAGAGCTTTGAAAGCCCTGTTATCACGCCTCAGATAGCAGATTACGCTTGTAGGCTAATTAGGTACTTACTTATTGATTTCGGAGAGAAAATTGTACCTGAAATAGTTTCAAGCGAAACTGAGAAGAATAAGCGTAAGGTTTATCGTGTAATAGATACTGCCGGTAAGAGTGGCATTACAATGCAATACTTAACCAGAGCAACCAGATGGTCGAACCAGAGGGGGCGTAGGGACATCCTAGACGATCTCCTTGCGGCAGGTGATGTATTCCTGGAGAGAGATGATAAGAGTACTCGTTATTGGTCTGCTGAATGCTATGCTAGATATTTTAAAAAGAAAAATAATAAATAGGGAGTAAAAAAATGTTGAAAATTTGGATATTTATTTTAGGTTATGCGCTCGGGGTATTAACTCTCCTTTGTTGTAATTATAATTATAATTACAACAAAGATAAAACAATATCTAGTGTTGAATTATCATTCAGTGAAACTATAGCACCAATTAACGGAAATTCAATTACTATAATTGGTTTTTTCCCAGAGGGATTTGCTATTAAATTTAGTTCAAGTATAATTCCATCGCATAATAAACCGATTTGGGTAAACGGCATTGGATACCCCGGTATTATGGTTAAAAATGGAATTGAAACTGAGTTGGATTCAGTAAATCCATTAAATATTATCCCCAGACAAAATGACTGACGAATCAATAGTTATTGTGCTGCCTCTTCCAAATAAGGTACTATCAGCCAATTTCACAGTTGGTGGTATCGGTGGTCGGATGATGAAGGCGACAGCTACTAAGAAGTATCGCCGTCTTACATGTGAGGCAGTCCGAAATGAACAAATAGAATCCTTGCCTTGGGGGAAGGTTTCCGTTAGGGCAGATTTCCATTACACAAAAAAAAGACGTAGGGATACGGATAATTTAATGTTTTCATTAAAGTCGGTTTATGACGGAATTGTAGATGTGGGCGTTGTGATTGATGATACACCCGAATACATGAAACGCGAGGAACCTAGGATTTTCGACCGCTCAAGAAAAATTACACCAATGGTTGTTTTAACAATTACGAGAATGAAATGAAACGACTACAAGTTAGGAGACGTAGGTATTGGTGCTGCAATTGTGAACAATATATTTATCGAACATCAAGCAAGAGGTATATAAAGAGTTTCTGCTTTTGGGCTAAGAGACATGTACGAATAATTTGGAAACCAACCTAAAAGGGAAAAAAGTAATGGCCGCAAAGAAAAAAAAGAGACGTGATCCTGCTGAATTAGTGGGATCAGCTAAAAAAACTGGTTCGTGGTACGATAGATTAAGTGACGCCGACGTGGATTATGTAGATGATGTTGTATCATGCATGGCCACGGAATCGCATGTTTCTATTAAGTCTGTCGCTAATTCTCTAAAGAAAGAACTTGACTTAGATTGTTGTGTTGATACGATTGTCTACATACTAAAGAAAATGCTATGAGAAAAAAACCAGAGCAACTAATTCAGGAATCTAAAGACGCCCAGATGGAAGTGTTACTTGCGAAAGTTAGGGGCGACGCATCACTATGGAAAGCAAAACATAAGAAGGCTATTACCTCAGCTATCATAGCAGAGAAGCAATTAGATGTAGCCTTGGAATTAGGAGGTAACAGCCCTCCGTTATTGGTTCCTCGAATTTCAAAAATTAGAAAATCGAAACCTAATGGTGTAGCCGTAGTTGTACCAGCCACAGATTGGCATGTCGAGGAAACTATCTATAAGGAATCGACAAATGGCAAGAATCACTTCGATTTGCCGGAAGCCGAGAAGCGAATTAAACGCTTCTATCAAAAAATAGTCAAGCTAATTGAGTGGCAGAATCACCTAGCTCCAGTTGTCGAGTTATGGCATCCGCTTCTAGGTGATCTAATTACTGGGTATATTCACGAAGAGTTAATGGAATCCAATTCACTTAGCCCAACTGAAGCGTGTCTTTTCCTGCAGGACATGCTCTGCTCTGGAATAGATTTCCTACTTAAGGAAACTAAGTTACCGATCTTTATCCCGACTTGCATTGGCAATCATGGACGTACCACACAAAAGATGCACATTAAAACTGGGTACAAAAACAGTTATGAGTGGTTGCTATATAAGACACTTGCCAATGTGTATAAGAAAAACAAGCGTGTTATGTGGGATGTCGCACAAGGCTACCATAACACACAGACCATCATGGGGCGTAAGGTCCGCTTTCATCATGGCGACGGATTGCGATACATGGGTGGAATTGGCGGGATTACTATTCCAGTCAATAAAGCAATTGCCCAATGGGATAAAGTCGAGGCTGTTGACTTTGACATCTTTGGTCACTGGCATACTTTTATGTCGTGCTATCCAAAGTGGGTGTCCTGCGGATCGCTTATGGGATACAGTGAATACTCAGTATCAATTAAAGCTGAATTCCAGCATCCAACACAGACGTTTATTGTTCTTGATCGTAGGTACGGCATGACTCAAGCGATACCTATATTTCTCACTAAACCAAGTAGGAGTTAATGTTATGATAGATAAAGATAATGTACTGGAGTTCCTGAAGGAAATGGCAGATGCAATTAAATCATTTGAGCTTCCACAGTCAGATTTTCCCCTTCATTTAGAGGGGCAATTTGCGTCTGGATATAGAATCTGCACCGCAGATGGAAGGCGCGTTGCGTCCGTTAGAGTAGAAGGTGATTGTAGTGGTCCTTCGTGCCCGACTGGTCCTGCCACTATGGCATATCAGAATATGTTCGTTGAGCTTGCTAATTTTTATATGGAGTTTATGAAAGAAAAGGGAGTTAAAGATGCAACGTGAATTTCCCAGTGATTTTAATCCCGAAATAGAAACTTTAATATCAAGGGAGGAGTTTGCAGAACGACATAAAGAGGAATATAGGGAATTTTGTCTCAAACAACAAGAAGAATGCACATTCGATGAATGTACTTGCCATTTAGATTTAGATAAAGATAAACCACAAAAAGAAAACAAGAAGTCTATGCGACAATTCGATACTGGAGCTACACGAGATACTGATTTAGACAAGCTCGACTTCGAGGGATTCCTTAGTCCACTTGTAATTAAACGCTATGCCGAATATCTGAATGAACATCGAGTTCAGGCAGATGGTAATTTACGCGATAGCGATAATTGGCAACAAGGTATTCCAATTAAGGTTTACATGAAATCGAAATGGCGCCATTTCGTGGATTGCTGGATGATCTTTCGTGGATATGGTCCAGTGCGTGATCCGAAAGATAATCATATTATAACTATGGAGGAGGCTTTATGTGGCGAAATCTTCAACGCCTCTGGTCATTTACATGAGTTGCTAAAAGAGAAATTGGAACCACAGAAACCACAGCCAGAAACCATTCCCGAAGTAGAGCGTAATTCAGATGGACACTATCCTGATTATTCGTAATTGCTAAGGAGGTAATTCTAATGAAAACATGTGATTTCAGGAAAGTAATTCGCACCTTACGTAAGAATTTTCCAGTTAGCGGATCAGTTGAAGTTAGACGCTCGCCTATGAAGGGCAACCCCAGCCCTTTAGGTCATGCTAATTTTTCCGGTAAGTATTTTAAGATATATATCAACTCCGATCAAAGTAGTGAAACACAATATGATGCTATACTACATGAATGGGCACATGTTTGTGCTATAGATAGAGCGCATAGTCACGACGCGACATGGGGAGTAATTTACGCAGATATTTATGATACTATAGTAGAACGACTTAGAATTACCGTGGAGGAATAAAATGCCCTACATAAAAAAAGGCGCCAGAGTTAGACTTAATTTCTATATAAGCGAAGTTGTGAATCAATTAAAATTCGTACAGCCAGACGTATTAAAGCGTCCCGGCCTAACGAACTATGTTGTTACACGAATCGTTACCAGAACACTTAAGCCTGAGGATGGATGGTCTTATCATTCGATATCGAGAGCAATTGCTGTATTGAATGATGCTGCTACGGAAATGCGTAGACGACTAATGGACGTGCGCGAAGATGATGCAATTAAGGAAAATGGAGACATCCCTGAATATCGGGATAGAAATAGTGTGGCAGAATGAACAATTTACTTAACACACGATGTTATCTCGCTGGTGCAATTGAAAAAGAGAAGGACAACGGTTGCAGTTGGCGTAACAAAGTTAAAACTGATCTCGTTGGACTTGGTATTATATGGCTTGATCCATGCAGTAAACCAATGAGTTACGCAGTGGAGAGTCCCCTTGTAATTAGAGAAATGAAGCTCAATAGAGCCAACAAGAAAGTTGATCTAATTAAAGATCATTATAAAATAGTCCGATCAATTGATAGACGTATGGTTGACATAAGTGATTTTTTAATTGTCAACCTGGAACCTGATATCCCAACTTTCGGAACCCATGAAGAGGTGCGTTGGGCATCTGAACAGAATAAACCAGTGATAGTACGGATAGAAGGCGGATTAAAGGCTGCACCGTTTTGGTGGTATAGTGAACTTAATCCCCAACTGTTCTTCGGGGAATGGAAAGAAGTATATGGATACCTCTATGCCATCGCACGTACAGACAGGGAAAAACTAGCTAAAGTTACTGATAATAGTTGGCTATTCTTTAACTGGATGGGAGATCAGAAGAAATGAGATACAGAAATAAAAGTAAGATAGTACATATATTAAATTACCTTGGTTTCAGATTTCATGTTGGTGCTAAAAATGAGATATGTAAATGTGTAGCTAAGGATGGAAAACAGTGGAGCATCCCTGTATTTAGTAGATTAAAAAACAGGCAATATAGATTCTACATAGAGATGGGGAAAATATATGACACGTAAAGATTGGCTATGTCCTGTTTGTGGTGACGTAATGATTATCCCGATATACAATTCTAAGTATTTAGTATGCCCACATAGATGTGGTAGATTGAGGCAACGGTGGTATTTAGGAGATTTACCACATGCTTTGCATGTTAATAGTAAGGAATTCGTTATAGGTGAAAGGGACGGTAGATATCAATACGTCCCACACGGACACAAGACAGCCCTAGGGAAAGCACCGCCTGAAGGCTATGTGGTCGCTTCTGTGCCCTTCCGTGGCGGCAGGGCAGTTCGACTCTTCAGGAGGAAGGAGACGCTAGGAGAGAAAATTATAGAGAGCTTTAGGGATTATTTCCAAGAACTGGGGGAGGAGGCAGAGAAATAATGATCTCCGCTTCCATGGGAGCCATTTCTAGCTCCGTGGGCGTCCTAGACAGCGGCACAGGCACACTCTGGTCCATTGCCCACTCGATACCCTCTTTCTTCGCCCACGCTCTCATGCGACGCACAGGGACGTAGAAGTTGAGGCCGGGCCCAACCCCCAGAGTTACTAGGCCAATACACTTCCCGTCTGTCGTGTACACTCCCCCCCCAGATGATCCAGGGTAGGCCATAGTAGAAGTTTGGTCATACTTCTTACCGCGATATTCTCTATCTGTCTGTGACACAACCCCGAGGCTCACGCTGTTATAGAATCCAGCAGCAGAGCCGACATGAATAATTTCAGTTCCAACTTCCTTAATTTCGTCATCCGCGAAATCAGCAGACGAAAAGAAAAAGGATGTATCTGCGTAATTTAAGTTAGCTGGATTAGGAAAAAAAGTAGTCTTAATTACTTCAAGCAAAGCCAAATCTTCGCCGGTATGAGGGCAGCTATAAGCAATTACTTTAGCCTCAGCGTTACCGACACCGACTAACTCTCCATTAACACGACGTTCATATTTAACAGTAGCATTCTTGAATGTCTCGTCTACTTTTCGTAGACGACTAACAACATGGCCAGCAGTCCATACGAAGGTTTTCCATTCGCCTTCCACCTCCCTGTTAAATAGTACGCCGCTTCCGCTACCTGAGCCAGCCACAACCTTGACACTGATATTTTGTAGGTAGCTATATGGTACGGTTCTATTGGTAATAAGTTCAAGATTAGTTAATCTATCTTTTATTTTAATATCCGATTTACTTAAATCCTGAAGTACATTAGAAACAGCACAATAATCCCCGAACCTATTATGTACCACCTCCGATAAGTCATTCCTGGAATTATAGAAATTCACAGTAAGGAAACACAGGAATGAAATAACAAGCCAGTTGTAGATTCGTTGCATAATAAGCTCCTATCCCCTAATGAACCATCCAATTAGTGTACCGAGAACCATTGTAGTTATTACCCATAGACCACGTAGTCCAATACGCATAGTTTTCCTACTGCGTCTCAGATCAGTAATTCCAGTAGAGAATTCAGATAACTTACCTGGATTCACAGCTTTGTCTCCAGGTGTTCCATATAAGTCAACTTTCATTTCCTTGACTGTCTGCAATACGTTCCTTAATTCCGCTGCTTGCTTTATAACATCAACATGATAATCATGTATCTCGTCACGCAATCCCTCTAGCAATCCAGTTTCTTTCTGAGTCATTTTATATTCCTGTTTCATATATCTAAAAAATTGCTGACCGGAATCATTCCTTCGATCCCGGTCAGCTTGGACCGCCTGAATACATCCCTTCCGTGCCATGTATCATTTCTGGCTCGGGTGTATCCAAAAGCAGTAATCCTACACAGCACCAGCCTTAGGTGCGTCTTTAACAACCTTCGGATCACTCGGCTCTGTAGCCTCGCTTAGTTTAGCTGCAACGATAGCACGACCTGCATCAGTTGCGAGTTTCATAACTAAGAGACTATCGAAAACTCTCTCAAATTCAACAAGCACAGCAGCTTCACCCTTCATAAACAATGCAGCCAACTTGACAATCTTTTCAGCCATAGCTGAAACATCTTCGACAGCAAAGTCAATAAGAAACTCAGGCGTCTCCTTAAGCCCTAGGCCGGAAAGAACGGAAGCAATTTGCGCGGCGGCCCGACGGGCATCTTCCATCTTCTCATCTACTTTAAACCACCATTTGACAGCGAAATAACTGAGACCTGCCAAAATAACACATGATAAAACAATTTCTAAAGGACTCATTTTAAACTCTCTTTGTTAAGTTCCAAAATAAAAAACATAGAAACTATTTCCTGCTGGATTTGCCCCACTCCACTGCAAGACCAGTGACACCGCCTACCACAGATGCGGAAATTAAAAGCAGCACCGTCACCACGTCAGGCAAACCCCTGCGTGGTGACGGGTCCATGTCCGGAACGTCCACGTCAACGATAGGCTGTGGGTCTGGATCAAGAGGAGGATTAGGACTTGGGGATGGGCAAGGTCGTGGACCGCACTTATCCTCCATGTTTCGACGCCACGGCAAAACCTGATCTGCAATAGCTCCGTTTAGTCCCTCTGCTGACATTGGGATATTATCACCAGCAGCTTCATAGACGACCACTCCATCTCCAGTCTGAACCCTAACAGTTGGGAGGCCATCTACATTTTTAGCATACCGCTCCGTGTAAATTGCAGTATCCTCGGTAACAGGCATGAAATGAACTTGATCCTTCAGTTTCTTTAGTTTCTTATTGG
>SDBT01010170.1_pt1 | contig 15218 bp, 19 predicted proteins | sample 2277101 | NCBI WGS metagenome assembly SDBT01 (sample SAMN10404973, study PRJNA504765) | marine sediment metagenome | isolation source: marine sediment core GS10_PC15, 103 cmbsf | place: Arctic Ocean: Southern Knipovich Ridge | collected 2010 | reverse complement strand
AAAATGATATAATTTTAATATTTATGAATAGCTATGAATACAATAATTATTTTTTTATAATTTCTTTATATTGTTCATAAGTTATGTCATTATTAATAAAATCATCATCATACATCTTTGTTCTACCATTCCATATTATTTTTCATAAATTTTTATAATATTTATAAATAGAGTTATTATATCTAGATTAATTTAATATCCAAACATGTGTCGTGGTGTATCATCATAATAACAGTAATCACATATATAACCATCTTTATCATGGTTGAGAACAAAACTATTATCTGGACTCCAAAAATGAGCACACTCTCTACAAGATGGTAATCCACAATAATCTATTATGCAATAAGCGACATCTTCACTATTCCCATGAATATTCATAGGAGATTTACACTTAACACATGGAAGATATTTTATCAAGTCATCACAGGTCTTGCAAATATAACCTTCTTGAGGATATGAATAACCTAACTTATCTCGATCATCCAATTCTTGTATATTTAATTTTTTTTTACAATTAGGACATAACATTCTCTCATCTATCATAATTTTCTCCTCAATTTTTTTAAGCTTCTCCTTAAATTTTTTCTCACGATTAGAAAGATAATAATTTACATTATTGGTATCAGTCCCGATAGTTGAACAACACTTGAAATCAGGTTCATCGTGAGTATAATATTTTATATCATCCAGGGAATATTTTTTAAATTCATCTATTAATCTTTTCATAGTATCCTCTCTGTGTTTACAAAGCTCCTCAAAAGCATCACGAACCTCTTCTAGATATTGCATTTTATGATATACAGTATATTAAGTCATTATAAAAGATTTTTCAATTTTTTTGATATCTTTGAGATCAACCAAATATTATTTCTTTTCCTTGAGAAGTTGATTATTTTTTCTCAATACATCATCATAACTATCACTTAGAATATTAATTTTTTCTACTAATTTGATATTTTCAGCTTCTAATTGATTAATTTTATCAAGAAAAAATCTACCATTTATATTAGAGATTTCAACATTTTCGTCTAATCTATCATCTACACGGATTATTTCTTCTCCCAAATATTGTATATAATCCATGAATTTTGTAGTTGTGTCTCCAAAGTCATCCAAAGAATCAGTCATATAACTAGCTTGAAACAAGTGATATAAATCTTAATCAATTTTTTTGAATATATACCAAAATATCCTATATACTCCACGATTGAAAGTTTAAATTTATACATATTTTTCCATCTATTATATAAAACTATGTGTGGTATCCTCTTCCTAAACACAACACACAACGATATTCCTAACTATCCTAAAACTCACGACGAGATCCTTAAACGCTTTAACCGTATCAACTATCGTGGCCCCAACAATACCTCCATCATATCCCACAATAATAAACACTTCTGCCATCACCGTCTATCCATAATTAACCCCAATAGTACCTCCGGAAATCAACCCTTCTGTCTAAAAGATGTTATTCTTATCTGTAATGGCGAAATATATAACTATTTATCCCTCTTATCATCCCATTTAGATAACATGACTGTCGAAAATGATTGCGAAATTATCATCCATTTATATAGAAAATACGGTATGCAGAAAACTTTAGAACTTATCGATGGTGACTTTGCATTCATAATGTACGACAAATTAAACGATACTATAATTACCGCACGCGATCCTGTTGGTCTTAAACCTTTATATACAGGTTCTGATAAACATGGTCATTGGATTGGTATAAGTTCTGAGATAAAATGTTTATCTGATATTTGTGAATTTATAAATACACATCCTATTGGATGTTATAAAGTATATGATATTGCTCAACAATATTTCCCTTACCGTTTACAAATTGAACCTAACTGTGTTGAAGAAAATATCAAAAATTTATTAACATCTGCCATCCAAAAAAGAATCACTCATACTGATCGTTCTTACGCCTTCCTCTGTAGCGGTGGTATCGATAGTAGTCTCATTCTAGCTATCGCCTGCGAATTCTTAAATAAAAAAAATATTCACGTCTTCTCCGTCCAATATGACGATGGATCTGTCAGCTATGATAGCTTCTATGCTACCATGCTAGCTCAGAAATATGATGTTAAACACACCATTGTTAAATTTACTAAAGAAGAAGGTCTTAACCATATTGATGAAGTTATTAAAAAAATAGAAACATATGATATCAACACCATCAGAGCATCTATTCCAATGTACTTATTGGCCAAATATATTAGTCAAAATACTGACTATAAAGTTATTCTAAGTGGTGAAGGCGCTGATGAACTATTTATGGGATATTCTTACTTCAATTTCTGTCCTACAGAGAAAGATGCATCTGAAGAATCATTGAGATTAGTTAGAAATTTACATTCTTTTGATGTTCTAAGGGCAGAGAGATGTTTCTCTTCACATGGTTTGGAATTAAGAGTACCATTTTTGGATAAAGATTTTATACAATATGTTATGAATATAGATGGTAGATTACCTTATGACGGTATAGAGAAATATATTTTAAGAGAATCATTTAAAGAATTAAAAGAAATGCCGAAACAGATATTGTATAGACAGAAAGAAAGATTGAGCGATGGTATCGGATTTATGTGGGTACCTACATTAATCAGATATTGTAATGAACAAGTAGAAGAGATGAAAGAAGAATATGATTATAATAGACCAAAAGATAAGGAGGAATATTATTATCGTAATATATTTGAGAAATATTATCCGGGGAAGGCAACAGTAATATTAGAGAGACGGATGCCAATATGGTTGGAACAGAAGATGAAAGATATTAAAAATACTAAACTTATTGATTAGAAAAATTAATTATTGTCTATATACACTCATTATTTCACAAACTCTTTTTAAAACTTGAGGATTCTGAACAGGTTGTTGAGGAACCATAATTTTCATTTGAGCAGCACCTTTAGCAAATAATGCAGAAAATAATGCTTTATTTTTAGAGTAAAAACCACATCGACCAAATATATCATTATATACTTGCCAATATTGGTGAATATGTTGATCCCACTTTTTTTCTAATTCAGTTTCTTTCTCTTGTCCTCCCTTTCCAGTATTGATAGTAAGAGGAGTATTAAGAACCATAGAGACTCGATTAGTAAAATATTCATATCCATTTTTTTTAGAAAATAGACTGAATACTATAACCAATAACAAAATGGCAACTATAATATAGATATAATTTTTAAACATTTTTATAATATATATAGATATAATTATTAATTTATAAATATATTAATATATATTATAAAATGTCTTATCGTGTAGAAAATACAGCCTTATATGGAAAAGTTGTTATAATTATGTCTCCTGAATTAATCGCACAACTTACCACTTCACCTGATGTAAATAGAGTAGATACTCCTGCAAATATGGGACCTGCTGGTATAATTTTTCAACAATCTCCCTTTTTTTCACCTCCTAATACTTTATATCCCGCGTTTACATATACAAACTCACCAGAATTCTATCCTCGATTATGTCTTATGGAAGAACAAATGAATACGCTTAATAAAAATATAAAACGCGAACATTTAGAGACATTAGTTAAAATGGTAAAAGGTGGAGCTTCAGATGAAGATCTTTTAATTTATTATGGTGATATTGGTGGTGCAAATTTATTCTTCGGAGGTCAGGAAACGTATGTACATGGTGCTCCAAAAGTCAGTAAACAATTCTTAGGGGAATGTATGAAAATGCCTTTAGTACAACACATGACTCGTCCTAATTTTCTCTTTAAACCTGAAATGGAAGAAGCACATGAATCACTTCTAAATAGAGCAGGAGGTGATATTTTGAAATTACATAATCCTATTGCTTCAACAGTTTTATGTCCTATGATTATAAAACGTGTTATTATGGAACCTAATACTCCCGTCAATGACATTATTACTCAAGAATCTCCCTTACAATTTACTCTTCGTATTACTAACAAACAAACAAATTTAGGAATATTACCTGAATCTGTTCCTCCTATGACACTTGTTTATTTTACTAATGGTAAAGCAGCTAAGGAGACTAAGAACACAGCATTTACGTTTGGACATGGTACAATTGGAAATAATGCTAGATTATGTCCTTATAGAAAGTTTTTTATACCATTTTTACAAATTCTTAGACAATATGAAAGATCTACTGTGGGTGTAAGAAAACAAATGGAATTAGATCCACACGATCATCAAGGAATTATGTCTCGTCATGATATGCCGAATCCATGTGATACATCACCACAATTTGTTGGAAGATGTCCTTATGGTGGATGTTAATTTTTAGTATTAAAGAATTTAAAACATATATAAAGATTGATAAATAAATAAATTAAAATGCAATCCAATTTAATTCATTTAAATAATGGCGAAAAATCCTGGGTAACGACTAAAGAAACGTTACTCCAACTTCCCTATTTCCAATCTTTATTTGATTCTATCCAAATAGTTCAAATCTTTATTGATCTTAACAGTCAAGATTTTGATAAGATTCTTGAATATCTCAGAGATTCTGGGTGTCCAGAAGAATTAGAATTATTAGATAGAGATTTTGATCCAAGTGATTTAGATATGGTAGAAATCAATATTGGTAATCAAATCTTTATAACCACTAAGAAAACTATATGTAAAGCCATGTATTTCAATGCTTTCTTCACAAAATTTAATGGACAGGATAAAAATAAAACTGATTTCATCGACCGTAATCCTGATAATTTTAAACATATTCTATCTTATCTGAGGAATTCTAAATATGTGTTGCCGGATAATTTGAATCATGATCTAAACTTTTATGGTATTGATATACCTAAACCACTTAAAGAATATAAGAAGAAAGAGTTTGATAATGTTAAAGAGGATGTTTTACATACTATTGCTAGAGGAGGTGGTGTATATACAACTAATCATTCTGAAATAACGTTTTTTAAAGAAGTATATCGTCGGTACACACATTTTGCGCAAACTGTTTCCAAATTAGATATCCAAAATAGAGATAAAAATAAAATTAGATTCAATGTTGGTAATTTAAATGGTGATTTATTATCTAAAACATTTTTATATTGTCCTAATTCTAAATTTGATAAATGTAATTTTATAAATATTTTACCAGATAAAAGTGAAGTTATAGTTGAGACTCTTGATTGGGATTTAATAATATGTTTACAAAAATTATTATATCCCAATGATAAAAAATATATTGATCAAGATTTAATACCATTGTATTTCTTCTTTACTATACTGAATTCATATATTCCATTATTATGTCTAAATGATGATTTAATATTTGATGTCTATTATTCAGGAGAAGAACCTCAACTTTACTCAAATTTGATATTATTAGAAAATCAGGAACGACAACAATTAACAAATAGTCCTCAAGAAATGTTGATACAATTATATTCTCCCATTATAACATTTTCATTTGAAAATACATCTGAAGTTACCATTAATTTGAAAAAATATGAATATGTTAAATATATTATATTTATAATTGAAGAAGATAATGAATTGGTAGATGCATTAATTCAAGGCGAATTGATGGGAAATGATAAAATATTGAAAAGTATCGATCCAGTTAAAAAAATGATTTATTATAGACAAGCAAATGTAGGAGATATAGATTTACCTATATATCTTATACCATTTTGTTTAAAAATAAATGAATTTCAACCAAGTGGTGAATTAAATATGAGTACTTTAGACAAAGTAGAGTTAAAATTAAAACTAAATATTAATAAAGGTGTCGTCAAAGTCTGGATAAGTTATTATAATATTCTTCGTTTTATGAGAGGTTATATGGGAACAACTATAGCTGATCCAACTAATTAAGTTTTTTTATCTAAAACTTTTATATCAAAAAAGCTAAACAATAAATCATATATATTCTACCTCTATTTTATCTTCTGAAATATTATATGTACATTTTGCTATTTTTTTACTACCTGCACTTACTACTAAATAATCTTTCCATTCTGATGTCCTTGATATATGTGCATGTTCTACTAATATAGCTTTAATATTATAGTCTTTAATTACATTATAGAATCTTTCTTTTTCGGACCACCAATCGCTCCATTTTCCAGTTAAATTATAATGAAAAAATATAACTATTTTACTGTCCTTGTTACTTTTTAAATCATTCTTTAAAAATTTAATAGCCGATTTATCAGGATATTTACCTAAACATATGAAATGTAACACTCTTATATCAAAACTATGACAACACCTGAATATGTCAATAGACAAGATATGGTTTAGACAATGATTTATAAAAAATTTATGATACAGTATTTATCTATATAGTAAATTAATTAATATTTATAATTATGCGCCCGGTGGGGTTCGAACCCACGCCCTCATAGAGGAGCGGAACTTAAGTCCGCCGCGTTAACCACTCCGCCACGGACGCAAAATGTAAGATAATTTTAGCTAAAAATTACTGTCAGTTTTTTTGATGCCATTGTATCAAAGAAACTTTTCTCTTGTTTGAGATAATATGCGCCCGGTGAGATTCGAACTCACGAACCCAATAGGGAGTAGGACTTGAACCTACCGCGTTTGACCACTTCGCTACGAACGCTATTTATTTGCATGAGGTGGAATTCTAAAGCAAAGCTTAATCCACGAAGCACGCATAATGGTTGCACAGGGTGGGATTCGGACCCACGAAGCATACTGCATTGGAACTTAAATGAGTCCAACCCCTTTGACCACTCGGGAACCCGTGCTATCATAGACTGTTTATGATAGCATGGTAATATTAGTCCCGAACCCACATCTAAAAATAGGATGGAACTCTACCTACTGAGCTATATTGCATGGAGTAGGATTCAAATATATGAAGCATTACACCCTTTGACCGCTCAGGAATCCATGCTATCATAGACCATTTATGATAGCTATGCTATAAATTTGCTCCGAGTAGGGATCGGACCTACGGCCTCTATCTTATTAAATAGGATAGCGCTCTACCTACTGAGCTATCGGAGCCTTACATGAGGGTCTATACTCATGTTATTATAAATTAACTATAATAACATATATTAATTTGTAATAAATTTATTCTAAACTGATTATCATTCTTAGTATATCTATTATTTATCATATTTTACATATTTCCTTATCCATTTTCTTATACAAGTATCGCTTACGTTATATTTCTTACCAACACTTACATATGTCATTTTACTCAAATCTTCCTTTAATTGTTCAAGCGTTGGTTTATTTCGAATACCTTTTTCAAATCTTTTTTTATCACAACATTCTTTACATCGGATAGAAGTTAAAAATACTTCTTTACTACAGTCTATGCAATTATTTATGTCTTTTTCAGTATTTTTAACATTTTTGCCTCTATAAGTATCAGTTTTTGCATGACAATTTGGACAAAGGAATCTTAAATTTTTTATTCTATTATCACGATTATTACCATTAATATGATCTAATTCTATTGGTATTTCTTCTTCCATCCACTCAGATAATCCACATTTAGAACATCTATGTTCCCAGTTTAATTCTCTAATCAATCTTCTCTTTAATATTGTTGATGAACTGTACGTGCTATCCTGTATTAATATGTCTCTAAGCTCATATTTACATACTTTTTGTTTTATTTTATCTCGATTGCACAACAACAAATGTTCAACATTTAAATTTAGTTTAGAAATTCGTTTTCTAACTGTTTTATTATTTCCAAAATTAGAATAACCACATTTTTTCAATATTTCTGTCCATGTTTTTGAATTTATCACTATATTTATAAACTCGTTTTCCTCTATATCCCAAATATTTTTAGCTCTCATATATATGATATAGTTCTTTCTTATTTAAGTATTTTTATTCATGTAATCGTGTACAAATTTTTATATGATATTATTTTTTATTATTAGTCCCGGTGGGTCTTGAACCCACGACCTCCGCGTTAAATAAGCACGGCGTTCTAACCAACTGAACTACGGGACTTTTCTGTTGAAAATTTAATATAGAGCCCCCGGCAGGGGTCGAACCCGCAACCTCTGGCTTAGGCCAGCGCTCTACCGATTGAGCTACGGAGGCTTTGTATATAACTATATGAGATAATTTTAAGTACTTTTTGAACGAAATTACTTAATTAATTATGATTAAATTCCAAAGATTTTAATATCAAAGGTTTATAAAAATTTATCTCATATGTAACACTACACTTTTTTATCATTTCCTTACACTTATATAATATTATAGATTCTTTAAATACTTTATTATCTATATCAACTATATTTTTGCTCTGGTTCCTAATAATATCAACAATTCTTTTATTAAATCCACATTTTTCTATATAATCAGCACTAATATTCTCAAAACCTATAGTTCCTAATGTTTTATCACGTTGCATCTTAATTAAATATCCAATATTATGAAATAATGCAGCTAAAACTACATCATCATCATAACCTTCATCTTGAGCTTGTTTAGCACATTGAATCATAATAGATATTTGATTAATATCTTGATAGGTATAATCATGGTGATTTTTATATAAATTTGCGATAATATTAACTTGAAATTCCATATATAAATATTGTATAAATATTTTATAATAATTCTTTTATATACTATTTATATAATATTTATACAATATTTATATAAAAGTACTTAAAGTTTATATTATATATAGTGGTAATGAGAGGATTATTATTTTTATTTATATCAATTGGAACCGTATTTTGTATACTTGGAGGTCCAAGTGATAAACAAGATCATTATAGAAATGAAAATGTATCTTATAAATATACTTTCTATGATGATGTTGGATCATTAATTTTAATTGATGAGCCAGAAGATTGTTATCCAAGATTATATTCCCCCATAGAGATGTGGCATAATAAGACGTATAATTGTGATCATAAATTGACAAATATGGATCAATTTGTATATATGCAAGCAATAGAGGGTTTTCCTTATATAAAATTATTTATGTGTAATATTGATGACAAACATCATTATTATCCTATTTCAAATTGTTTTCGTAATTATATTGAATTTTTGGTAGCTTTTTGTTAAATATAAATTATTATCTTATAATATATTATAATGAACAATTATTTTAATACAGAATGGTTACCATATTGGAAACCAAATGGTGATTCTAAGAAGTGTGATGCGAAAGATTGTGATAAAAAGTTTGGATATTTTAGTAGGAGACATCATTGTCGAAAGTGTGGATTAATATTTTGTAATAAATGTTGGGGAAGTTTAGCATATGTGAAGACATATTATAAGAAAGTGCCAGTTTGTCATGAATGTTACAATCAAATAGATGAAAAAATTGAAAATGAAAAAGAAGATTAGATATGTATAATAGGTAATGGAATTTATAGAAAAATATATAATAAATCCCGAAACAATATTTGATAAAACTATAGAACAAGATATTCAAAAAGCCACCATTTTAATGGATTTACAATCTCAATTAAAATGTTCGATATATGGTCTTGTAAAGTTAGAGAGATTATCTTTACAAGAATTAAATAAACTAAATAGTACATCTAAAGTCATTAAAACTCTTTAATGATCTTTATTATATAATTATCTATCAATAATATTTATATATTATATCTTTATATCCTTTCTTTAAAAAATTATAAAACTCGTATTAATATTTATCACCAATATTTTTACCTAATAGTTTAACACCTAATGGTCGCTGCAGTTTAGACAATAACCCCTTATCTTCATTAGCCTTTCCTGCCTCCATATCCCTAATCATCTCAAATTTAACATTAATCTTTTGTGCTAAATCCTTCTGTGTCCACTTCTTATCCATCCTTGCCTTCTGTATAATTATCGACACATTATGGTCCACCTTTTCTATATGTTGAACTTCATCCTCTTTATCTATCTTCTTCAAATGTTGGTCTCGATGATCCTTATGCACGGTTTGAATAGTTCCATCTCTTTTGGCTTCATCCTTAGATTTAGTCTTGTTTCGACCTATAATAACGGGTTTCCAATCTTGATGCTCCATGGTTGTTATTGATGAATTAATATGATATATTTATTTTTCAAATTTTTTTCAAATTTTTATAATATCGAGTTAGTTTCTAGTGACAAGGATTAATGTCCTTCTTCGTTATATGCACGTCCCCAGCGTATCATCATTGTAAGGTCGCTGATCATGTCGGTCTTGACTTCATATGTACAGGGCACATCATCCTCAAGAGCCAAACAGTATCCTAAATCATCCCACTCATTTTGATCCAGATGTTGGTGAAGAAAGGTAAAGACCTCTTCTAGACGCTGATTGAACTCCGGAAATGTAATGTCTTCCCATACACCAGCTTCAGTTATGCAGTAATCATTTTTCAAACCCTGAACGCTATCGTCGCATACAGAAGACGCCAACTGTTCCATGAATTTGGTGTCAAATTGGTAATTACAATCACCATTCTGTATCGCTCGAAGACGCAAGTGGAGTTCATTCCATTCACTAAAAAATTTTCCCTCTTCCTTTTCACTCTCAAGTTTTAACTTGAGAAAATCGTAAATCTTGAAACGACGTTCGTCGTAAGTATTTGTAAGGTCATCAGAGACCTGATTTGATCGTTGTGGATCCATATGATTCATATATACATTTTAAGATGAAAACGCTGTCATTTTTTTATAATTATTACTTCTTTATTCACGACAATTCTAGTAAATTTAAGAAGATAATGCCATTAATTTTTTACAACTACTGTGTACACGATACATATCAGATCCAGTAAATTTTTCGATAACTTGTCCTTGATTAATAAACAAAAAAGTAGGAACACTTCGTATACTGAATCTTTTGGATAATTTTTCACATTTAGTGATATCTACTTTACAAAAGGTTAGAGATGGCATCTGTTGTGCAAATTGGACATACTGTGGCGCTATCCTTTTACATGGACCACACCATTTAGATGTGAAATCTATAACTAACGATTTTTTACTAGATACGAGGTTATCAAATGATTCCATGTTGGAAATATTTATTATAGACATTCTTTATATAATAAAATAATATATATAATTTTAATGATTATGAACCTATATAAAAAAAATTGATTGATAATATTTTATATAATTTAATATCTAATTAAATGTATCAATTATTGGAAACATTGAAGACAAATATTTTATTCAATTTTAGAACTGATAATGTCATAATAGATATGATAGTATCAATGATTGTGATTAGTATTATTACCTATTTGATGAATGAGAGACTAATTCTTTTAGAAAAAATTAAAATTTTATATAATAAATTAATGAAGAAAAGACATAATAGAGTTGAAATCACTTTTACTGCTAAAGAATACGGAGCTTCCGGCTTTTCTGGCGCTCAAACTGATTATCCCCGTGCCTATTTAGCTATTTTATATCATATAGATCAACTTAATGCTAAAACCTCTGGTATATGTGCACTCAAACAAATCGATAAATTAAATAACATTCAAAATCGTTTTGATAGAGATAAAGATATAGATAATGCTTTAAATACATATACTATTAATCAAGATAACATGTTTCAAATAGAAGATTATATTTATTGCCAAATCGAAAATAATATTAACGAAGAAAAAAAAAATAATGGAGAGGGTTCCAATGAGAATAGACGTAGTACCAAATTACATATATTAACTATTTTTTCGAATATACAGGATATGAAATATCTTAAAAATTTTGTTGAAAAATGTTGTTGGGAATATGAAAAATATATTAAAGAAATTAATGAAAAAGTTCAATTCTATGAAACTTATGTATCTACTGATAAAGAAGGTCATCAAACATTTGATGAATATATTTTTACAACTAATCGTACCTTAGATAACATCTATTTTGATGAAAAATTATCTATCATCGAAAGAATAGACTTTTTTATTCATAATAAAAAATGGTACGATGCTCGAGGTATACCATATACCCTCGGTTTAATGCTTTATGGAGAACCTGGTTGCGGAAAGACTTCATTTATTAAAGCTTTATGCAATATGACTAAAAGACATATCATAGATATTCCATTATCAAGAGTCAAATCTTGTCGTGAATTACAAAATGTCTTTCATAAATTACGAATCAATAATAAAGAAATGCCATTTGAAAAACGTATATATATATTTGAAGATATTGATTGTGTTAGTGATATTATTGAATCTCGAGAATCTAAAGATAAAAAAATGAAAGAATTTATGAAAAAATTTAGTACTGTTAGCAGTTCTACTTCAACCAGTTCAAGTACAGATTCATCTAGTTCTTCATATACATCAGAAAGAGATGACAAGATTACTCTATCATATATTCTGAATTTAATTGATGGTATTTTAGAAACACCTGGAAGAATTCTAATTATTACTACAAATTATCCTGAAAAACTAGATAAAGCATTAATAAGACCTGGACGAATAGATATTAAAATAGAATTTATTAAAGCTACAACAAAGGTTATAGCTGAGATGTTGACAGATTTTTATGAAACTACATTATCAAAAAATGATATACAATTATTAGATAAGGCTGATAAAAAATGGACACCTGCAGAATTAATACAAATTTGTGGTAAAAATTTAAAATCAATCTCAAATGCCATCATAGACATTACAAAATATAATTAGATATTTATTATAAAAAAATTGAATCTTTATATTACTGATTTTTACTTAGTGATTAATATGATATATAAGAATTTATTTCATAAGATATGTCAACATATAGACGATATATCGACATATAATAAGTTGGAACTTGTGTCTAAAAAGTATCAGAAAATGGTGTTGAACATGGTTGAAACAATGGATGATACTAAATTTTTGATCATGATCCATAAAATTATTTTACCAGGGATATTATCAAAAATTATTAATAATATTCTTACTGCTCATTTTTATAAAAATGAGGGTGATTATCATCAAAAATTTATTGAATTATGTACTGAAGATTATTGGGATGAGTATGGCACTTTATACGACATATTTGAGAAATATGACAAACTCGATTTATTATATCAAGAAAAGATACGTAATATGATAGAAAATTATTCCTATCGTAATAATCAATTACATGTTCTTGATAGTTTTGATAAAATAACATTCTATAATAAACCAAATCATAAATTTTATGGATCTAACACTGGATGTCGCTATCTATATGATGGTCCAGGTGAATATACAGGATTTTCAGATGAGGAAGCTAGGAAACATCCAATTACCTTTTATGCTGAAATGAATAAAAAAGATAGATCTATAACCATTGAGGAATTTTATTGTGGGTATTATGATAACGATCGTAAAGAATGTCTTTACACAATATTAGAGAGTCAATACGATAAATGGTATACTCTAAAGTATGACAATTATGTGAAAATTAATGGAAATAACTTAGATATACATTTCAAATTCAAAATTAGCAAATATGAAAATTAACCTAAAACCATGGAATTATAATATAATATGTAATAGATAAGACAATATTTATGACAGAATTGACGACAAATATTTTCTTGTTTTTCCATATAATAGTACACATTGTTATATATAATATTTTGACAATAATCACATTTTCCTTGCACTGCGCAGTGCAATGTATCTATATCCATATAATCCATATAATATACCTATATGCTTATATATTTTTATAAAAAACTGAATCTATATTAAGTAAGGGGTATAGATATGTATATAAAAAAGATATTATGAATCGAAATATCTTCCAGAAAATGTGCGGATATGTGGATGATTATCTGACCTTTGTTACATTAGAAAAAATGTCCAAAACTACCCAGAAACAAGTTATATCAATAATGGGAAAAATAGATGATACAGAGCTTTTAACTATGATACATCAATATATTGTGTCAAATTGTGATGAACTTATTGATACTGTTGTTTACATTGTTATACACCATCATTTATCAAAACATTCATATCATAATAAGGAATATCTTCTTTGCAATGATCGGAACTGTTATGATGAATATCAAGAAATTGATATTGAAGGATTTTTAAATGAATATCAAAAATTTAAAGAATTATTTATCAAAATTAATAAAGAACATTTATTAGATAAAAATGTTGTATTTTATGATGAATTTATTGGTAAATATTATTCTAAATGTTTCGCTTATTTAATCGAATTTGATAGATTTGATAAAATTATTTTTCATAATGAATCTGGATTTAACAGTGATAGTAGATGCACTAGAGATGATGAAGCTAATTTTAAACATGATAGTTCAAAATGTGAGTATAGTTCAGATGAAGATTCTGATAATGAAGATCATGTTTGTCCTAACTGTAATTTTTATTATAGACCATATACTGATACTTATATTATTGAAAAGAAAAATAGATCTATCACTATTAATGAATTTATTGAAGCTATCTACAAAGTTAAATCAAGTCAATATGATACTTGGTATGAATTATATTGTAATTGTGGATTAGAAATTAGTGATAAATGTTTACAAATTAATCTTAGATTTGATCATGGTAGTTAATCAATATCCATTTCATTTACATCTGGTGCTGATGTAGTACTTTGACTCATATCATTCATATTATTCATATCTGGCATTCCCTGAGTACTTTGATAAACTTTACTCATAATCGGCATTATAACCTCTTCTACCTCTTTCTGCTTATGTTCAAACTCTTCTTTACTAGCTAAATTATTACCATCTATCCAACTAATTGTCTCTTCTACTATTTTATCCACTATAGATCTATCTTCATCTGAAATTTTATCTTTTAAATCATTATTAATACTATTACGTACACCATAAATATAATTTTCTAAACCATTCTTTGCTTCTAATTTTTCACGATTTTGTTTATCCTCTTCTGCAAATTCTTCTGCTTCAGCTACCATCCTATCTATATCTACTTGTGATAATCTTCCTTTTTCATTCGTAATCTTGATATTTTTCTCTTTTCCTGTTGTATTATCTTTAGCTGTGACCGATAAAATTCCATTAGCATCCAAATCGAATTTAACATCAATCTGTGGAATTCCTCTAGGTAATGGTGGTAATCCAGTAAGGTCGAATTGTCCCAATAAATTGCAGTCTTTAGTCATAGCACGTTCTCCTTCATAAACTTGAATATTTACTCCCGGCTGATTATCAGAATATGTACTAAATATTTGTGATTTACTAGTTGGAACAGTAGTATTCCGTTCAATTAATTTAGTCATCACGCCACCAGCTGTCTCAATACC
>SDBT01010169.1_pt1 | contig 15219 bp, 12 predicted proteins | sample 2277101 | NCBI WGS metagenome assembly SDBT01 (sample SAMN10404973, study PRJNA504765) | marine sediment metagenome | isolation source: marine sediment core GS10_PC15, 103 cmbsf | place: Arctic Ocean: Southern Knipovich Ridge | collected 2010 | reverse complement strand
TACACAGAAGACAATAATGATGGGAGTGCAGTCTCTAGTGCAAGACGCTGATTGGGGTGACCTGGCGGTTGAACATTCCCAGATGAAAGGTGTCGAGGAAAATCTGGGTGAGTATCAGGTATCAGAGGGCATGGCTTCGCCACCAATCGATGAGTTTGCCCATAGCCCGGATACAGAAATAGGCGTGATTAGCGAGCCACTCCGTGACGAAGATATGCTCACCCAGGGTGGCTACTGGCTGATAAAAGTGCTTCACGAGGATACCAACCGGCGCATCGATACTGAATACAGGGACTACCTGAAAACCAAAGCCCTGGATGAGTGGGTGGCTTCGCTTATGGACGACGAGGATAATGAAATCGTAAACTACATTGACGAGGAGAAAAAATCCTGGGCGGTTGAACAGGCGATGAAGGGCTAGAAACCGCAGCGAGGTATGAGGCGGAATGAAAAATAGAAGCATTGGCATCGGCCTGATGGGGCTGGGGATAATAGGTGGACAGGTGGCCAAGGTCTTAGCGGAGAAGGCTGACATGCTCGCTGAGCAGGCTGGCTGTTCCCTGGTCCTGCGCAAGATAAAGGTGCTGCCCGTTGATTTAGAAAGGCCGCTGGCCAGAGAGCTGCCGGTGAACCTATGTACCACGGATGATGACGAATTTTTTAATGAATCCGGAATCGATATTATGGTTGAAGCCATCGGCGGCGAGAGCCCGGCCCGGGAGTACCTCAAACGGGCCATTACCAGCGGTAAGTACGCGGTAACCTCAAATAAGGAGGTCATTGCCAAGCACGGCGCCGAGCTGCAGGCGCTGGCCCAGCAGCACGGGGTGGGACTGCGCTATGAAGCCAGCGTTGGCGGCGGCATTCCGCTGATTGCGCCGTTCCAGCACGACCTGGTGGCCAACAAGATAACCGGTATTTACGCTATCATCAACGGAACGACCAATTACATTCTCACCCGGATGGCGCGTGAAGGCATCGACTTTCCCATCGCGTTGAAGAGCGCCCAGGAACTGGGCTATGCCGAGGTCAATCCCGTTAATGATATCGAGGGCATTGACGCCAATTACAAGCTGGCCATCATGGCCTCACTGGCCTTTCAGACCGTGGTCAAGCCGGAAGACATTTATCGAGAAGGTATTTCCCGTATCGGCAGTCAGGATTTCCGTTACGCCCGGGAACTGGGCCTGGCCATCAAGCTCCTCGCCATCGCCAAACGCGCGGATAACTCGATTGAAGCCCGGGTACACCCGGTCCTTATCCCGGAGGACTCGCTTCTGGCCAAGGTCGACGGCGTTTACAATGGTATCCTGGTGGAAGGCGACCTCATAGGCAAGGTGCTGTTCTACGGACAGGGTGCCGGTCCGCTGGCCACCAGCAGTGCCGTGGTCGCCGATATCGTGGCCTCGGCACAGGACATCACTTTTAACGTGGGCAACCGGCTGAAGTGGAAACCGCAGTCAGGAAAACGGGTCAAGCCCATGGATGAGATTGAAACCCAGTACTACCTCCGGCTTAACTGTGCCGACCGCCCCGGTGTGCTGGCGCAGATTTCGAAGATACTGGGCGATAACATGATCAGCATCGCCTCAGCAATTCAGAAGGAAACCAACATTACTACCCAGGCCGCTGAGGTTGTTTTAACCACCCACCTGACACGGGAAGAAGCGATGCAGCGGGCTTTACACCAGATTGAACAGCTCGAGGTGGTGAAAGAAATAAGCAACTTCATCCGCGTGGAACATATATAATTACAGCCGAAATCAGGTGTTCAACCGATGGTAAAAACAGGCATCCTCCATAAATACAAAGACCTTCTCCCGGTTACTCCCCAAACCCCACTCTTTTCTCTGGGAGAGGGAGAGACCCCGCTGGTCAAATGCGACCAGTTGGCGAAGGAAATCGGCTGCGGGGAACTGTACCTCAAGCTGGAAGGGTGCAACCCCACCGGTTCCTTCAAGGACCGGGGCATGGTCGTGGCCGTGGCCAAGGCGCTGGAAGCGAAAAGCCAGGCCATCATGTGCGCTTCCACGGGCAATACCAGTGCCTCGGCTGCCGCTTACGCTGCCTGCTGCGGCCTGACCGCGATAATCGTCGTGCCCGAGGGCAAGATTGCGCCCGGCAAGCTGGCCCAAGCGATTATCTACGGCGCCAAAATACTGACCATCGACGGCAACTTCGACCAGGCGCTGCAGATTGTCCGCGCCCTTACCGAGAAGCACCCGGTTACCCTGGTGAACTCATTGAACCCGCACCGGATAGAAGGGCAGAAGACGGCTTCTTTTGAAATCATTGATGCTCTTGGCGACGCCCCCGACTACCTGTTCATTCCGGTAGGCAATGCCGGCAATATCACGGCTTACTGGAAGGGTTTTAAGGAATACCATGAGCTGGGAAAAGCGAGTAAAAAACCGGAAATGATGGGGTTTCAGGCAGAAGGTGCCGCGCCCATCGTCCGTGGCCACACGATTGATAAGCCGGAGACGGTGGCCACAGCGATACGCATCGGCAATCCGGCGAGCTGGCAGAAAGCGACGGCGGCGCGTGACGAATCCAGCGGCCTTATTGACATGGTCAGCGACGCGGAAATCCTAGCGGCGCAAAAGCTCCTCGCCACCAGGGCCGGCGTCTTTGGTGAACCGGCTTCGGCGGCTTCAGTGGCCGGACTGGTCAAGCTTTCCAATCAGGGGTGGGACTTCGCAAAAAAAAGGGTTGCCTGCGTCATCACGGGTACCGGTCTGAAGGATATCGATATCGCCCTTAAAGACACCCTGCCCTTTCTTCAGTTACCGGCCGATGTTGCGGAGGTGGAGAAGGCACTGGGCTGGGGATAACCGGGTTTCAGGAGGCGATGATGTTTGACGAGGCCAAAATCAGAAGCGCGATAAATGAAATTATCAAAGCAATCGGGGATGACCCGAAGCGGGAGGGGCTGGTGGGTACGCCGGAACGCGTCGCCGAGATGTATGCCGAGCTATTCGAAGGCATGGGACAGAACCCGAAGGAGGAGCTGAAGGTCGGCTTTGAGCACGGTCACCGCGAGATGGTGATTCTGCGGGACATCCCGTTCTACTCCATGTGCGAGCACCATCTGCTGCCCTTCTACGGTGTTGCCCATATCGGCTATATCCCCAACGAAGAGGGACGAATCATCGGCATCAGCAAACTGGCCCGCGTGGTGGAAATTATCTCCAAGCGACCCCAGCTTCAGGAGAGAATGACCACCGAGATTGCCGATGCCATCATGGATGCCCTCAATCCGGCCGGGGTAGCGGTGGTCATTCAGGCCGAGCACCTGTGCATGATAATGCGGGGCATCAAGAAACCGGGCAGCAACGTGATTACCTCGGCAATCAGGGGCATTTTCAGTCGCAAGGCGGCCAGCAGGGCGGAATTCTTCGCCATAATCCAGGGGAAGTAAGCTTTCTTTTGCCCTAGATATCCAGGTTTGCGTTCTTGGCATGTGCCTGGATAAACGCCTTGCGCGGCGGGACCTCATTGCCCATCAGCACATGGAAGATATGGTCTGCCTCGACGGCGTCCTCCACGTTTACTGAAAGAAGGGTGCGGGAATCCGGGTTCATCGTGGTTTCCCAGAGCTGCTCCGGAGTCATCTCGCCGAGGCCCTTGTAGCGCTGTACCTCAACCTTTCTGGCACCTTTCAGCTCCTTCATCAAGTCTTCCTTCTGCTGCTCCGTATAGACCCAGTGCTGTCTGCTTGCCGCCTTCAAACGGTAGAGGGGCGGCTGGGCGATGTAGAGGTAGCCATTGCTGAGAAGTCCGGCCATATGGCGGAAGAAGAAGGTGAGCAGCAGCGTGCGTATGTGCGAGCCATCCACATCGGCGTCCGTCATCAGGATGACGCGGTGGTAGCGGAGCCTGGTAGCATCAAAATCATCGCCGATGCCTGCACCCAGGGCGGTGATGAGAATGCGGATTTCCTCGTTGGCGAGCATTTTATCCGGAGGTGCCTTTTCCACATTTAAAATCTTGCCGCGCAGCGGCAGTATCGCCTGGAAACGACGGTTCCGGCCCTGCTTGGCTGAACCACCGGCAGAATCGCCCTCTACAAGATACAGTTCACAGTGGGCGGGGTCTTTCTCCGAGCAGTCGGCCAGTTTCCCGGGCAGCGTGCCGGTATCGAGGCTGCTCTTTCTGATGATTAAATCGCGGGCTTTGCGGGCGGCTTCCCTTCCCCTGGCGGCGGTCGCGCACTTTTCAATAATCCTCTTGGCCTCATCGGGGTGCTCTTCCAGGTAGGCAGAAAGCCCCTCCCCGACCACGCTCTCCACCTGGCTTTTGACTTCAATGTTGCCCAGCTTGGCCTTGGTCTGGCCTTCAAACTGTGGCTCGTGGAGCTTGACACTGATTATAGCGGTTAACCCTTCCCTTACATCCTCCCCGGTAAGGTTCGACTCACCATCCTTTACCAGCTTGTTCTTGTGGGCGTAATCGTTCAGCACCCGGGTCAGCGCCGAGCGGAAGCCGGTGAGGTGTGTGCCACCGTCAACGGTATTGACGCAGTTGGCAAAGCTGAAAACGGCCTCGGCAAAGCCGTCATTGTACTGGAGCGCGGCCTCGGCAATGGTGCTGTTTACCTCTTTGGTAATGTAAATCGGGCTGGCGTGACGGACCGTCCGACCCCGGTTCAGATGCCGGACAAAACTGGTGATACCTCCTTCAAAGTAAAAGGTCTGCTCACGGTCTCCCTTTTCGTCTTTGAGCGCGATTTCCAGGCCCTTGTTCAGGTAGGCCATCTCGCGAATGCGCTCGCTGAGCATGTCAAAATCATATTGTGCCTGGCCGAAAATCTCCTCATCGGCGTAGAAGGTGATGGTGGTGCCGGTTCCGCTGGCCTTGCCGATTTCCGTCACCGGGCCCTGCGGTATGCCTTGACGGTACTCCTGCTGATACTCTTTGCCGTCGCGCCGCACTTTGCAACTGACATAGGAGGAAAGGGCATTGACCACCGAAGCCCCCACACCATGCAGGCCGCCGGAAACCTGATAAGTGCGACCGCCGAACTTGGCCCCGGCGTGCAGTACGGTCATCACCGTCTCCAGTGCGGAGACACCGGTGGCGGGATGAATATCCACGGGTATGCCGCGGCCGTTGTCCTCCACGGTGACGCCGCCATCCTCCCTGAAGGTAACCAGTACTTTATCGCAGCAGCCGGCCATGGCCTCGTCAACGCTGTTGTAGATTATCTCATAGACGAGATGATGCAGCCCGCGCTGGTCCGTGCCGCCAATGTACATGCCGGGTCGGCGGCGCACCGCTTCCCTTCCCCCCAGTACCTGAATATCCTCGGCGGTATATTCGTTATTCTGGTTATTCTGTGTCTCAACTGAGGCTGTTTTCTTCCTGGCCATTCTTAATTAAGTCTCCTCATAGCGGGGAAAAGAAAAAAGCAAGCTCTCATTCACGTTCAGAGCCTGCTTTTACACGTAGAAATACCTTGCATATTTACACAACTAAGTATAGCATAAATTAGCTTCAAAGTAAAGGTGGGGGAATCAGCAAATTTTTTACCTGAAAATGCCACAAATTATATTGAATTACTTATCGCGTTGTGTTATATTTATTCAGGACAAAAACCTTTAAGCTGGTCCGGTGAGGCTGGCAAGGAAAAGAAAGAGAAGCATCGTAAATTTGGCCTCTTGCCAGCCCCGGCAAGGGGTTATTTTTATGGCCAAGAAAATCGTCATGACCCGGGATGACATCCGGCGCACCCTGGCGCGCATCGCCCATGAAATCATTGAGCAGAATAAGTCGACGGACCATCTGATACTGGTGGGGATGCGGACGCGGGGCGTGCCACTGGCCAAAAGACTGGCGGCCAATATCGAGAAGTTCGAAAATATGGATGTTCCGGTAGGTGCTCTCGACTTTAGCCTCTACCGCGATGACATTTCCCCGCTCGACAGGCAGCCCGTTGTCCAGCATACCGACATTCCAGATAACATCGATGGCAAATCAATCGTGCTCGTTGATGACGTGCTGTATACCGGGCGCAGCACACGGGCGGCAATGGACGCGCTCATTGACCTCGGCCGACCCCAGCAAATTCAGCTGGCAGTGCTCATCGACCGCGGTCACCGCGAGATGCCCATCCGCCCCGACTATATCGGCAAGAATATACCGAGCGCCCGACACGAGGAAATACAGGTCCACCTGATAGAGACCGATGGAGTGGACGAAGTGGCCATTGCCAGCCACGATTCAGACGCAAGTGAAAATTCTTTGCAGCCGGTGAACACCGGGAAAAGGAGTGGCCATGACACTAGCAAATAGAAGCCTGGTTACTATTGATGACTTTTCCTTGGAGGAAATCGAAGCACTCTTCAGCCTGGCGGAGGAGATATCCGGGGCTATGGACGAGCAGCACGGGCTGTGCCGGGGCAAGATTATGGCCAGCCTCTTCTTTGAACCGAGCACCCGGACGAGGCTCTCGTTTGAGACGGCGATGCACCGCCTCGGTGGGAGCGTCATCACCGCCGCCGATGTGGGGGCTACTTCGCTGGCCAAGGGCGAGAGCATCGCCGATATGGCCAAAGTGGTCGGCAGTTACGTTGACATGATTGTCATCCGCCACCCCTGGGAAGGGGCGGCGAAGGTGGTTGCCGATTATGCCAGTGTGCCAGTTATCAATGCCGGTGACGGCGGCCACCAGCATCCCACCCAGACATTGCTCGACCTGTACACCATAAAGAAGGAAAAGAAGACCTTAAAGGGGCTGAAAATCGGGCTGTGGGGCGACCTGAAGTACGGCCGGACGATACACTCCCTCATTTTCGCCCTCGCCAAGTTCGGGGCTAATATCCTCTTCTATCCTACCCATGGCCTGGAAGTACCCGAGCATGTACTCGAAAAGCTCACCACCGAATATGGCGGTGAACTGGAAAAATACAGTCTGGACCAGGCAACGAAAGAAAAGCTGTTCCCTCTTGACGCCATCTATCTGACGCCAAGCAGTCCGCACCAGCTGGCCATGATGCCTGACGTGAATATTCAGGTGGAATTGAAGAGGGGGATAGATGCCCTGTACGTCACGCGGCCTCAGAAGGAACGGTTTACCGCCACCGAAAAAGATAAAGAATTAAGGGATAAATACCCTGTTGTTGACAAAAAACTGCTCAGGGGCAAGGAGTTCCGGAAAACGCTGGTAATGCATCCCCTGCCCCGCGTTGATGAACTGGCAATAGAACTTGATGCCGACCCGAGGAGCATGTACTTCAAGCAGGCGGCGAGCGGGGTACCGGTGAGGATGGCGCTTATCGCCCTGCTGCTGGGGGCCAAAGACGTGACCATTCCGCAGGAAGAAGCACCGCCCATAGAATACCCCGTTTACCGGCGCGATTTCGGCCCCAGTTGCTCGAACTCACGCTGCGTCTCGGTGCAGGAGACGGAATTAAAATACCTCAGGCCCGAATATAAAATCGTCAATCGCAAACCGCTCACACTGCGTTGCATCTACTGTGAACACGGTTTCGAGCCGGAATACGTCGCCAGTTCCGACTGGCACGAGGGCAAAACTGCGACCAAGAAGTACCACAGTGCGGCCAGCCACTGGGCAAGGAAGATAAGACCCGAGAACCTCCTTGTCTTCCGTTCGACCGGAGACGCGGAGACCCTCGGTTTCAAGCCGAGCCGATACGTGAAAGTAAAACGAAGCAGAAAGAGCATTAAAAATGAAACCACTGCTGATTAAAGATGGACGTATTATCGACCCCCGTCAGGGCATAGACAAGCTGGGCAGCCTGCTGCTCAACGAAGGAAAAATCGTCTGGCAGGGAGTAACTCCTCCCCAACCCGATTATGACATCCTGTATGCGGAAGGGATGGTGGTCTGCCCGGGATTTGTTGACCTTCACTGTCACCTCAGGCAGCCCGGCTTTGAGGAGAAGGAAACAATCGCCACCGGCACCCAAGCGGCGGCGAGGGGAGGTTTCACCACCGTCTGCTGTATGCCCAACACCAGCCCCCCGCTGGACAGCCCGGAAACGGTGGAGTATGTGAAAACGGAAGCGGAGAAATCCGGTGTAATCCGGGTGCTGCCCATCGGCTGCGTCACCAAGGGCAGGAACGGCGAGGAACTCGCGGACATGGCAGAACTGGCCCGGGCGGGGGTTATCGGCTTCAGCGACGATGGCAGCCCGGTGAAAAACCCCGACCTTATGCGCCAGGCGCTGGAGAAAAGTCGTGAGCTCGGACTGCCAGTCATCGACCACTGCGAGGAGCCATCGCTCATCGAGGGCGGGCAGATGAATGAGGGGGCACTTGCCGAAAGGCTCGGCCTGCGTGGTATCCCGCCGGCTTCCGAAGAGATAATGGTATCGCGGGATATCATGCTCGCCAGAATGACCGGGGGACACGTACACATCGCTCACGTCAGCACCGCGGGCGCGCTGGCACTCATTCGAAACGCCAAAAAGCAGGGCACAAAGGTAACCGTTGAGGTAACGCCCCATCACCTCACCCTCACCGAGGAGGAGTGCAACGGCTACAACACCAACGCCAAGGTGAGCCCACCGCTGCGCACGAGGCGGGACAACCAGTCGTTGATAAGAGGGCTGAAAGATAACGTTATCGATATCATCGCCACCGACCACGCCCCGCACGCACGGTCGGACAAGGAGTGCGATTTCACCAAGGCGGCCTGCGGCATCAGCAATTTTGAGACAGCGCTGGGCAGCCTGCTACAGCCGGTGCACAGCGGGCAGATAACGCTGAACATGCTCATCGCCAGGCTGACCTGTGAGCCGGCCAGATTGTTAAAAGATGACCTGCTCGGGACGCTGAAAATCGGCGCGCCGGCGGACATCACCATCTTTGACCTGTATAAAGAGTGGGCCGTTGACCCGGAGGCGTTTGCCTCCAAGGGGAAGAACACGCCGCTAGTTGGTCGAGTGCTGAAAGGCAGGACGATGGCTACCATCTTCGGCGGAAAGCTGGTATACAAGGATGATTCCATTACGTTTATCGGAGAGTTTTAGAGGGGCTTCGCCCTCATCTGGCAGTGACCCCATCCCCTGTATCCCCTTCCCCTGGGAGTTAGGGGTGTGACATATTATTATGTATAATTGTTCCTTTCTTACATTGACAAAATCTCTGTGTAGCAATAGACTAAAACTCAATTTTGGAAATCACCTGAACATGCTATCGTCTTGATTAAACAATGGGAATAGCATATTCGGAATGACTTGTGGAAAAGGAGGAGAATATGAGAAATGGAAAGCCAGCTTGGCTTGGTGTATTTGCCCTTCTAACATTACTTACTATCACGGCTTCTGGGTGTGGGGCGAGCCCGGATGAAGACCATCTAAGCCAGCTTACTGCCGAGGGAGGCTCTGAATACTATCCAGATTGGGACCCGGATGGAAAGACAATAGTCTACGAAGTTGACGACCAACAACAGCCGTACAGCATATGGACAATGAATGCTGATGGCTCGGGAAAAACACAACTGCTGAGTAAGGCGGAAACTTGGCTCGGAGCGCCTGTTTTCAGTCCGGACGGAAGCAGGATAGCCTTCTTTCATTCGGGGGTCATTGGCATCGCTGAACGCAATGGTACAAACATTCAGCTTTTTGACCGCTCCCCAGGAAAAAATCAGGACTTTCCTGTATGGAGTCCGGATGGCTCAAAGATTGCTTATACTGAGTCTAACGGCTCTCCAGAGGTATCCATACCGAGTGAACTGTGGATAGCAGACTCCAATGGCGCGAATAAGGTAAGGGTCCTTGCAGACCTGGACGGCAAGGTAAAGAAAAGCTGGAGTCCCGATGGCACGAGAATTGTCTTTGCCTCGGCCGGAAATCTGTGGCTGGTATCGCCCGATGGGTCAGGCCTTCTCCAGCTAACAAATGACACTGCGAGGCGGGATGACTATCCCGACTGGAGCCCGGATGACAAGCAGCTTACCTTTCAATCTGAATGGAAGCTACCAGATGGTAGAGATAGCTCGGCAATAGAAGTAATAGACGCTAACGGGGAGGGAAGAGAAGTGCTTCTTGACGTTTACACCCGAAAGGGTTGGCAGTCTGTCGGGGAACCTCGTTGGAGTCCGGATGGTAACAAAATTGTATTTACTGTGAAAACCGGGGGTAATGATTATGATATCTGGATGATGGAACTAGCACTTCAGTGATAACCGAAAAACTATTCCTTTTTTACACCTCTATCCTACGCCTAGCTTTCAGTCATGAACTTGAGCGCACCTTTTTATATCCGCATTCCGCAACGACAATATTGATAAAAGAGTGGCGGCAGGAGTACAATCAAGTACGTCCTCATAGTTCGTTAGGCTATCGGCCACCTATTCCTAAGACTATGATTCCGGTAACTCTAACTTAAAGAGTGATATCCTTTTTATGGGGGCAGGTCAACTTAATTATGCGCCGGATTTTCATCACGCTCCTGGTTATAATAGCACTGTCCAGCGGCAACCAGACATACGCCGTTCAGCCCTTCCCCGAATACCGCAGAAAGGAAGCTCGATGAAGTTAATCAGTGCAACAGTTATTGAGAATCGACTGGCCCTGCCCGGCCACCGGCATGCTCACTTACGGGGTATACTGGGCAGCTGGTTAACCTGGCTTAACTGCCCGGATATAGCCCGGGAGGCAAGGCCGGGGCAGTTTGTCATGGTGCGCTGTGGTAATGAGACCACCCTGCCCCGCCCCTTCAGCGCCCACCAGGTAGATGGCGACCGTATCGCTCTGTTTTACGCTGTGCGGGAAGGCGGACGCGGCACCGGCTGGCTCGCCGAACAGAAAGCCGGCGATTCCGTAGCGATATTCGGGCTACTCGGCAACGGTTTTTCCATCGACCCCACCGCCCGAAATCTTTTACTGGTGGCTGGCGGCACTGGCATTGCTCCATTATATTTTCTGGCACAGTATGCCCTCAAAAAAGAGTATAAGGTAACGCTGCTCTACGGCACCGTGGACAAAAATCGTTATCCCGTTTCCCCGGAAATAGAAGTGGTGGCGGTCACCGAAGACGGCTCGGTGGGGGAAAAGGGATTTGTAACTGACCTCCTGCCCCGTTTTGCGGAGCGGGCCGACCAGGTCTTCGCCTGCGGCCCGATGCCCATGTTCCGCGATATGTTTAACCGCCAGCGAGAACTAAAACTTGAAGGCAGGCCGGTGCAGATTTCCCTTGAGGTGAGGATGGGGTGCGGGGTGGGCGTCTGCTACGGCTGCACCGTGAAAACGAAAAGCGGTTTAAAGCAGGTCTGCAAGGATGGGCCGGTGTTTGAGCTGAATGAAATTTTGTGGGATGAGCTGCCCGGCTAAACAATGAGGGAGGTGCTTTATGGTAATCACAAAGAATATCAGCCTGCAGACAAAAGGTGAGTGCGATATTATTGATATAACGTCGCCGGTGCAGCAGCAGCTATCTGAAACAGAGATAAAAGACGGTATAGTTACGGTATTCATCACCGGCTCCACGGCGGGGGTAACCACCATTGAAAACGAGCCCGGCCTTGTCTCCGATTTCAAGGACATGTGGGAGCGGGTTATCCCGCAAAATGTTGAATACCGGCATGACCGCGCCTGGGGTGAGGGCAATGGCTATTCCCACGTCCGCGCCTCGCTGCTGGGAGCGTCGCTGGCTGTGCCGTTTAACGACAAAAAACTGGCCCTGGGAACATGGCAGCAGCTCGTGGTGGTGGACTTTGACAATCGGCCGAGGTCAAGACAGGTTTTGCTGCAGATTATAGGAGAGTGAAGAGCGGTCTATTTGCTCTTCTTTTTCTTATCTTTCTTATCTTTCTTATCTTCCTTCTCTTCCGCTTCAGCCTTCTCCTCCGCCTCTTCCACCTCAGCCACCACTTCCTCGATAACTTCCGCTGATGAAGCCTGAGCCTGGTTGAGCTTCTTCATCAGCCTAGATTTGCGCCGGGCCGCATTGTTGGGATGGATAATCCCCTTCTCCGCCGCCCTGTCCAGAGCCCTTATCGACTCCGCCACCGCTGCTTGAGCCGATTCCACCTCGCCGGCAAAAACAAGCTTCTCTGCCCGGGTAATGAAGGTCTTGGTCCGGCTGCGAACGGCGCGGTTTCTCATCTGTCGCTTTTGCGAGTTCCGCGCCTGCTTTCGCGCCTGCTTAATGTTTGGCAATATCAATCCCCCTCAAACTAGACTATACTGAAAGACAGCAATTTATAATGAGTTCCAGAATTACATATTATGCTTAATCACAAACGCAAGTCAAGTTTTATCGCCCGTCTTGGCCGATGATTCATCCCCGATGCGGACGATGCGAATCACGCCCTTGACCGATTCAACTTTTTTGAGGAGCCGACTTAACTGGGCCAGGCCCTGCGTTTCCAGGGTAAAGTGCATGGTTACCGTATTGTCATCATGATTGTGGGAGGTCATAGAAGTGATGTTCACTTTCTCCTCCGCGACAACGGTGGTGATATCGCGCATAAGCCCCACCCGGTCCCAGGATTCAACCCGAATAGAAACCGGGTACAGTGAATCTGCCTGACCCCACTCTACAGGCACCAGCCTGTCCTTCTCGTCCTCATGCAGGACATTGAAACAGTCCTGACGGTGAATGGTGACGCCACGGCTGCGCGTGATATAGCCAATAATAGTATCACCCGGCACCGGGTGGCAGCACTGGGCCAGATGTGTTGCCAGATTGCCCACGCCCAGCACGTGCACCACCGAGGGCACTGGCTTGCGCGGTGCCACCTCAGGGATGACCTTGGGCGTCTCCTGCTCCGCGGCCAGTTTTACCGCAATCTGATGCGTGGAAATCCCTCCGTAGCCAATCGCCGCCAGAAAATCCTCCGCGCTGCTGAAGTTGAATAATTCCGCAAGCTCCTCGCGCTCAATGATGATTCCCAGATGCCTTAATTCTTTCTCCAGTATCTGCCGGCCGCGCTCGATGTTCTCCGTGCGCTCCTGTCTTTTGAACCACTGCCGTATCTTCTCCTTGGCGTGGGAAGTCCGGACAACACCGACGTGGGGGTTCAGCCAGTCTAGGCTGGGCCCTTTTTCCCCCTTGGTGGACATGATTGCCACCACATCGCCGTTTTTAAGCTCATAGTCAAGCGGCACGAGCCGCCCGTTCACCTTGGCGCCGATACAGCGGTGTCCAAGCTCGGTATGCACCCGGTAGGCGAAATCGAGCGGCGTGGAGCCTCTCGGCAGGTCCTTGATATCCCCTTTCGGGGTGTATACGAAAACCTGGTCAATGAAAATGTCCGTTTTTACCGATTCCAGGAACTCTTCCGACCCGCTCAATTCCCGGTGCCACTCGATAAGCTGGCGCAGCCAGCCGATTTTTTCCTCGAAGTGCAGGTCGGCCTTCTGCCCCTGCTTGTAGCACCAGTGCGCCGCCACGCCGTACTCGTCATTGTAGTTCATCTCACGGGTTTTTATCTGGACTTCCAGGGGAGTGGTGCCGAAGCACATGACTGCCGTGTGCAGCGACTGGTACCCGTTTGGTTTTGGATTGGCGATATAATCGTCAAACTCCTCGGGTATCGGACGCCACAGGCTGTGGATAATACCCACGACGCTGTAACAGTCGGGCACTGTGCTGACCAGCACCCTGAGTGCCAGCAGGTCGTATATATCGTTAAAGTCACGCCCCTTCTGCATTTTCTGGTGAATGCTGTATATATGCTTGGGTCGACCGGACAGTTCCGCTTTCAGACCGGCTTTATCCAGTTCCTTTTTCAATATGTCGACTACCTGAGCAATAAAGTTTTCCCGCTGCGCGCGACGTTCTGCCAGCAAGGTTACGATACGGTTGAACGTTTCCGGCTCCAGATACCGGAAAGCCAGGTCTTCCAGCTGCCACTTCAGTTCCCATATGCCGAGTCGGTGGGCGAGCTGGGTATAGATTTCCAGTGTCTCCTGTGAAATGCTGCGCTGCTTTTCCGGCGCCAGCGCGTCCAGAGTACGCATATTATGTAATCTGTCCGCCAGCTTGATAAAGACCACGCGGAGGTCTTCCGCCATCGCAACCATCATCTTCCGTAAATTCTCCGCCTGGGTCTCCCGCGGCGCCGTCCCTGTGGTCTGCCACGAGACCTGGCCGAGTTTGGTCACGCCATCAACCAGCTTGCTTATTTCCAGCCCGAACTTTTCTTTTATCTTCTCAACAGGTATGCCGCAGTTCTCCGGCACATCGTGCAACAGCGCCGCGGCCAGAGAGGCGGCATCAAGCTGGAGGCCGGCCAGTATCAGCGATGTCTGCACCGGGTGCTCTACATAAGGGTCGCCCGACAATCGCATCTGTCCATGATGCGCCTCGGCGGCAAACCGGTACGCCTCTTCGACGAGGGCAATCTTCTCTGCCGGAAGATATGACTCCGCCTTTTCTTTCAGCTGACCGAAACTCGTTAGCCCTACAACAGCCAAAGTGGTGAAAACCTCCTGCCCTGACGGTAATGCGGGTTCTACCTAAGTATAGCCCAATAAAACTTGGTCTGTAAATCTGCGCCTTCAATGGTTGAATTGACCATTTTCCATATTGACAGGTAGAATAATTATGGTATACTTTCAATACCATTTTTAGCAAGGAGGTAAAGGAGGTAATTCAAGTATGAGTAAAATTCTGCGCGTTAACATGAGCGACTTGACGACCAAGTATGAAGATGTACCCGATAAGTACAAGTTACTGGGCGGACGTGGCCTAACGTCGGCCATAACCTGCGATGAGGTGCCACCCACCTGTCATCCCCTGGGGCCGAACAATAAACTCTCCATCTCCACTGGTATCGTTACCGGCACCAGTGCTCCTACCTCGGGTCGCATCTCCATCGGTGGCAAGTCCCCCCTGACTGGAGGGATCAAGGAGGCCAACTCCGGCGGCATGGCCGGCCAAAAGCTCGGCCGTCTGGGCATCAAGGCTATCATCGTCGAAGGACAGCCAAAGGAAAAGGGCAAGTTCTGGCTGCTCCAGGTAAACAAGGATGGGGCCAAGGTTATGCCTGCCGATGAGTTTGCTGGCAAAGGGCTGTACGAGACATATCCTCAGCTATTTGCCAAGTTTGGCAAGGATGTAGGCGTCATTGGCATCGGCGTCGCCGGGGAGAAGCTGATGGCGATGGCCGGTGTCTGTGTAAATGACCCGGAGAACAGGCCCAGCCGCTATGCCGGTCGCGGCGGGCTGGGAGCCGTTATGGGCAGCAAAGGTCTCAAGGCCATCATCCTTGATGACACCGGCGGCCCGGGCATTGCCTTGGCC
>SDBT01010168.1_pt1 | contig 15221 bp, 7 predicted proteins | sample 2277101 | NCBI WGS metagenome assembly SDBT01 (sample SAMN10404973, study PRJNA504765) | marine sediment metagenome | isolation source: marine sediment core GS10_PC15, 103 cmbsf | place: Arctic Ocean: Southern Knipovich Ridge | collected 2010 | reverse complement strand
CGTGGGTATATGAGCGCACGCGGGCAGTACATGATTTGCGAGAATCTGCATCAGTTCTACACGAAGAACTGTCAATTGACTGACGGGGGGGGGTACGAGGTCCATCACGCCGCGATTCGACATTCCGAACTCGCGGGCAACGGGAACACGAGGGGCGGATCGGCTGTCTACGCCTCGGGCTCGTCGGGTGCCTACGCGCGCGACCTGGTTATCTATAACAACCACATACACCATCAGGGGAATTCCGAGCTCTATGAAGCCCAGGATCGGCACGGAGTGAAACTCTCCGATTACACGAAGAGCGTGTGGATCGTTGACAACGAGATAAACAACACCCAGGGCGACTCCGTGCAGCCCGGGCACGGCGCCAATTACACCGTGAACTACGTATATATCGGCCGCAACACGATGCACGACGATCGGGAAAACGCCGTCGACATCAAAGAATGCACGGACGTGATCATCTCTGAAAACATAATGTACGGGTACGAACCGTCAGGCGATTCACCGGGGGAGGTCCTTGTAATTCACTATCGCCCGGATAACGTCTGGGTGTTGAACAACGAGATATACGACGGTGTTATCGGGATAGCGATAAGCGGGTCGACCGAAGGGAACGATCCGGGGCTCGGGAGGAAGACCTACCTCCTGAACAACGTCATCCACGACATATCAGACCGCGCGGTCAAATCGTGGAGGGATGCAGGCCCGCGATACTTCGTGAACAATGTGATCTATAACAGTGGCGACGGTGTTCACCATTACGCCAGCAATGACGAATTCCACCTGGTGAACAACATCATAGCGAATCTTGATTCCAGCGGGACTCACATCTACCTGGAGAAGTCAAGTGCGGCGGGTGCTTCTGAGATGCTTCACAATCTGCTCTATCAGAATGGGGGCCCGTTGGACATTAGATGGAGTGGTGGTTCTTATGCGAGCATATCGGCGTTTCAAAATGCAACCGGAAAAGGCGAGGGGTCCATAGAGGCGGATCCGCGATTCGTCGATCCCGCAAGCAATAATCTCAGGTTGGACGCTTCGAGCCCTGCAATTGATACCGGGACCAGCGTCCAGTCCTACGTGGATCTGTTCTATAGCCTCTACGGGATTAACATAGCGATGGATGCAGACGGTGTTGGGCGTCCGCAGGGCGCTGCGGTTGACATCGGTGCGTTCGAACGCCTTTCGAACCCTGCTCCGGGTAATAATACGCCCCCGGTGGTGGGGGACCTCTCGAGGCAGACGCAGGAGGACACCCCCCTCAGCGCCGCAGTGACGGGTATCGACGCCGACGGGGACACCCTCACGTTCTCGCTTTTCTCGCAGGCGTCACACGGATCGGTGAGCATGGGCGCGGGTGGGGCTTTCACGTACAACCCGGCGTCAAATTTCTTCGGTACCGACTCGTTCACCTACCGAGCGTTCGATGGAAAGGAGTACTCCTTACCTGGAACGGTGAGCATCACCGTCACCGGTGTGAACGATAATCCCTCAGCCAACGACGATTCTGTAACAACCGCCCAGGACACACCCGCCACCGTAAACGTCCTGAGCAACGATACGGACGCGGACGGTGACTCCCTGAGCGTCACTGGTTTCAGCAATCCGGCCCACGGTTCTGTATCTCACGATGGGTCCGGGAGCTTCACGTATACTCCTGAGGTGGGCTATCTGGGCGCCGACGCTTTTACGTACACCGTGAGCGACCCCAACGGTGGTGCGGATACCGCGATTGTAAATATCACGGTTTCCGCCGAAGGATGGAACAGTCAAGATATCGGCGCCGTCGCGGCCGCTGGGACCATGACCTACGATAATGCGAGCGGCGCCTATACGGTTGTTGGTTCCGGGGCGAACATCGGGTCAACCACAGATGAGTTCCATTTCGTCTATCAGACCCTGGACGCCGACGGTCAGATCATCGCCAGGGTGCTCAGTATGGACAACACGTATCGGTGGGCGAAGGCGGGGTTGATGATTCGTCAGACTCTCGATGCGAGTGCGGCGAACGTTTTGATGGGGATAACTCCGGAGATGGGTACAACCTTCCAGGTCCGCTCATCTACGGGGGGAAATACTTCGTATACCGATCCGCTCGACGGAGTCTCCGCCCCTTACTGGTTGAAGCTGGTCCGCGAGGGCAACACGTTCTCGGGTTACAAATCGCCCGACGGGCAGAACTGGACGCTGCTCGATTCTGCTACGGTTGACATGGGTGCGAGCGTCTACGTGGGTCTTGCCGTTTCTTCCCTCAACGACGGTGTCCTTTGCTCGGCACAGTTCTCCAACGTGGAGGTCCAGACCGACGGAGAGCAAAACATAAACCCGACGGCCGTCGACGACTCCGCGACGATCAATGGGGGCACGGCGGTCAGTATCAACGTCCTTGCGAACGATTACGATCCGAATCAGGGTGATGTTCTGAGCGTCTCCGCATACACACAACCGAGCGCGGGAACGGCGGTGCATGGCGGAGGTGGAACGTTTGTTTACACGCCCAACGCGGGGTTTGCGGGTGCCGACAGCTTCGCCTACACGATCAGCGACGGGAACGGCGGGTCGGACACGGCATCGGTTTCCATCACGGTAATTCCGGATGCGCAGGAGGAGGTTAAGTTGTCAGTCGCCTCCGTCCAGGCAAGCAGCTATGAGACATCGAACGTCCCGGAGAACACACTCGACGGGAATCTGGGAACTCGCTGGTCGGCGAATGGCGACGGAGAGTGGATCGCGTACGACCTCGGCTCCTTGCAAACCGTGAGCAAGGTCTACATTGCGTGGCATCGCGGAGACAAGAGAACGTCACCGTTTGAGGTTGAGGTATCGGCTGATGGTACAAACTGGACGGGCGTCTACAGCGGACAGAATAGCGGGACGACGATCGACCTGGAGGAACATGACTTCACTAATCTCACGGGCCGATTCGTTCGCATCGTGTGTCACGGTAATTCCATAAACGTATGGAACAGCATCAGCGAAGTTGAAATCCACGGTTTCGCCGCTGCACCATCGGTCATCGTCGAGGACGACACCGCTTCTACCGACGAGGACACGGGTGTTGTCGTGGACGTTCTCGCGAACGACACCCCCGCCAGTAGCGCCCTTTTCATCGTCGAGCATTCCCAGGGCGCACACGGGGTCGTTGTCGATAACGGCGACGGGACACTCACGTATACCCCCGACGCGAATTGGAACGGAACGGACAGCTTCACCTACACCGCCGGCGATGAGACCGGTGCGAGCGATACTGCAACGGTTTCGGTTGCGGTCGCCCCTGTGAATGACTATCCGCAGGCGGTAAATGACTACGCGACGACAAATGATAATACCCCTACCACCATCAACGTACTTTCGAACGATTACGACGTGGACTCGGGCGACGTGCTCAGTGTAATCGACTTCGTCACCACGGCGAACGGGACGGTGGTGTATAACGGCGACGGGAGCTTTACGTACACTCCGAACGCCGGTTTCACCGGTCTGGACGACTTTGCTTATCGCATCAGCGACGGTAGCGGCGGGACGGACATTGCCAGCGTGTACGTGACCGTTCTGGACGCCACCGCTCCCGCGGTCACCAGGGTCCGCCTCAACGAGCATCCCGAGCGGACCGTCAGCTCGATCGAACCGAGCGGTATCGGTGTGCGGACCATCGAGGTGACGTTCAGCGAACCGGTCAACTTCACCGCAGGCGGTGTGACGATACAGACGGTGACCTTCCCAGGCGGAACCGAAACGATAGGTCAGACGCTTACCCCGGTAAGCATTACCGGGTCCGGGACGGACACGATGGTTATTCGCTTCGATACTGCGACGGTCGTTGATACGTGGGTGAAGGTCACGTTGAGCGGGGCGAGTGAGATTACCGACCTTGCGGGCAACTCCCTGGACGGTGAACCTGCGAGCAGCGGGACGGGGAGGGGGTACATTTTCGACTCCGCCCTGGATCTGCCCTCCGGGGACGGTGCGGGAGGTGGGGATGCGGTGTTCTACCTCGCGTCACTGCGTGGGGACTATCGCGGATTGACCCTCTCGGACGATCCCAACGGTCAGCTCACAGCCGCCGACGTGGAGGCCTTCGTGGCGGCGTACTATGAAAACTCTCTGGACGCCGATCTCCACGGTTCGAGCGTACTGGACCCCACTCCGGACGGAGAGCTTTCCTGGTTCGACATTCACGCGTTTGTCACTCTTTACGAGGCCGGAGCGCACCTGGACGAACTGCCATTATTCGCAGATGTGGCTGCGATGACGGTGCTTGAGGTGAGCAGCGAGTCAACCGCCCCTCAAGATACTCCAACGTCGCTCTCACCGACGACGCCCAGCCCCTCCACGCAGTCTTATGCTGCACGGAGTGGGCGCAACTCCCGTTCGCGACGGTTCTCCTCGAGACGAGCGGGTGCTCGTTCCGAGTGGTGGAGACCGTTTGATGAGGAACCCGTGGACATTTTCGCCGAGGTACCGCAACTGGACGTGAAGTTCTAAGGAACCTGAAGGCTTCAGAGCGTACAGGGAGATGCTGTACCGGACAGCGCCCCGCGGCGTGGCTTGCCCCACCGCGGGGCATCTCCGTATTATCACGTCAGTGCTTTGTTTGACAGCGGAGCCTCTGCGGTGCGGTTTGAAATAATTGCGCGCGAATTCATGCACGTATAAGACAGCCATGATGGGGACCTTGGGGAGAAGCGTTCAGACCCGGTAGGGTTTTTCCAGGCGCGATCCAAGAAGTCGGTTTCGACCTGGTTATAATGTGCATTAAAAGGCGGGGCCTCGGCGAGGCTGGTGAACCGTTCCGCCTGCTGATGCGTGTTTTTTTACCATACCCGGGCGCTTGAATATTGTCTTGCTGAGGATATTGACGTCTTGACCGTAAGAGCACGGAGGCGGGGTACATTTTGATGGGGAACAGACCGAATTTGCTCGCTCTGACCCACCGAAAATGGAGGCGCTTTGAAGATGAATGTTCAGGGCCCTAGTATGGTGCGCAAGGGTTCGGTGCCCTGGTAGACCCCCTCCAATAATGTGGGGCGCATAGAATCTCATCTCGAAGCTGAAGGGATTTATGGAAGGGCTCGGAAGGATCCAGGACCGCTATTTGTGTGCTTGGTTTGACTCATCAGAATGAGACTGCGCGACTCTCGGACCTCGTCGGGTGTACCGACGGGGACGGAGTGCGGACTGACTTCGGTGACCAGTGGTGCTGAAGGGATCAGATAACCCACCGGCGCTTGCCCCCTGGGTGCGGTCCGTTGAAGACCTGCAGGAACGGTGGTGGGTGGGACACACGAAGGCGCGGGCTGAAAAGGCGCTGGCCTGGGGGTTGTTGAAGCGCAACATCGGATACTTCCTCCCGTTGATAGACCGCGTGACTATCTCGGGAGGCCGAAAACGCCACGTAATGCTCCCTCTCTTTTCCTCCTACGTGTTCTTCTGCGGGTCCGAGGAGGACCGCTACGCAGCGATGACGACCGATCATCTCGCTCGGACTATAAGCGTTTCGGACCAGGAGCTTCTGACTTTGGAACTCAGCTCAATTGAAAAAGCGTTGGCGGGGAAGGCAAAGCTGGATCCGTATCCCTTCGCCGCGGTCGGCCGCCGGTGCCGCGTCCGCTCCGGTCCGTTTGAAGGGCTCGAAGGGGTGGTCGTCCGCCGCAACAACGTCGCCCGATTAGTCCTCCACATCAGCATACTCGCCCAAGGCGCCGCCATCGAACTCGACGCCGACCTGCTGGAACCGGCGGACTGAAGAAGTTTCATTTCATCAGTCCTGGCCTCACAGACTTCGCCCTTTCATTAACGCAAGAGTGGTATGAAAACATACCTGGTGGTTTACATCGGTTCGGGGTTATTGACGGTCATCCTCACCCCGCTCGTCGCTCGCCTTGCCATCGGACTGGGCCTGGTGGACGCACCGGGTGTGCGCAAAGTTCATACAAGGCCCATCCCGCGCGTGGGTGGAATTGTCTTTGTGATATCGCTGCTTTCGCTGGTGGTTCCGGCGATGTTCATGGACAACGTCATCGGAGACGCCTTCCGGGAGATTCGCACACAGTTGATCGCGCTGTTAGCCACAGGGGTCTTCATATTCCTGGTGGGCCTGACGGATGATATTCGCTCTCTGCGCGCACCGCTGAAGTTGGCGGCTCTGTTGGGCGCTGCCTTCGTCATATGCCTCTCCGGGGCCAGAATCCAGACCATCACCGTCGAGCGGCTCTTCACAATCGACTTTGGATGGGTCTCCTACCCGCTCACGATGGTCTGGATCGCCGGTGTGACCGTCGGGATCAATTTCATCGACGGACTGGACGGACTGGCGGCCGGGATCGCTGCTATAGTCTGCGCCACCATCGCCGTCTTCGCTTTTCACAGCGGGCAGATCGCAATGTTTGTGCTCTTGCTGGGCCTGCTCGGAAGCCTCACCGGTTTCCTGTTCTTCAACTTCAACCCGGCGAAGATCTTCATGGGCGACTCCGGAAGCATGTTCATCGGTTTCATGATCGCTGCCGGGAGCGTGGTCACCCAGGCGAAGTCCGCCACACTCGTGGGCATCGCCCTTCCCGCGCTGGCGCTGGGAGTGCCCATTATTGATACCGCGCTGACTATGATCCGACGCGCCGTCCTGGACAAGCGGTCGATCTTTTCCGGAGAGAGAGGCCATATCCATCACCGCCTGCTCGATAGGGGCCTGCAACATCGCACCGTCGTGATCGTCATCTATTCCGTTACTCTCGTCGCCGCCGCCTTCGGATTGCTCATGCTCACGATGCGTGAAGGGGCGCGCATCGGGGTGCTCGCGGGGGGTATTCTGTTTCTTCTAATCGTCTTCGCCCTCGCCGGTTCCACCCGCATCAGGGAAACCGTAACTGCGATAAGAAGAAACATCACCGCCGCGAAAGAAAGGAAACAAGAGCGGAACTGCTTCGAGGATGCGCAATTGAAGCTTCGTGAGGCACGCTCCTTCGAAGCGTGGTGGGACGCGATCTGTTCATTGGGTAGGCGAATGGAGTTCGAGTCTCTGGTGCTCTCGTGGTGCGATGGTGAGAACGAGGGCAGAACGATGAGTTGGCGGCGATCGTCGCGCGAGTTTTCACCACGCGATATCATTAACGTGAGCATACCCCTCGAGAATGAAACGATTGGTGGCCCGGCGCAAATCGAACTGGCGGTCCAGCCCAACGGGTCGGTGGAGGCTACAGTGCGACGCGTGACGTTCCTGGGGCGTCTACTGGACGAGCGACCCGGCCTCGTGCAAGCGGATTCGCCGCCTCATGGGAAATACGTGCTCGGAATGTCGTCCGAGTCTGAAACGATGAGTGAACCCTCGGAGGTACCTCACGAGGCCCCCCGTGCATCCAAACGCGGGTTCCTGAGCAGGAATCGCCTATCAAGATTCCGTCGCCGCAGTTCATCAAAGGGTGAGGCGAGAAGAACTCTCACTTAGCTTCCAAGACCTGGTAACCGCATGTTCGCCCCTGAGCCCGTCGAAGTGTTGGGGATACCCATCGTACCGTTTGGGTCCTACTCAGAGGCGGTCAAGTGCGCTGCGGACAATATCACCTCCGGGAAGAAATCCTTCTGGGTGGCGGTCAATCCCCAGAAGATCTACCGTGCGATGCACGATCGGAGGCTCAGGTTCGTATTGACACACGCGGACGTGGGAATCTGCGACGGTATCGGAGTGGCGCTGGCGTCGAAGTTGCTCAACGGGTGCTTTCTCAACCGCTGCACCGGGTGCGACCTATTCTTCGAGCTGCTGCCCCTCGCCGCCGAGAAGGGCTGGAGAATCTTCCTCCTGGGCGCCACCCGCGCCTCAAACGAGGGCGCCTGGATCACACTTGGGAGGAAGTATCCGGGGTTGAAGCTCGTCGGTCGTCAGGACGGATATTTTCGCGATTCCTCTGGGGTTGTTGAGCGGATCAACGCCAGTAAAGCCGACATCCTCTTCGTCGCCATGGGCTCCCCCCGGCAGGAATACTGGATATCCGAGCACCTTGACTCACTCGCCCCTCGCTTCTGTATGGGTGTGGGCGGGACGTTCAACATCGTCAGCGGGATTACCAGGAGGGCTCCGAGAATCTTTCGAAAGACGGGGACCGAGTTTCTGTATCAACTTCTTACGGAACCGGGGAGATGGAGAAGGCAGGTCGTTTACGCACCGTACATGTTGAAGGTCTTGCATGAGGCGCTCTTTGGCCGCTCTGCAAATGGCGGTGGGGGGCTTCTCCGGGCGGTGAGGAAGAAATCATGAACGAGTTCGATGGGTTTTCACGGAACCGCGGTTCACCGAATCCAGATGAGAGCGGATTCCGGCCGGGCGGGGACATTGTCCCTCGCGGCGAGATATACCCCGCGCTGTCACCGCTGGGACCTGGGGGAGAAACCGTCCTCGGACGCGCCCTGCCTCCCGAGCCGGTAACTGCGCGCCCGCAATGCACTCTCAGGGATATTCTGCGGCACAAATGGACGCTCTTGGGGGTAACCGTCCTGATAACGGTCCCGACAATCGTCGCGATCTGGACCTTGATTGCTCTCAAGTATGAAGCCAAGGCCAAGGTTCGCGTCTCCCCGATCATCCCGCGATTGGTCTTCCGGACCGAGGACAATGGAAGGATACATCTCTACGAAGGTTACATGAAAACGCAGATATCGGTCATTCGCAGTCCCGCCGCCCTCCAGGAGGTCCTGAAAACCCCGGAAGTAATGGCGACGAGCTGGTACGACCAGGGCGATCCGTTCTGGCGGGTCTCTGAGCGCTCGAGGCTGGAGAGGCTTCTAGTCGATATAAGCGTCAAGCGGCAACGGGGGACCGAGTTGATAGAAGTGGCGATCGCGACACGCATCAGGAGCGACGGCGCCGTCGTCGTCAACGCCGTCCTCGATCAGTACATCAAGTACGTCAGCGAAAAATCGGACGAGGTCGACAATCTATTGTTCCATCAGCTCATCGACCAATTCAACAAGCTGACCGAAGAAATCGAGGATCGCGAGAAGGTGGTCGCCTCTCTTCGCAAGCAGCTCGGGACAAGCGATCCGGAGGAGTTGGTCGGGCGCAAGCGAGTGAGGCTTGACGATCTGCAGGCCGAGCTTGATTCCCGCCGCAGAATACTCTCCACCGCTCAATGGCGGCATGAGCAGCTTAAGAAACAATTAAACATCAAGGACGATGCTCCTTCCGACCCGCTCCCCGTGCAAGACGATCTCCGCGAAGCATATCAAGGGGATCCTGAGTGGAGGCGTCTGTACCAGGACGTGCAAATGGCCCGCTATAACGCCGAAGTCGAGGGCGGGCAGCTTGGTGAGGCGCATCCCAGGAGGCTTGCGCTACTGAAGCGTGTGGCGCTCGCTGAGAATCTGCTCCGCCAGCATGAATCCCTGTTGGAGAGGCAACAACAATTCAGCACCATTGGTGCCCCGGGCGCAGGCGCACCGGGTGCGCAAGCGGATAACTGGCAGATTCATTTGCTGACGTACGCTCCGCGGTCGCTCGCACAGGAACTGCGGTCCACCTACGCCCCGCGCAGTCTCTCTCAGGAATTGGGAGCGACGAAGTGGCAGATCAAGCTGCTCACCTTCGAGGAAAAGGTCCTGAAGGAGGATATGGAGAAGCATCGCCTTGGATGGGCGCAAACCTTCGAGAAGGCGGAAGACTTCGCCAAGCAGCTCAAGGGGCTAAACCAGAAGAAGCAGCTCCACGAGGCGGTGCGGATTCGCCTGGAGCAGAAGAGCATGGAGCGCAACGTTCCCGCCTCGGTCGAGGTTCTTGCCCGCGCGTTCGAACCGACATCTCCTGCGCGTGACCGCCGAGGTGTACTGACGATGTTGGCGATGTTCTTTGGTCTCGTGGGGGGGGTTGGATCGGCATTTCTCCGCGCGCGGTCGAATCCTCCCATCTCACAGGCCGATGAACTAACCTGTCCCGGCATGGTTCCATTTCTCGGGCAGGTCCCCCGGGTTGCGGTGAGAAGAAAACGTTTCCTCCTCAACAACCCACTCGTCAAGGAGGGAATCCGGATGGTCCGCACCCCCCTTCTGCGCAGAATCGACACACACCAGGGCAACGTGGTGTTGATTACCTCCCCCGGTCCCTCCGAGGGTAAGACCACGGTGGCGGTAATGTTGGGACGCTCCCTCGCCCAGTGCGGGAGGAACGTGCTCTTGGTGGACGCGGACATGCGAAACCCTTCTGTCTCCGCGCATCTGGGTATCGATTCAAAGATGGGTTTCGCGGACGCACTGAGCGGTGACGCCGACGACGATAAGATAATCGTTAAGTCCGACATCCCCGGTTTGAGTATCTTACCGGCCCGGCCTCTCGACAACGGGGCGAACCTGGAACTGATCTCCAACGGTGCGTTTTCGGCCGCCGCCAGGAGATGGTCCAAGAGATACGACGTCGTCCTGCTCGATAGTCCTCCCGTTCTCCCGGTCGCGGATGCGCGAATTCTCGCGCGTGAGTCCGACGGGACCGTCCTCGTGGTTTGGGCTGAGCGGACCCGCCGCACCGACGCTATCGACGCCCTCGCCTGTCTGGACGCAGCCGGGGGGAAACTGTGGGGAACGGTCTTCGTCGGGGCCCTGCGCCGACACCACTATGGGCGGGGGTACAACTACGGATACGGGGTGGTTCACTGAGGATAGGGGGGAGTGCAATTCGACCCAATACCCTCCAAATGGCGTATTCGTTGCGCGAAGTGGCGATCCGCGCCCTCAGGAATATGTACATACCGGACCGGGGCCTTTTCGCGTTCCGCCTTCGCCGCAGAGGCACCGCTCTTTACCAAGAGGGTCTCTCCAGACGTTATACCGCCGTCGCCCTGATAGGATTAGCTGGCGAACCGGACTGGACTCTCAGAGAAGTACTCGCAGGTCGCGGGATCCATGATGTATGCGCTGGACTTCTGAGCGGTCTGGAACGCGTCAACGACCTCGGGGAAGTCGCACTGACGCTTTGGGCGAGCAGGGCGATGGGACATCCGGAATGCATCAGGTCCCTGGACCGTCTCCGTGCAATGCGCCCACATGAACTTGTGTACCCGACGGTGGAACTTTCCTGGTCGCTGTCGAGTCTGACCGCAGAGTCTGGATCTGGGACCGACCGAACGCTCGCCGATGCAATTGCTGAGCGGCTTGTAAGTTCGCTGGACAGGCGATCGGGCTTCTTCCCGCACAATCCCCGCGGGGTCAAAGGCAGCGGTGTGCGAGGACACGTCTGCTGCTTCGCCGATCTGGTCTATCCGATCCAGGCGCTCTCGCACTACTACATGGTCAGCGGGAAGACCGAAGCGATCGACGCCGCCCGCAGATGCGCCGATAGAATCTGCGAATTGCAGGGGCCCGGGGGGCAGTGGTGGTGGCACTGGGACGTTCGGACGGGGCGCGTCGTCGAGCGGTATCCGGTCTATTCCGTTCATCAGGACAGTATGGGCCCGATGGCGCTGATCGCCCTCCAGAAAGCGTGCGGTGCGGACTACAGCGATCCGATAGATCGATCCCTCGCCTGGGTCGACCACCCCGACGAGATCAACGGTCCGCTCATAGACCCCCGGAATAACGTCATCTGGCGAAAGGTCGCACGCCGCGAACCGCTCAAGCTCGTCCGCACCGTCCAGGCGCTGACGACCCGCATCAGTCCTTCCTTGCGAGCCCCGGGCATGGACCTGATGTTTCCGGCGAGGATCGTGGACTACGAATCCCGCCCGTACCACATGGGTTGGATCCTCCATGCCTTCCCAACCCGCAGCGTCGCCTGAAACATCCCGCTGCCTCAAGGGACAGACATGACCGTATACGTCGTATACTCTCTGGTTGCCGTCTTGTCGATTTACGCGTGGCGCAACTGGTTCAATGCGCTCTGCGGGCTGATCGTAATGATGGCTGTCATCGCGCATCCTTCCATGCCGACCAACACCATGGGTATACAGGGGCTAAATCCGTGGAACGTGCTCTTCCTGAACGTTTCTCTTTCATGGTGGTTCAGTCGCGGACGCGAGCGACTTACCTGGGACGCACCTTCGCACGTGAACTTTCTGCTGCTGGGGTATCTCGGGGTGTTCCTGCTCGCGTTCGTCCGGATGTTCTTCGATAGAGGTCGCCTTTCGGTCTACGGTCTCGGTCCGGTTGACCTGATCAGCGACCAGTTTATCAACACGCTCAAATGGGCTATCCCCGGACTACTGTTATTTCACGGTTGTCGCACGCAGAAGCGAGTTAAGACCGCTATCGTGTCCATCTGTCTTCTCTACTTCCTGCTCGCCTTCCAGGTCATCAAGTACCTTCCGATGAGCACGATTACCGGGGGGGCGGGGATGAGGGGGCGGGACACCCTCGCCGAAACCGTGGGAATGGGACCGGGTCTGCTCGGTAAGGTCTTTGCGGGCGGGGCGTGGGCGGCGCTGGGGGGATCACTGCTGTTCAAGCGAAAATTGCACCGGGCGCTCCTGTTCGCCGCATTCTTTGCCATAACGCTGGGCCAGGCGTTTGTGGGATCTCGATCGGGCTTTGTCGCCTGGGGCGTCGTGGGATTCGCGATGTGCGCGCTTCGGTGGTGGCGCTGGCTGTTGGCGGGGCCGGTTGTTTTGATACTTTTCGTCTTCCTTTTTCCGGCCGCTTCCGACCGCCTCAGGATGGGCTTCGGAACCACCGACGTCACTGGTGAGAGCGAATACCTGATTACTTCCGGGCGGAACCTCATCTGGCCGCACGTGCTTAAGAAAATCTCCGACTCCCCCATCATCGGATACGGAAAGGACGCGATGAGGAGAACGGGGCTCACGGAGACCCTTCGGGCGTACGCGGGGGAAGGCGAAGCCGTCGCTCACTCGCACAACGCGTACCTGGACATGTTGCTGGAAACTGGAGTGGTAGGCCTCTCGGTGGTAATGGGGTTTTACGGGGTAGTGGTGTTCCGCTCCGCCCAGTTGTTTCGAATTCGAGATAATCCCATCTGCGCGGCGGCGGGGGGATTGGCGTTCGCGATCATAGTCTCCCACCTGGTCGCCGGTATAGGTTCCCAGTCCTTTTTCCCCAAGGAAGGAGACTTCGGTATCTGGTGTGCGATCGGGCTGATTCTACGGGTCTCCTGCGATCTGGCGCGAGCTCGCTCGCCCATACCGGTGAGCGTCGCTGCGGGGAAACCGCTCAATGTTGCTCCAACCATGCAAGCACGCTCTGTCAGGTAAGAACCACCGCCACTCGCGGGACGATCCGATGCCCGAAACGATGAACTTCGTTTACATACTCTCTTGCAGTTATTCGGGGTCCACGCTGCTGACGCTGTTGCTCGATACGCACCCGCGGATCTCCACCGTCGGAGAACTGAAAGCCGCAATAAGAATTGACCCGAACAGCTACAAATGTTCCTGCGGATACCTGATGCGTCAGTGCCCGTTCTGGACTGACCTGCGACGCATCCTCGCGGAATCGGACGTAACCCTGGATCTGCAAAACTTCGGAACCCATTTTAGAACGGACTCTTCCGCGCTCTACGATCGCATTCTGCGGGCGAGCGTGAGGAACACCGGGTTCGAATCTCTCAGACGAGCCGCGATAACCTCCTTCCCCAAATTGCGCCACGAGTTCCAAAGGATATTGAGAACGAACAGAATCTTCGTTGACTCGATAAAGCGCATTGGGAAAGGGGATGTGTTTCTGGATAGCTCCAAGGACCCCGTGCGATTGTTGTACCTCCTTCAGTCAGGTTACTGGGGCGTCAAGGTCATTCACCTGATTCGCGACGGTAGGGCGGTGGCCTGTTCGCACATGAAGCACGAGGGGGTCTCCATGCGAGAGGCGGTAAGGGAGTGGCGCGTCACACACGAGGAGTCCCGGCGGATTCGCTCTCGATTCTCGCAAAGAAATTGGCTGAGCGTCTGCCATGAGGACATCTGCCGCTCCCCGAAAAGCAAACTCGAAACCATCTTTCGGTTTCTGGGGCTCGATGGTGACTCCGGAACGCTCGAGTTTCGCTCCGTGGAGCACCACATACGAGGTAACAGGATGCGCTTGGGGATGACTTCTCAGATACGCCTGGACGAATCGTGGAAGTCTACGCTCACCGAGCGCGACCTGCGCGAATTCGATTCGACGGGGGGCGAGACAAACCGAAGTTGCGGTTATTCTTGATCTTGTGACCACGCGGCGACCGAGACTATGCGCGAGCAGATGAGCCCGCAGAACGATAATGGTTCCTCCGAGGACTTGACGGGTAAGGACCGTATGGTCCGCAACGTCCTGGTCAGTTGGGCAGGGCACCTGGTCTTCATCGCCGCGGGCCTGATTACTCCCCGCCTGATCGACCGCCAAATCGGTACCGAGGCGCTTGGGGTATGGGACTTTGGGTGGGCGCTGGTGAACTACTTCCACCTGGTGCAGATGGGGGTGGTGGCGTCCATCAACCGTTACGTCGCCCGGTATCGCGCGATAGGCGATGCGGACGGAGTGAACCGCTCCGTCTCATCGGTGTTCTGCGTGCTGCTCGTGGTCGCGGTTGTCGTTTTGTTGTTGACGGTGGCTGCAACGCTGGCCGTTCCGGGCATCCTCGCCGCGCAGTTGAGAAGTTTCCTCACCGACGCCCGCTGGGTCATCTTCCTGCTCGGTAGCACGGTTGCGGTCCAGTTCGCCTTCTCGAGCTTCGCCGGTGTCCTCTCGGGCTGTCACCGCTGGGGCCTGAAGGTCGCGATTCTATCCGGCGCTCATGCGGTGACCGTCGCGGGGATGATAACGGCGCTGTTGATGGGCGGTGGGTTGCGGGCGCTTGCGTGGGTAACTCTTTGCGGTGAGCTTACCTGCGGGGTAGTTCTGTGGGCGGCGGCTCATAAGGTCTGTAGCGGTTTGCGCGTGAGTTTCACAGACGCGCGCTGGTCGGAGGCGAAGCGCATGATGGGGTTCGGGGGAAAGAACTTCGTTTTGGATACCTCCCGGGTCCTGCTCAATCAGACCGTGAGCGTTCTCGTCCTCGTTCATCTTGGTCCGGCGGCGCTGGCGGTCTTCGCTCGCCCCAGCAGCCTGGTCAGACATTCTCTCAACATCATTGTGAGGCTCTCGCACGTTATGACCCCGACCGCAAGTTCCCTACAGGCCATGGGACGTCACAAGGAGATCCAGGACCTGCTCATAAAGGCAACGCGGTACGCAGCGTACATCGCGCTGCCGATCGTGCTGACGTTGACGATCATGGGCGGTCCTATCTTGCGCTTTTGGATGGGAGAGGCCTACGGAGC
>SDBT01010167.1_pt1 | contig 15223 bp, 21 predicted proteins | sample 2277101 | NCBI WGS metagenome assembly SDBT01 (sample SAMN10404973, study PRJNA504765) | marine sediment metagenome | isolation source: marine sediment core GS10_PC15, 103 cmbsf | place: Arctic Ocean: Southern Knipovich Ridge | collected 2010 | reverse complement strand
GGTGTCGACCCAAGAGAAACGGAACCTTCTCCGAGTGGAGGCCGGGGAGGCCCCGCACGAGCGGCGCGGCCGGCTCCACCAGGCTGACCCCGAAATCGGCGAGCTCCCGCCCCGAATCGAGTCTCCCCGCCCAGAACGCGTCCTTCACGCGTGGCTGCGCACGAATGAGGACCCCCAGCAGTCTCAGCACGACGCTCTGGCGTCCTTGGGATCCGCGGGCCATGTGGCAATCGACTGGATGCAGTGCGGCTCAGGGATTGGCAGGGAGCTTGTAGAGGCTGCGAGGTCGCTTCGCCCGACCCTCGTGTTCTTGCAGTTCCAAGGCCCCCGCATCGACGCCGGCGTGTTGCGCGCGCTTCGCGATGACCCCACCGTCGTGGTGGCGTTGTGGTCGGGCGACGTCGGGCGCACAAACGGCCCGTGGGGCGGGTTTGAGGATGAGTGGTCACACCAGCTCGGCCGTCAGGCGGACGTGATGCTGTACACCGGGACGGGCCAGGTTCAGATGCAGCGAGCTCGCGGCATGCAGAACGCGGCGTACCTGCAGATCGGGTTCGACCAGCAACGGTACTTCCCCGGCACCGGGGAGCGTTCCGGCGTCGTGTTCCTGGGGCAGAACTACGGCGGCCAGTGGGACGTGATCCCCGACAACGACGCCGGGCTGCGCCGGGCCATGGTGGCCGCGTTCCGGGCGAGCGTCCCCGGGTTCACCGCGTACGGCGGGGGCTGGGCCGGCAGGACCGCGAATCTGCACCAGACCAAGGCAGGCGACGTGCTCCGAAGGTCCCTCATCGCCGTGAGTGTCTCGCTCACCAGCAAGTTGGACAGGTACACGTCGGACCGCATGATTCGGTCCATGGCGTGCGGCACCCCCACCTTGGTGAAGCGCTTCGGGGACATGGAGGGGTTGGGGTTGCGGCACGGGGAGAACGTCTTGGTGTGGGATACCGTGGAAGAGGCGGTAGCCCTCGCGCAAGAGTGGTTGCGCCCCGAACGCAGGGAAGAGCTACTCGAGCTCGGGCGTCGCGGCGCGGAACTCATGTACCGGGACCACACATGGGATGTGCGCATGCAAGAGCTTGCGGCCATCGCAGCGGCACTGCGGGGACAAAGGAGAGAACGATCATGAAACGCCTCTACGAGAGTTTTTACGACGACAACATTGAGCAGGTCAAAAGCGGCCCTCTGTTAATTGCCGGGGTAAAGAGCCGGCGGGAAGTGGGCATCTCCCAGCGATTCCGCAGCCTGGGGCAGCATGTCGTCATCGCGGAGCCATTTGCGGCAAACGTAACGAAGGCCAGGGACCTGCACCACCACGCGATGGTCATGCACTGCGCCGTGCAGGACGTCCCCGACCTCAGTCGATTCCGCACGGTGGTGTGGCTCCAAGGTCCGGAGCACGTACACATGGACGTCGCGAAGGCGTTTTTCCGAGAGGCCATGTTGACGGCGGATTTGATCGTGCTGGAGATGCCGCACGGTTTTCACCCGCAAGGTGCGGACGGTGGGAACCCGTACGAAGTGCATGTTTCCTCCTGGTTCCCCAAGGATTTCGACGACATGGGGACTGGGTGGCGGATATCATGCAGCCATGACGGGAAGCCCAAGGCGGATCCAAACTCAAACAACAACCGGCACCTCCTTGCGGTTTGGTCCCGATGATCTCGGTATTCGGGGGCACTGGGTTTATCGGCAGCAACTTCGTAGCGAAGTTTCCGCGCGACACGAGAGTGATCGAGCGAGAGCGCCGGGCCCCGGTGTCGTCGGAGGCCCTGTACCTGATCAGCACCACGCATAACTACCATGTGTTCGACGCCGCCACCCTGGACGTGAAGACGAACCTCTTGGTGCTGATGGAGGTGTTGGAGAAATGCAAGGGCGCCCCGTTCACCTTCAATTTTGTCAGCTCGTGGTTCGTGTACGGCGCGTGCGAGCTGCCAGCTCGTGAGGACACCTCGAGAAACCCGAAGGGGCTGTATTCAATCACGAAAAGTTGCGCTGAAGACCTCGTGATCTCGTTCTGCCGGACCCACGGGATGCGTTACCGCATCCTGCGACTGGCCAACGTCTACGGCGCCGGCGACAGCGGCACGGGCGCCAAGAAGAACGCCTTGCAGTTTCTCATCGGGGAGATCAAGGCGGGGAACGAGATCGGGCTGTACTACGGCGGGGACTTCGTACGGGACTACATCCACGTCAGCGACGCATGCCGGGCGATACGCCACGTCATGAAGTACGGCGACATCGACAGCGTCTACAACATCGGTTCGGGGATCGCCCATAATTTCAGGGAGTTGATTCTGTCGGCGTACGGCATCCTGGGGAGAACGCCGAACGTGAAGGACATCTCGCCCACGGACTTCCACCGCCAGATACAGGCGAAAAATATGGTGCTGGACACGACCAAACTGCGTGAGTTAGGATTCAAGCCCGAGGTTGGGATTGATGCCGGACTTGAAGAAATTTGTCGTTCCGAGTCTTGAGGAGGGGTACCGCTACCTCTACGCGAGCAACCGGACGTTCGTCCCGGGCGAGAGCTGGGTGTACTACTCGTCCCCGTACTGGGATGAGGCCGAGATTCACGCGGCCCTCCACGCGCTGTGCCACGGAAAATGGATCTCCTCGGGGGAGAGCGTCCGGAAGTTCGAGGTCGCGTTCTCCAAGAAGTTTGGGCACGCCGAGTCCTTGATGGTGAACTCGGGCAGTTCCGCCAACCTCGTGATGGTGGCGGCCCTGAAGAGCATGTTCGCGTGGGAAGACGGCGACGAGGTCATCATCTCGACCGTCGGGTTCCCCACCACCCTGAACCCCATCCTCCAAAACGGTTTGGAACCGGTGTTCGTCGACATCTCCCTTGACGACCTCAACTGGGATGTCGACCAGCTCGAGAGCAAGATCACCGGCCGGACGGTTGCGCTGTTCTCGTCCCCGGTTCTCGGAAACCCCTACGATCTCGATAAGGTCACGGCTCTGTGCGAGAAGTACGCGCTGAAACTGATCGGCGACAACTGCGACAGCCTGGGCAGCACATGGAGAGGCGCCCCGATCACGGACCACTACGTGGCGAGCTCGTGCTCGTTCTACGCATCACATCACCTGTGCACTGGTGAGGGGGGCATGGTGTCGTCGGCCAACCCCGGCATCATCGAGAAGGCCCGTCAGTTCTCGACGTGGGGCCGGGCCTGTTACTGCATGGGCGCGGCAAACCTGCTTCCGAACGGGACCTGCGGGAACCGGTTCGACACATGGCTGGACGGGTACGACGGCATCGTCGACCACAAGTACATTTTCGCGGAGCAGGGGTACAACCTCAAGCCGCTGGACTTGCAGGGCGCCATCGGGCTCGAGCAGCTCAAGAAGTTCGACGAGATCCGAAAGCGACGGGTTTGGAACAAGGCTCGGATCGACAAGGCGTTCTCCGGCATCGGCGTCCGCACCATCCAGGGGCATGAGCTCGCCGCGCCATCCTGGTTCGGAGTCCCGGTCGTGTGTGGGAGCCGCGAAGAGAAGACGGCCCTCGTTGCGCACCTTGAGGCCAACAAGATCCAAACGCGGAACTACTTCGCAGGGAACATCCTGCTGCATCCGGCATACCAGCACTTGGGCGCGGCTGCCGACTACCCTGAAGCGATGCTCGTTCTTGACCGGGTGTTCTTCATCGGTTGTTCCCCGTGTTACGGGGAGGATGAGTTGCAGTACATCGAAAAAGTCATAGGAGACCACCAATGAAAACAGCTGCATACTACGCCCTCCACTACGGCAAGGAGTACTTGGCGCACTCTCTTCGCTCCATCCAAGATGCGGTCGACGAGATCTACGTCTTCTACTCGCCCACGACAAGCTACGGAACGGTGTGTGCCGTTGAGTGTCCTGAATCCGAGGAGGAGTTGGAGGCCGAGATACGTCGTTTCGCGACGAAGCCCATCCACTGGATCAAGGGCTCGTGGGGCAGCGAGGGAGCGCACCGAAATGGTGCGTTGGACCACATGAAGGCCCAGGGCGTGGAGATCGTCCTCGTGGTGGACGCAGACGAAGCGTGGGCCCCCGGGGCAGCCAGGCAGGCCCTGGAGTATGCGATGGAGCAGAACGGCCCCTACCGGTACGGCGTGAACTTCATCAATTTCTGGCGGTCAACACGTTGGGTGGTGACGGACGGCTTCCGTCCCCTCCGGGTCATTGACCTCCGGCAAGAGAGAGGGTGCGGCGACGCCCCCGTGGCCCCGGAGATCGCCCAGCCCCTCCATTTCGGGTACGCGCTGAGCATATCGGCGATGGAGTACAAGTGGGTGGCCCGCGGCAACCAGTTTGAGCTGCGCAAAGAGTGGCTCGACCGCTACCGCACATGGACCCCCGACGCCCCGGGGGATCTGCACCCCACTTCGCGGGGTCTGTGGAACGCAATGCCGACGCCAGAGGATACGTTGGCTATCGTGCGGGGCGTGCTTGACGGCCACCCGTACCGAGACCTCGACCTGATCGTTTAGGGGAAACAACCATGAAAACTGTCGCATACTTCGCACTTCACTACGGCAAAGAGTACCTGGCGTACGCGGTCCGTTCTGTCCAAGACGCGGTCGACGAGATCTACATCTTCTACACGGACAAACCGAGTTACGTGCGGCGCAGGAGGAGCTCGATGGGTTGCCCAGATACTCGGGAGGAGTTGAAGGCCGAAGTCGAGCGTTTCGCGACGAAGCCCGTCCACTGGATCGAACATACGTGGAACAGTGAGACGGCGCACCGGGAGTATGCTTTGGACTACGTGCGCGGGAGGGGGGCACAGATCGTACTCGTGGTGGATGCAGACGAAGTGTGGGCGCCGGGCGCGGCCCAGCAGGCGATCGACTACGTGTGCGAGGCGAACAGCGCAGCGAACTGGAGGGCGAAGTTCACAAACTTTTGGCGGTCAATACACTGGGTGGTGACGGACGCCATGTGCCCGGTGCGTGTCGTGGACCTCCGTCAGGACGGGGGCGAGGGGTCGCTTCCGGCCGAAGTCCCCCCGATCCTCCACTTCGGGTACGCCCAGTGCGAGGTGTTGACGGAGTACAAGTGGACGTGTCACGGGCACCAGAGCGAGCTCCGCCCCGGGTGGTTAGCCCGGTTCAAAGCGTGGACCCCGGGCGACCCCGGGGACTTACACCCGGTTCAGGCCAACCTGTGGAACGCGACACCGACCCCACTCGTTACGTTGGCGCTCGTGCGAGAGGTGCTTGAAGGGCACCCCTACCTCGACCTCGAGCTGATCGTTTAGACGCTGGCTTCTACGCAGCGCCGGAACGTCCACTCTTCGCAGAGCTTCTGGTACGCCCGCTCTCCCCGGTCCCCCGCGTCCTCAAGCATGGCACGTACGGCGCCGGGGATGAGACTGTAGGGGGCGCAGGCGATGATGTCTTCCAAGAGGTCAGGGGTGCTGACGGTCTCGGAAACGATCGGCAGGTGGTACGCGGCGGCCAGGGCAAAGCGCAGAGCGGCGTTGACCGGCCCCGGGTGCTGGTGGAGGTTCAGGATTAGTTTGCTGGATGTCAACACCGCGTGACGATCGGTGCCGAAGCAGCTGGGCCCTTCCAAGAGCCCCGACATCTTCAGCTTGCCGTACATCTTTTTCCGTTGGCCCCACGCGTAGCTCTGGTGCGTGAAGTCGTATATCCGCGGCCCAGGCTCCCCGCCCAAGCCCGGGTGACTTCCCATGCGCACGTACTCAAGGACGGGGTGCAGGGTCGAGGTCCACTCGTCGCTCACCCATACCCGGTCAACGAGGTCGCCCCCTGTGGCTACGACACTCGCAACAGGGATGTCTGGCGTGGCACCGAAGAGTTCCAAGAACCACCACACGATGGTGGCCTTCTTTTCCCTCCCGGCCTGACTGCGCAGATGAGGGACCACCTCGCCGTTCATGGGCGTGAAGATGTAGCAGGCCTCCGTGGAGATATCGATCTCATCCACGTAGCAAGTGGGGAAGCCGGACAGCTCCACCAGACGCCAGAAGTCCATGTACGAGTCGTAGTGGTGTCGGGTCTTTACGAAAATGATCATGCGTTCACCAATCTCCGGAGTCCGTCTGCCAATGTGATTTCAGGTGCCCACCCTCGTTTCCTGAGGACGCTGCTGTCCAGCAACTTGCGTGGGGTGCCGTCGGGCTGGCTGTCGTCCCACACGATCTCTCCAGGGTACCCAACGAGACTTGCGATCTTGTACGCGAGGTCTTTGATGGTGATCTCGTCCCCGCTCCCGGCGTTGATGGGACCCTTTACCGAGATGTTCTCCATGACGTGGAGGCAGGCGCGGGCCATGTCGTCAACGTGGAGGAACTCCCGGAGAGGCTCGCCGGTCCCCCACAGGGTGACGGGGCCACCACTATCCTTCGCCTCCTTGAACTTCCGGATGAGAGCTGGGATTACGTGGGCCTCTTTCCCGTCCCGGTCGTTGGGCCCGTACAGGTTCGTGGGCATGACACTCACGAATGCGCACCCGTGCTGGTAGCGGTACGCGTCGCACATCTCGATGGCGGCTATCTTCGCCATCGCGTACGCCCGGTTCGTGTCTTCCAAGGGCCCCGTCATGAGGTACTCGGGACGGATGGGCTGCGGACAGTCTCGGGGGTAGATGCAGCTGCTCCCCAGGTTGACCAGTTTGCGGGTCGCGAATATGTGGCACGCCCGGATCACGTTGGACGAGATCTGCATGTTCTCGTAGATGAAGTCCGCGGGGTACTGGGAGTTGGCCCAGATCCCCCCGACCTTGGCGGCGGCCAGGAACACGTACTCGGGCCGGTGAGAGCGGAAGAAGTCGGACACCCGAGACTGCGAGGTGAGGTCGAGAAGCTCTCTCGGTCGCAGCAGCAGGTTCGTGAACCCCTGTTTCTGCAAGAGCCGCACGATGGCGCTGCCCACCAGGCCGCGGTGTCCAGCAACGAAGATTTTTGCGTCAAGCTTCATGGAGGATCTTTTCTTTTCGGGCCAGCTCAATGTCGTGTTCGGTCATCTCGCGCACGAGCTCAATGCAGCTCGTCTTGGAGGTCCAGCCTAGCGCTTCCGTCGTCGCGCGGGTGTCGCCTTGCAGGGCGTCCACTTCGGCGGGGCGGAAGTACCGGTGATCGATTACCACGAAGTCGCGGTAGTCCAAGTTTGCCACGGCGAAGGCGGCGATGACGAAGTTCCGCACCGTGTGCATCCTCCCGGTGGCGACGATGTAGTCTCCCGGCTTGTCTTGCTGGAGCATGAGCCACATCGCCTCGACGTAGTCTCGAGCGTGCCCCCAGTCTCGCTGGGCTTCGAGGTTGCCGAGGTACAGTTTGTCTTGCAGGCCCACCTTGATGCGCCCGACAGCCCGTGTGATCTTGCGGGTCACGAAGGTCTCGCCGCGCCGCGGGGACTCATGATTGAAGAGGATCCCGTTGCTGGCGTGAAGGCCATACGCCTCGCGGTAATTGATCGTCTGCCAGTAGGCGAAGACCTTTGCACATGCGTACGGACTGCGTGGGTGGAACGGGGTGTCGAGAGATTGTGGTGGAGGAGCAGACCCGAACATCTCGGAGCTGGAGGCTTGGTAGTAGCGAACCTGATCCCCCGTGCGGTCCGAGTAGTCCCGGATTGCTTCGAGCACCCGCAAGGTTCCGAGTGCCACGACGTCCGCGGTGTACACCGGTTGGTCGAAGGACACGCGTACGTGGGACTGCGCCCCGAGGTTGTAGACCTCAGCGGGCTTCACTTTCTCCAGGGCCCTGCGCACCCCGCCGGCGTCCGACAAGTCGCAGTAGTGCAGGAACAACCGGGCGTCGGGGTCGTGCGGGTCCAGGTAGAGGTGGTCGATCCGGTCCGTGTTCAGGCTGGACGACCTGCGTATCAACCCGTGTACCTCGTAGCCCTTGTCGAGGAGGAGCTCGGCCAGATACGAACCGTCCTGCCCTGTGATGCCGGTAATGAGGGCTCGTTTCATTTTTCGACGCTAGCATTGACAAATAGCGCCGTCTAGACCTAGCCTCAGGCCTAGCGATGGACCTGTACTACGGCCAGATTCGGGCGACGAACTACCAGGCCCTTTTCGAGCATTACGGGGGTGAGCCACCGTGGCCCATGGAGCGGTCTCCGCACATCTCGCTTGTTGAGGCCGTCGTGGCGGGAAAGGACCCTGCTGGGACGGCGTACCACGAGTATTTGCGGAAGACTCACGGAGCCGAGGCCGGCGAAAGCCTACGTCGGCAGGCACAGGTCGTGTCCGAGATGTTGGGATCGTCGGGGTTTGAGATCGACGTGGAGCGCAACAGTGTTTTGGACGGCAACCATCGGGTGGCGGTGCACTTGGTGGCGGGCGTCCCCATAACACTGCGGTGGCGCGCGCCGTATCAAACCGTGCAGTTTCCGGTGGGGGTGGTGCCCGGTCGACGTTCCGGGGGCCGCGTTCTACCGGTGCTGGTACGCGGGAAGACCGTGCTCGATATCGGGTGCTGTGACGGAATGATGTCCGTGGCCGCACTCCACGCTGGCGCCACCTCGGTGGTCTCAGTTGACCGGGACCTGCGGTCAACGACGTGGCAGTTGCGGAATGCGTGGGGGTATGCCAACCGGATGGACATCCGGGTTCTGAACGCAGATGACTTGGAAGTGCAAGACGTCGACATGGTGTTCGCGTTTTCCGTCATCCAGCACATCGGCCTTCGCAATTTCGTCCGTCTTACCGAGGGGCGAGAGTGCGTACTCGAAACGCACCACGAGGGCGCGGAGCTCCCCGACAGCGGGCACGAGTGGGAACGGTTGGGTCACACGCAGTATTCAGTGGCTGAGCCCGACCGTCGTCGAGACCTGTATCTGGGGGTCCCGAAGTGATCCCCCTGTTCTGGCACCAGTCCACCAACTTCGGGGACGCCTTGGCTCCGTGGCTCGTGAAGAAGATCTCCGGGGAGGAGCCGACGTACGTCTCTCCGCAGGAGGGGCAGCCATTCCTGGTCACGGGGAGCATTTTCGGACACACCTTGCGGAGCGGTATTGTGTGGGGCGCGGGCTGTGCCTTCGAGGCGGAAGTGGACCCGCAGAAGATGGCGCCACCGGGCGGCGCGTTGAAGGTCATCGCGACTCGAGGTGAGCTCAGCCAGAAGTACCTCCAGCAGGCGGGGTATGCCCCCGAGTGCGGGGACCCAGGGTACCTGCTCCCCTACTTCTACACGCCGCGCCCTTCGCCGAAGGTGGACGTGGCGATCATGTGCTCGTGGGTGGACTTGGACCTCGTGGCCGAACGGTTCCCCGGGGTTCCGGTCATCAGCAGCATGGATCCGATAGAATCGGTCATCGATCGGATTTGCGCATGCACGTTGCTCCTCTCCAGCTCCATGCACGGCCTGGTCGCGGCGGCTGCGTACGGCGTCGCCACGCGGCGGGTCTCGTTTTCTGACCGCATGATCGGGGACGGCTTCAAGTACCGGGACGCGGGATTCAGCGAGGAGGTGCGGCTTGTCGGCGGGGAGAACCTGTCTACGATGCTGCCGTCCCCCGTGTCTCTCCCCGACACGAAAGCTCTGTTAGACTGTTGTCCATTCAGGAAAGGAATCTAGGCATGAAAATCAGGATCGGAAGAATCGCTTTGGAGTTCGGCCTCTTTGAGAGGGTGGACAAGGACTTGGTGCAACAGCTCGTAAGCTTGGAGGAGCGACGGGTGGCCGCCGCCGAGGCGCATGTGGCGGCGCAGGAGGCCGAACTCCGTGCGTTGGACCAAGTGCTCGTCGGGTTGCTGAACCAGATGCAGCCGTACCTCACGGACCTGCTGAGCAAGCACACGCCACCAACTCCTCCGGCGGATGACCAAGGTTGAGGTACTCGTACGGTACCGAGACACCTGTATTGAAATGCTGAAGCGCCGGGGGATCGAGTACGACGGGTACGAGGACCTCCGGAAGCATCTCAGCGACAAGGTCACGTTTCACAAGTACCGCAAAGCCCGTTCGGAGTTCGCGGAGCAGAACATCGGCCTCGTGTACGTCTCAGTGCAACGGCAGTTCGGCCTCTACGTGCAAAAGTTCGGTCAAGAGGACCTCGTGCACGAGGGCATCTTCGGGATCTTGCGGGCCATCGACAAGTACCAGCCGGAGGTGGCGTCGTTTTCCACCTACGCGATGTGGTGGATTCGGCACCATGTGCAACGCGCCATTGAGAACCGGCTTCGGGCGGTACGGATCCCGACGTGGCAAATAACGAAGGTCACCCGTCTCAGGCGGATGCCCGAGGAAGAGAGGAGTCCCGAGGAAAAGAAGTACCTGGACGACATCCTCCCCAAGATGACGTGCGCAGTAGGTTCCGAGATGCTTGAGAGGCAGCCCGTCTCCTACGACTTGGACACCATTTTGGATACCATCCAAGACGTGAAACGGGTCCGTGAGGTGGTGAAGGATGTGCTGGAGCCCCGGGAATGCGAGATAATCCAGAAGCGGTTCGGCTTTGACGGCCCCGCGCAAACGTTGCAGGAGATCGGTGATACCCTTCAACTGTCTCGCGAGCGCGTGAGGCAAGTAGAAGAGAAGGCATTAGAGAAGCTGCGAAAGGCGCTCAAATGAGGTTCAAGCAAGATTTCACGAAAGACCTAGGCACCATCGTGGATGCCCTCGGAAACGAACCGTTCTGTCTGCTCCGGTTCGGGGACGGAGAGTCCGCGATCTTGCGGGGCCGGGAACGGCCGTTTATCACCGAGCGCGACGGCGAGACTTGGAACAGCGAAAAGATCCCGTCCATGGTCGTGGACGAGATGCGCAAAGCCCTGGCCGCGGACATGTCCGACCTGTACATCGCCACGATCTGCCCGGCGTGCTCGAGGCAGAGCAGCAAGCCGCTCCGCGATGAGGTGACGTGCCCCCTCGAACGGCAGACGTACGCGGAGATCTTCGGCAACGCGAACTGGGGCGTCGTGGGTCCGCACGCGAGGTTCATCCGGGACCAGTGCTTCCTGGTGAGCAGTGCCCCCGAAGCCGACTTGCAGATCCCCACGAACCTCCCCGAGATGCCGGTCGAGGCGCATGCGGCCATCGTGGACGTCCTGATGGACGTGGACCAGCCGATTGCGCTGGCGGCGGGCCCATCAGCCTGTGTGATCGGGCACATGTACTGGCTTCGGACGGAAGACGGGGGGCGTCAGACGTGTTTGGACGTGGGCGCGCTCTTCGACGAGATGTACTGGCGGCACACGCGACACTACATGCCCTCGGGCAGCCCCCGCGGACGCCGGGTGTGTACTTGGGACGGCGAAGGTGTAGGCTTGGACACGGACTAAGACTGATTCACTATCACGGGAAATCGCCGAATTCGGCACATAAGCACGGGGAATTGTAGGTTTCTCCCGCAATCTGCGCAGTGTGATAGACTTGGTCGAATGGCCAAGACGTTCGTACCCGGTTCCGTAGGCGTGCATGACGCCGCCGGGGCCTACCAGGAGTCGCGGGACTTCTACGCCTACTTGGTGACCTCGGAGGGGGAAGCGGACGCCCTCCTGGTCTCGGCCAACAAGCAGCTGACGATCGCCTTGGAGTCGAAGCCGGAGCTCGTCCAGCACGCGACTGATGTGCAGGAGACCGCTTTGGAGATGTCGTTTCGGATCCGCGAGCTCCGCGTGCAGGCCTTGGGGGCGTACGCGAAGACAATCGGGGAGCTTCTGGGCATCGTGCAGAAGGCCCGGGAAGATCTGGGCGACGAATTGGTGGAGGTGGTGACGCCGCAGTTCTATTTGGACCTGGACCGACTGCAAGAGCGGTACGATGAGCTCTACGCGCCGTTTTACGGGCTGGTTCCGGGCGGCGACCCCCAGATGCCGGACGTCCGCGGGTGGAGCCAGCTCGATTGGGCCGAGTTCCACGTAAAAATCGCTGGGCCCATCCTCCTCTGGGAGTCGATCTCGGAGTGCAAGACGAATTGGGTGTTTCCCACCGTGCCCCCCTGTCACGGCCCGGACTACCTGCGCGCCTGGATCCTGATGAATCAGATAGGGGTGCTGTTCGAGTCGCAGATACACGCTCTTGAGGCGATTTCGGGGGCGGTATACGACTTCACGTACGGGGTGTCCAAGTACGTCGGGGACACGTTGTCCCTCATCGGAGAGGGCATCGTTCTTGCCGGAGTTCAGGTCGTAAAGGGCGTTTCAAGAGGCCTCGGCGGTTGGCTCCCAGTTCTAGTTGCAGGCGGGGTACTCGCTTGGGTCGTCAAGACACGGAAAAAGTAAGGAACAACACCATGGATCCCATCATTCTCTCAGCCATCATCGGCGGCGCCCTCATCCTCATGACGGGCGGCAAGAAGAAAAAGCGCGGTGCACCCGCCCTCCCGGAGATCGGCGACGAGCCCCCCGCTGACACCGACAACCTGCCAGACCCCACCGGGCAGGACGCGAACATGCTTGGTGAGCTGGGCTACGGGAACACGGCTGCGGGCATCGAAGCGTTCCAGTACGAGTGGAACCTCGTGGAGCGGGCGTTCAGCCTGTGGAAGCTGCTCGTGAAGGACGGGAAGATGGGCGAGAACACCCGCGGAGCCCTCATCCGTGCGCTCGCTTACGTGGAGAACCAGGGTCGCCCGTGGGCCGAGATTGTCGCGGAGGCGCTCGCCGCCCAGCCGAAGTTCCAGATGAGCGCCAACGACAAGGGCAACTTTCAGAGCCTGGGCTACACGATCGGACCCAAGGTGGTGGAGGACTTTCAGAAGGACTTCAACGCTGCCGCGCCGTGGTGGAACGACTCCCAGTACGGGCCGTCCAACCCCGACCTGCTGGGGTACTCCACGTTGGTGGAGGATAACAACCTCGGGCCCCTCGCACGAGACGCGGTGACCCGCGCCCAAGACGCCCAGAACAGCGTGGGCGTCAAGTGGAAGACCCTCGTGACACAGGCGAAGCAGGCATGAATCCGCTCGTCACCATCGGCCTCATTGGGGGCGCGCTCTTCCTGGCGAAGGGCGCCAAGAAGAAGACGGCCGCCCCGCTGCCCGCCCCCGCGCCTGACGCCCCCGCGCCGCTTCCGGACGTCACTGTCTCGTTCGACGTGTACCCGGCGTCGGCGTCGGCGGAAGGGCTTATCCCGGCAACAGACACCAGCGTCACCCACTCCCCGGACTGCTCCGTGATCGTGGTCGCCGACGGGTGGTGGGAGGGTGTCGCGAGACCCTTCGTCGAGACGCATGAGGGGGTGTCGACCGACCTTGCTCTGGAGCTGGTCATCAATACGCTCTCGTGCGACGAGGACACGGATGCTCTCGACGAGTTCCTGGCGGACGTCGACAGTGCCATCCAGGCGTGGCGGCAGGTTGCGTTCGCACCGGGCCCCGACGCGCCGCTCCCCCACCCCGAGGTACCCGAGGTACCGGGCATGGGCCTCGGCTTTGACCCAACCACCACTCCCGAGGGCGGCGCGCCCAAGGCAACAATCGGAGACTGAATCGCATGGCTGACCCATTCCTCATCGTAGGCGTTATGAAGACCGAAGACGGGTTCACCATCGTGGATCCGACCAAGGAGGAGCATCCGTGCGCTGACGGGGATGCGATTCAAGCCACCTTCGAGAAGCTTCTCGCGTCCAAGGAGATGCCGGAGACCGAGACGACGAAGACGAAGACGCGAAACCCGCGTATGTCGGGTCGGAGGCAGGCACGGGAGGTTGAGGTTCTCGACGACGACATTGATGCGTTGAGCTCGAAGCTCGACGAGTACGTGTCGTCTCAGTTCGGAAACGGAATTGGGGCTCGAGCGGGGCAGGCGGCCGCTGACGCCGGCAAGGGGCTGGTCGGATTCATGAGGAAAGTCAGTCGACCATGACTACGAAGCCATCAGCATCCGCCTCCACGTTCACGGTCACGCTCCCCAAGGTGGGGGTCGGGCTACAGAGCACCACCTTTGCCCTCATCCTGTGGCTTGGAGGTCAGGGAAGTGCCCTCGTGGACGGCATTACCGAGAGCATCTCGAACCTCGGCGACCGCGTGACGTCCTTGGAAGCCAAGTTCGCCGACGTGGGCGTCGACCCCGAGGCGCGGTCGGACGTGCGAGCGTGCGAGAAGCGCAACGAGGAGCAAGACCGGGAGGTGGCCGAGCTCAAGACTCAAGTGGACAAGCTCACGAAGTGCGGCAAGGAGGGGAAGCGAAAATGCGTCTGATCTCAATCATGTTGCTGCTCGTCACCGCGTGCGCCTCGCCGTCCAAGTACGTGCAAGCGGGCTTCGCGGGTGCCGAGAAGGGCCTCAAGGGCATCGACGTCGGGCTGGACCTGGCGTCCAACGTGTACGCCGAGGCTTACGCGGCCAACGAGGTCTACTGTCGCTCCACACTGGGCCGTACGCCCACGCGCGAGGCGAAGGATGAGTGCACCAAGGCGTTCCGAAACGCGTCTGAGGTGGCGGCCAAGGCCCAGCTGGCCTCCGAGCTCTACGACACCGCGGTGGATGTGCTCGCCGAGCTGCGCAAGGTCTCCGTGGAGCTGGTGCGAGAAATGGAGAGCGTCAAGCAATGAAGATTTTTCGCACACTTTGGAAGAACAAGGAGCAGGCATACAAGCTGCTCAAGTGGTTCCAGGGGATCGTGGCGAAAGCGGCGGACCTGAAGGACGCGGTCCGCCGGCTCAAGGAGTCCGTGGCACAAGGGGATCTTGATGATCTCGTTGTGCGAACCCAAGCAGTGGCGAATCGCCGCAGGAAGTACGTGGAGAACGATGGCTAGAAAAGGCGGAACCCTCAAATTCATCGGCGCTACGGCGGCCGGGGCAATCATCGGAGCCCTCGCCATCCGCGCGTTCGACAAGCACATCCTCAAGGGCGACGACAAGGAGCCCGAGCAGCTGGCCGCAGCCCCCGGGCCGCAGCAGCAGCAGCCCATGGGGATGATGGGCATGGGCGCCCCCGTGATGCCCGTGTTCCTCCCATCGTCCCCATTCATGGCCGGGCCCCCTATGTCCGTACCTCCGCCCCCGACCCTGGGAGCGCCACCCACGGCGGCGCCTCCGGTTCCGCAAGAGGAGCGGGACATTCTGGACGAGATCGAAGAGGAGTGGGCCGACTAGATGTTCTTCGCCGCGTCAAACGACCCCCCGAGCAGGCTCAGCCCCCAGGCGAGCTTGACGTGGAGTCGTGCGCGCGACGTGTCGGCGACCATCTACGACGACGTGGATACGTGGGGCCCCGAGAACGACCGGGAGGTCGCCACCCGCGTGGTCCAAGACCAGTACGTGAACGGCCGAGCGGTCCGCCGCAACTTTGGGGAGCCCATCATC
>SDBT01010166.1_pt1 | contig 15224 bp, 15 predicted proteins | sample 2277101 | NCBI WGS metagenome assembly SDBT01 (sample SAMN10404973, study PRJNA504765) | marine sediment metagenome | isolation source: marine sediment core GS10_PC15, 103 cmbsf | place: Arctic Ocean: Southern Knipovich Ridge | collected 2010 | reverse complement strand
TGATTCAAGTGCCTCTTGAGTTTCCTCGCTTATTTTCATTTTTTCTTCTCCTTTTTAATAATTTTATTAGTTTTGGTTCTGGTAAGATTTCATACCCACAATTTGGACATTTCATCATATCACATTTTCTTATTGGACATCCTTTACATGATTTCAGAGCCTCATCTATTGTGAAGTTGTGGCCACAAAATAGGCATTTCATAAGCTAACTCCTAAAGTAATTAGAATTTGATTAAGAATGTATCCAATTCCAAATGCAAAAAAGAGGATAAAAATAAACATGGATAATGCTGTTTTCAACCCTCTTTCCTTAATCATTATCATGAATTGAGCGATACATGGAACAAACAGAGTCAATGTTACAGCTGCTACAGTCAGTTGAACTCCTGTCAATGTATTCTGCATTTCAAATAAACCAACTGCACCATAATCGCGTCTAAAAAATCCAAAGAGAAAGACACTCGCAGTTTTGTTAGGTAGTCCTAGAGAGGAAACTACCGGTTCAAGCCATGAAATAACTATTTGAAAGATACCTATGAGTTGAAATATCCATATAAGAATACTTGCAACAAGAAAGATAGGAATTATTTCTTTAAAATACCAGACCATTCTGGTATATGTTTTTGTTAAAACGTTGGATAATTTTGGTAATCTGAGGGGTGGAAGTTCCATGTAAAAACTTGGCTTATCTCCTGGTAAAATTTTTGATAATAGAAATCCAATGAAAATAAGGTTAAAAATTATTACAATAAACCAGACAAATAATGCTTTTGGATGACCTGATAAAATTGCAAAAATAACCCCAAGTTGAGCTGAACATGGAATGGCCAATGCTAAAAGAAATGTAGATATTACTCTTTCGCGATTCGTCTCCTGAGTTCTGGTCACCACTGTTGCCATTGTATCGCAACCAAGTCCAATTACCATGGGAATTATTGCTCTGCCACTTAAACCAATTTTTTTAAAAATCCGATCAATTAAGAGCGCTAATCTTGGAAGGTAGCCACTGTCCTCTATTATTGAGAAAACTAAGAAGAATGTGCCAACGATAGGAAGGATAATTGCAATTGCATATGTTAACCCAAGAGTAACGATTCCAAATTCTCCAACAATTAATTCCTGAATTGGTACAAATGGTATATTTTTTATTACTAAATCTGTAATTACGGGGTTAATATGATCTCCAAATATTTGCCCCTCGATCAGATCAACAAGCTCACCTGCTCCAAGCACGCCTACAAATTGATAAAGTCCAAAGTATAATATGAGAAATAGGACGGGTATACCTGTAATTGGGTTTATCATTATTCTGCTGATTTTTTCTCTGAAATCCATATTTGTTAGAGGTGTGCTATCCGATGAGATTGAACTAATTTTAGCAATTTCTTTTTGAAGGATTATCTTTATAATATACCGTAATGGATGATTAAATATCGATTCAGTTTTGTTTATTATTTTTTCAATTTGATTGTATCTTTCACCTTCTTTTTCTCTTGTTAAGTTATTTGTATCGTTATCTTGTTGTAGCAGTAGTAGGGCAATTGATCGTTTTGATATTGAATATTTTCCTTTCAGAAGAGATTTGATTTCAGTTATTGCAAATTCGATATTTTTTGAATATTTGATTTCTAAAACATTCTTTTTTTCATAATTATAGATTGCACTGTGTAATTTTTTTAGGCCAAAACCTGTAGTTGCTATCATTGGAACTACTGGAATTCCGAGTTTATTTTCTAATTCATTAGTATCTATTTCTATCCTTTGTTTTTTTGCTTCATCCATCATGTTTAATATGAGTATGACTGGGAGATTTGCTTCTATTAATTGCAATGTAAATGGAAGCATTCTGTTCAAATTTTTTGCATCAACGACATGAAGAACAATCTTTGGTTTTTCTTCAAACAATATCAGTTTTGAGATTTGTTCTTCCTCAGTAATAGGTATTAGAGAATACATACCTGGTGTATCTATAACACTGTACTCTTGATCATTTATTTTACATACGCCTCTATCAATGCCAACAGTTGTTCCTGGATAATTTGACACAGTAACATATGCCCCTGTTAACTTGTTGAAAACAAGACTTTTACCAACATTTGGATTCCCAACTAGCACTATTTTTGGTAATTTTTCTTTATTTAGTGACTTTTTTGAATTTCGTTTTGTTATCTTTTTTACTTTTATTGAAGATCTTTTCATTACCATGAACTCCAAATTAAATTTTTAGGTATGCCTAAATAATGTATTGTTTTTTCTAGTATAAATAAATTTTGGTATGCCTAAATTTTTTGACAGCGTGTTTGTTAGATAAAAAGGAAATATCTTTTAATAGCAAATCATTTTACTAATGGTATCGCATGGGAAAAAATAGAGATCTTATCCACATATTAACACTGGTGATTATAGGGATGTTTATTCCTTTTCTAGGATCCATTACCATAAACTATGGATCCGATCTGTATACTATTGCCTCTACCTTTGGATATTTTTTACTTATTTTTGCTATTGAACTTGGCATTGTCTATCTCTATTTTTCGATAAGCAACAAGATGGCTAGCAAGAATCTGGAGAAATACAAGCAAAAAAAATTGTAAATTCCATTGAAGGAACCTTGCACAATACTTCTACTCTGAGAGCATTTTATTTTCTATTAAATGAAGGCAATAAGAATTACTATGATTCTCTCCCGTAAGTGCTGCAGAAACAGTTAAACAGCCACCTCTGCATCTTTTACCATGTTTACAATTTTTACATTCTCCTGCTAGATCTTCCTTTGTAAAATTTCTGTTGTATGAGAAAGAATTGGGATCATTCCAAATATCCATAATACTTCGTTCTCGTATATTTCCCTCAATAAATCCATCTGGTAATGAGAGACAACCTTGAACACTACCATCACTTTGAATTCCCAAAGCAGTAAGGCCTGCTTGACAGCCGATCCATGGTAACAGCATGATGTTTGGCAGTATTTGTGAATGGTAGCCAAAATTATGGGCACCCATTATTGGTAGTTCTTTAACCGAATAATTCTTCCGGGATGATGCAATGAAGAGAGCTATTGAATAAAAATCATCTTGTGACAACATTAAACTTTTAGGAAAGCGACCAACTGGTGCGGCCATCTGAATCTGCCATGCAATACCTCTGTTTACTAGGAAATCACGTATCATTGGTAGTTCTTTAAAATTCTGTTTATGAAGCGTTGTTATCACTGTTGTCCGTAAATTTGCATCAGTCAACAATTTAAGACTCTTAATACATTGATCAAAAGATGTTTTCGATCCTCGTGTGGCATTATGGGTCTGTGGTATGCCACCATCTAAACTAATTGTTACAGCATATGGATCTATTTTCACTAATTCAGATATGATGTTCTCATCAATTAATAATCCATTAGACATGATGGTGACATTCATACCAAGATTTCTGATGTGATGAGCAAAAATATGCCAATCTTTTCTAAGAAAAGGTTCTCCTCCCATTAATGAAATAACTCTTGTGTCCAGTTTGTTTAAGTCTTCGCATAATTTCAATCCTTCTTTTGTCGTCAACTCATTTCTTCTGATGTTTCCTGCAGAAGATCCGCAATGCATGCATTTCATATTGCAATTAAGGGTTGTTTCCCATACGACACTTAATGGGATGTAGTTCCGTCTTACCATATTGTATTTCCTCAGGGAGGTTGGAGATCGCAGATACGATCTCCTCTTTTTGTCGTTTTTATAAAAACCACCCGAACAATATTTGAAAATCTTTGATGCTTACCCCTGTATAATAAAGGCCAGCATGTCCACCTGGCATCAAGAGATTGCCTAGTAACATGAATGCCCCTGTGAATAATGCCAGGGTTAACATGTTTTTTGTTGTTCGTTTTGCTCGTAGCGTGTCTGTTTTATCTAGTCCTAACGTCTGTCCAAGCTTCGTGAGCTTGGTGTTTATTTTCTTGGTTCTTGCGTTCATTTTTACCTCCAGGCAACAAGTTTATGTGTCGTGTTACCATGCAACAGGTATACAAGTATCATTTAAATACTTTTCGATGTTAAAAGGAAAATAATTTTCGTGTAAAAAAGCAATTTGCAAAAAAAATATCAATTAAATATAAAAAACATGTTGAAGGAAAAAAGATAAATATGAAAACTATAATCCCGTGTAAAAGAGGTTAAGAACTATGGTAGCAATAGTGGATAAAGAAAAATGTAACGCTTGTGAAACATGCGTAGAAGCGTGTGCGGTTGATGCTATAAAAGTCAAAGAAACGGCAGAAATCGATGAAGAAACCTGCATTGATTGCGGTGCATGTGTTGACGAATGTCCTGAGGGAGCAATAAGTCTATAAACAATTCTTCTCCTATTTGTTAGAGATTTTCTCCCTTAAACTTTTTTTAGAATGAAGTCTTAATTGTACCTTTTCACTTGTTAACTCCCTAATCGCATCCCTAGCAATCCATCTTGCAGATTTTGAATCAATTTTTTGAATCTCTTTTGAAAGTTTTATCATCTGTTTATTAAGAGCAAGATTACGCTTACCGACGTTCCTTAAAGCCCAATTGACTGCTTTCTTGACATAATTTCGTTCGTCAACCGAATGTTTTTTAATTAAAGGAGAAAATTGTTCAAATTCTATGTCGCCAGCTTTCTTATCATGAACTGCAAGACCCGCAATTAATGAGAAAGCAGCACGCTTAACAAACTCCTCATCACGCTTTGCCCATTCAAAAATCTTCGTCCAAGCAAGAGGGGTTAAGTCAAAAAGACTCGTACATGCCTGATCACAGACATCCCATGAATCAAAATCCTTTGCCCAAGAATCCATCTGCTCACTAGTAACTTTAGCAGGATCTTCAATGAAGCAGGCCAGCAACCTAGCGTCATGAATGCCAGAACTCCATAACTTCAACGCAAGATCATGATCTTTACCAATTTCTTTAGCGATAGGCCTTAGTTTGTATATTGAAACTCCAAGATTATTCTTAGGGTTAATGCCATAACGAGCCATGCCTTTAACATTTTCTGGATTTGCTAAAGATTCTAATTTATCTATGATTTCTTCATATTGCATTTGAGATTACAAAAAAATAGTATTCATAAACATTACATAAATATCGTGTTTCTTTTTATGGGCTGTTTTAATTCAATTCTGTCGGGAATTGTGCAAGTCGACAGGAGTAGGGCTCTGTCTCAAAACTCAAATAATTACTCAGATTTTGATTATTTTAGAAATAAATAATGATCTTGCAATATTTTCTTACCTGTCAAGCACTCAAAAAAGCGCGATGAAACGAATACTTTTGAGACAAAGCCGGTTCCTTTCATTCCGCAGATGGGATATGTTTTATCCATTTATAGTGCTTGACATAAGTATTTTCATGTTTGGTCATCAGTACTTGAACACCTAAACGATGATGAAACGATTTAAGTCCAACACTATAGTATCCAAATCGATAGTTATTATTTCAATATTTTCTTTCTTTCGGGTTTTGTGTGATGCCAGTTAAATCTTTTTAACAAAAATTGGTTGGAGATGTAAAATAGCCAAAGATAAAGTTTGGTGAGGAGAGGAGGAAAGGATGGGATTCTAAAAATATCCCCTTACTATTTTACATCTCCATTGTGCTAATTTGAGTATTATGTTTTGTCAATTGCATCGAGAAATATTAATTTATTTTCTTTTTTATACCCCTCAATTAACAATCGTTAATACACATTCTGTTTTTAAATCTTTCGCTGTTTTTCCACTTATTTTTCAACATAGGTTTAACTAAATACCTTCTAAAAAAATATTCATTGGAAATCATTAACACAAGTTAATTATAAGTATGGATGCATTGTTTTACCTTCATGAAACGCGCTCCCTGTGAATACATGATGTGGAATGGACTACCAGTGATTCGTAAAGAAATTGCAGAAAGCATGATTAATAATTTTGGATTAAATCAAAAAGAAGCCGCTCAGAAATTAGGAGTGACTCCTGCTGCGGTTTGTCAATACCTCTCTAAAAAACGTGGAAAAATAAAAATTACTGATGAAGAAGTTCTGACTGAAATTAATAAATCTGCAGAAGTGATTATTCAACGAGAGGATGGTGCTGTTATATCAGAAACCTGTCGAATTTGCAGGATCATTATGGCAAAGGAAATCTTCCCTCTTGCTTGTGTCTCATGTCTTTCAGAAAAATAATTTTTTCCCAACTTTTCCGTTCTCATAGAAAGAAAACTATATGATGGTGAAATTGCATTTAGGTTTTCTATGGCAATAGGATTCGCATTGTTAAGCATAAGCCCACTGCAAGAAAAATCAGTCTATGAGACGCTGGGAAACATATCTGAAATAGTCGAGGTTCATCCACTGTTTGGAGAATTTGATATCCTTGTAAAAATTGAGTGCAATGATATCGATTCAATTGGTGATGTTGTTATTAATAAAATACGATCAACAAAAGGCGTCATGGATACAAAAACACTTATTGGAACTAAGAGCTTATCGGGATAAACCTTCTTTCGTTAATCTTTTTTTTTCAGTTTTTTGCTGGCGTGCAAGAGACCTGATTCTTTCTCCGATTATTGCTATTTCTGCGATGAAGTGTAACTCATTTTGTTCTTCAATGCTGGAGACGGTTCCTACAACTAACATTTTATCACATTTTTCCCCAATTCATATGGTGTTAATTGTTAACAACACTCTACATTAATATATTTGTTGCTTAATATATAAATACTTTTCTATTTTTTTCAACAATTAATATAAAAAAATCATATATTTTTGTAAAATATACCAAAAAACAAGCATATTCCAGCATAGAAAAACAAAAAAATCTTTTATGCAGATAAATTTATGTAGTATAAATATACTTTTAATTATTAAGAATAAATATGAACAAAAAATCAATAACTTTATTGATAACCACAATATTTTTACTAACAAATCTTTCCATACTTACTAATGTGGATACCCGAGCTGAAAAAACAAACCAAGAAACAGTTTACGTAGATGACGACAACACAGAAGGGCCATGGGATGGAACAATTGAACATCCATATCGGTACATAGAAGATGCAATTAAGAATTCAGCAGATGGTGATGCCGTCTATGTTTTCAAAGGAATCTATTACGAAAACTTAATTGTTGGTAAAACTCTTTTGATAACTGGTGAAAATAAAAACGATACTATTATCGATGGAATGTACAATGAATTCATTATCAATATAGTCAAAGACTATGTTACAATAACGAATTTTACGATAAGAAACTCTGGAGGATACAAAGAAAATGCAGGGATAATCATCGACTCTCAATATAATTTGATATCACAGTGTATCTTCTATAGAACAAAAACAGGAATTTACGTTAATGAGACGTCAAATAATGAAATTAACAACTGTATATTTCATACCAATGGAGAAGGCATATTTATCGCATCATCACAAGAAATCGACATTAAAAAATGTACATTTTGTTATAATGCACTTGGATTAAACATCGAACATTCAGACAATATTAGAATCACAAATTGTTATGCCTATACCAACGGAATAGGGCTTTTTTTTAATGATTCTCAAGACATTGAAATATCTCAATGTGCCATCTATGACCACAACGACAACGGAGGGGGATTTTACCTTAGCAGTTGTCACAATTTTGATATCTCAAACTGCAACATCAATCATAATGGATTTGGTATTAAAACTGCATATTGTAAAAACATCAACATTGCTTTTTCAGATTTTGTTTGGAATGAACATACCGCACTTGAAATCGATAAAAATTCAGAAGATATATTTATCGATCATTGTGAATTTTCAGATAACCTTCGATTTGCATTTGTTATTTGGGAAAGCAATGTCGAGATTCTTCATTCCAACATACATGATTCTCTCTTTGGGATTGAAGCAGAATATTCACAAATAGTTGCAAAAAACAACTACTGGGGTTCACCATTTGGCCCAGCTCTTTTTGAACGTAAGAGTAAAGATAGGATTTTCTTTAAATTTGGATACATCAAATTTTTCCCATGGAGTATGAAAAAAATAGAAGATGCTGGATCAAACTGGAAAATTGATGAGGAATTACATTATGTAGAAATCAATACGTCACGATATGTTGAAATAAATCTACCGGGAACCGATAGCGATAACGATCAGGTTCCCAATTGGTGGGAAGACAAATGGGGATATGACCCTTACATTTGGGACGATCATAAACAACTTGATCCAGATGAAGATGGACTGAACAATATAGAGGAATGTTATACTGATGGGTGGAATTCAAACCCATTTCACAAAGACGTTTTTCTAGAATTTGACTGGGTCGAACCTCAAAACCCTGATACATCAAATAAGCCATCATATTCAGATATCTGTAAAATGAAAGCTGTTTTTGAAAAAGAAGATATTACTATTCATATTGATGATGGAAGTCTTGGCGGTGGAGAAGAAATACCCCTAATTTCTAATTTTTCTTATACAGATCTTCGGGATCTTTATTGGAATTATTTCCTCCATAATGATTTAAATAATCCTCGGAAAGGAATCTTTCATTATTGTCTGGTATGTGATTATGGAGCAGATCGAGGGTTTTCTTTTTTTGGCTGGGAGCATCTCGACTCATTTCAAATATCGGCACAGGGGCTTCATGAAAGCTTTCCGCGTTATACAAGAAGTCATGTCATTATTTCAGGGGCTTTTCATGAACTTGGTCATACATTTGGGTTGTTTGTCGATGATCATGGAGGAATTGACAACATGGTTGACACGAAAATTTTTACATTGCAATGGTGGAAATACCTCAGTTATAAGAGTAGTATGAATTATTGGTATACCTACAGCGTCTTTGATTATTCAGATGGATCTCATGGAAAAGGTGATTTTGATGACTGGGGAACTCTTGATTTCTCTTTTTTTAAAGACACGCATTTTGAATGGCCAAAAGAAGAGTAGGTTTTAGTCTTCTTTCCATTTTGTGAGAAGTACGCCTGCAATGAAAAACACACAAGCAAATGCAAGAACTGCGATCGTGTTTAGAATTGCTTCTGATTGATTCATATATGTCATAGTGTTTCGCAGTCCTTCGTTGACGTAATAGAGTGGGAGAACTCGTGCAAAGGCTTGTAAGAATTCAGGCATCATCTCTAACTGAAAGAATGTTCCTGCAAGAAACATCATCGGAAATGTGATCGCACCTCCTGCGGTGTCTGCGGTTTCTTCATCTTTTACGAACCGTCCGATAAGCATTCCAAGACCTGAGAAAAGAAAACTTGTGGCAATGATAATGATAATTGTCAGAGCAGTGATGTGAACAGATATACCATATACTATGATTCCCACAGCAATTATGAGGGATGTTGAGATGAATGAGAGAAACAACATGAACAGCATTTTTGAAAGAATCCATTCCGTTCTTGTGATGGGTGTTGTCAACAGTTTCCGCAGAATACCGTCTTTTCTAAATTTTGTATTCCTCTCAATGCTTCCATATATACATATCTGCATGATGGTAAAACCAATCATTCCAGGTAGAAAAAAATCAAAGAACGTGAATTCCTCAGGAATGGTACTGATCTGTTCCATTCCAATAATGTTTCTCCCGCCAGAAAATTCCATATTAAATGACTGAATAACGCTCGAAACAATACTTATCACTATCTGATTGGATGTTTGTTCACCGGGATTTAAGTAAAAGGAGAGATTAACTGATATGTTTTGGTCAATAAATGATTTGTTAATGGTTTCTCCGTAGTCTTTTGGGATTACTACAAGACGGTCGATGCCGTTTTTATCAATATATCGAGTTATGTTTTCACCTGCATCGACAATTTTTGTTTTTATCGCACCTGTACCATTTAGGCTTTCAATAAAAGTTCTTGACATCTCTGATTCGTCTAAATCTTGAATATATAATGTGTATTCTGTCTCGCCAATACCTGAAAATATCGCTCCAAAAATCAAAATGAGCATCACGGGAAATGCAAGAGTCCAAAAAAGAGTTCCTTTGCTCCGAGTCCATGTCTTTACACTGGCAACAAAATCGTTGGCGATAACGGTGGGTCTCATGTTTCGCCTCCTGAAAGTTTTGCACCGGTAAGATGAAGAAAGATTTCCTCCAAGTTTGAGCGTCTGATGTCAATGCTTTCATACTCAATACATTCATGTCGTAAATTTGATAAAACCTCAAGTACTCTATCTTTATAATCAATTTTTATTGCAATATTGCCATTGCCTTCTGAAGTCACATCAAACCCTTTCTCCCTTAGCATTTCAACGGCACCATCGGTTTTACATCGTTTAATATGAAGAAGGCTTCCACGTCCATATTTTTCTATCAGCTCCTCAAGAGATCCCTCGGCTATAATTTTACCTTTATGTATGATTGCTATGTGATCAGCGAGATATTCTGCCTCCTCCATATAGTGTGTTGTGAGAAAAACTGTTTTTCCTTTCTTCTGTAGGTCTGCAATCACATTCCAGACGTCACGCCTTGCTTTGGGGTCAAGACCCGTTGTTGGTTCATCAAGAAACAAAATATCGGGATCATTGACAAGGGCGATTGCAACACCAACTCTTTGCTTTAACCCTCCAGAGAGATTTTTATAGAGTCTTTTTTCGCATGATTTTAGATCCATTGATTCTATGATTTCGTCGATGTCTGCTCTTTTTTTGTAAAGTTTTGAAAAATAAACAAGTGTCTCTTTTACGGTGAGTCTTTCAAATGAATGAAACTCCTGTGGTAGAATGCCAATGTTTTCCTTAATTTCATGAAAATAGGTTTTTATATTTTTCCCTAGAAGTCTTATTGTACCTGCCGTTGGCTGTCGAATTGACTCAATCATTTCAACCGTTGTTGTTTTTCCAGCCCCGTTTGGTCCTAAAAAAGCAAAAATCTCGCCTTTTTTTACTGAAAAAGAGATAGTATCTACTGCTACAAGATCTCCATATATCTTTCTGAGATCAGCTACTTCTATAGCAAAATCCTTTTTAGGTACAGGTTTAGGAAATCTAGCCATTCCTTTTGAACTACAATATGGACAGTAAACGGTTTTAAGTTCTCCAGGCATTCCAGAATGAGGCGTTACTTTTCCGCAATCTGGACATTTAAATTTCTTTTCTACCATATGCTATCCCTTTTAATAAACTGATAAGTATAAAAATTATATATATAGACTTTATGCAATCATATACAACTGTTTGTCTATAACATTTATCTGCTCATCAAACTTATAGACAATTGGAACACCCGTTGGTATTTCATAATTTGGAATTTCCTCATCTGATATATTTTCTACATATTTAGTAATTGAACGAAGACTGTTTCCATGTGCTACAATAAGAATGGTTTTTCCTGATTTTAATTCAGGTAAAATATGTTTTTTATAATAAGGAATGGTACGATCACAAGTATCTTTGAGGCTCTCTCCATTTGGTGGATTAATATCATAACTTCTTCTCCATAAATGAACCTGATCATTACCATATTTAGTTCTTGTTTCATCTTTGTTTAAACCCTGTAGATCTCCATAATATCGTTCTGCAAGATCAACTGATTGTAATATTGGAAGCTCTGTTTTTTCATCTCCCGTATGATGTTCCCAATTGTGAATACGCTGTTCTTCATGATAAATAATCGGCGTTCTACTATCTGACAATTCAAGTAATATGTAATCCATAGTTTGTAGAGCACGCCACATATGAGAGACAAATATCATGTCAAATTTAACATCTTTGAGTTTTTTACCTGCGGCAATTGCCTCGTCAATCCCCTTTACTGATAACGGTACATCTATCCATCCTGTAAATCTATTTTCTAAATTCCATTGTGACTGTCCATGTCGTACTAATATTAATTTTGACATCATACCACCTCGACTATGCGTCATACAAACGATAGTATTTATCTTTTAGATATGCAATAAACACTTTAGAATTTAACCCTTCGCCACATGTATTTTTAATAATCTCATCAGCAGCTAAAAGCCGTCCGTATTTATGAACGTGTTCTATTAACCAGTCTAATGTAGGTTGGAAGTTTCCTTGTTCAATTTCAGTATAAAGATTTATATTTTCACTTTCCAGTTGTTTGAATAATTGAGATGAATAAATCGTCCCTATTGCATATGTCGGGAAATATCCAAAACTACCACCGCTCCAATGCATATCCTGAAGTACTCCTTCTTTATCGTTTTTAGGTGTTACTCCAAGCAAATCATGCATTTTTTCATTCCAAACTTGCGGTAGTTCAGAGACTGATATTTTATCTTCCATAAGTGCTAATTCAATTTCAAAACGAAGGATGACATGCAAACAATAGGTTAATTCATCTGCTTCAACACGAATAAAGGATGGTCTCACTTGATTGATAGAGGAATACCAAGTATTTTGATCAATACCGGATAATTCATCTTTTGCGATATTTTGAAACTCCGGATAAAGATAATTCCAGAAATGTTTGTTTCTTGCAATCATATTCTCCCAAAACCTGGATTGGGATTCATGAAGGCCAAGTGATGGAGAATCCGATATTACAGTATCTTTAAATTCATCTCTTGGAAGACCAAGTTCATATAATGCATGTCCTGCCTCATGGACTGTTGAAAAAAATGAAAATAAAGGATTTTCTCGTTCATAGCTTGTTGTAATTCTAACATCATCATTTCCCATAGATGTTGTGAATGGATGGGTGGAGACGTCTAGACGTGCTCTATTTTTTGGAAGATGGAGCTTTTCAATGATAAAATCACAGATTTTTCTTTGTTTTTCCACACTAAATTTTCTATCAAACAGTTGTTGTTTTTGATAGATATCACTCGATATAATTTTATCCAAGATTGATTTCAATTCTGTTTTTAAAAAACTAAATTCTTTGGTTAGTTTATCAACAGTCATTCCTTCTTCATATCCATCAAGAAGACTATTATACGCAGGTCCTGGGAGATTAATGTAGGTGCAATATTCTTTTTCAAGTTCCACGATTTTTTCAAGATGCGGTAAAAAAAGTGAGAAGTTATCTTTTTCTCTTGCCTCTTGCCAAGCTGGATAAGCAAGTGTCGTTATCTTGCTACTTCGTTCGACAAATTCCGATGGAACCTTTCGAGATTTTTCAATGTCTTTAATGAGTCGTTTAGCAACTGCCTTGTCTTTTTGTTCAAGTTTTTCAAGTGCATCGGTTTCATTGAGTTTCTTCACATGATTATAAAGTTCGTCTGCAGTAAATTTTTCATGAGCAAGACGTGAAACAAGTGAGATTTGCTCAGAACGTTCAATCCTTCCATCAGGAGGCATATAGGTCATTTGATCCCAGCCAAGAAGGGCTCCAATTCCTGAAAATGTTGACAGTTCTTTTTGTTCTTTATAAATAAAATCCAATGATTCTTTCATATCTCTCACTCCAATTAAATTTCAATTTCTATGCCAACTGGGCAATGATCAGAACCCATTACATCTTGCATGATAAATGCATTTTTAATATTTGGCAAAAATTCTTTATTGACAAAAAAGTAATCAATTCTCCAACCGATATTTCTTTCTCTGGCTTGTGCTCTATATGTCCACCAACTATACTGATCAGGTTCTTTGTTAAAATGTCTAAACGTATCTACATAACCATGATCAATAAATGTATCCATCCATGCACGTTCAACTGGTAAAAATCCAGAATATTTTTCATTTTCTTTTGGATGGGCAAGATCCATTTCTTTATGAGCTGTATTAAAATCTCCACAGACAACAATATTTTTACCTTCAGCTTTTAGATTGTCAGTATAAGCCAGAAAAGTATCATAAAAATCAAGTTTATATTCAAGCCGATCATCATCCTTCTTCCCGTTAGGATAATAAATATTAAACAAAACAAATGACGAATATTCAGTAATAAGAACTCTTCCTTCTTTGTCAAATTTTTCAATACCAAAACCATTTTTTACATTCAACGGTTGTTTTTTTGCATACGTAGCAACACCACTATACCCTTTTCTCTCTGCTGAATTGATATAGATATGATAATCAGGGGTGTTTCTCAGATGTGGAGGGAATTGATCTGGTAGTGCTTTTATTTCTTGGAGACAAAGAATATCAGGAGATTCGGATTTAAACCAATCAAAAAGTCCTTTTTTATCAGCAGCTCTAATACCATTGACATTCCATGAGATAAGCTTCATATGTTTTCCTCTTGTTTTACAAGCATGTTGAGTTTTTTATCAAATCTGGGAAGACATCTAGTAAAAACATCATCAATGTCTTTATTTTCTGAAATAAGCAACTCATAACACAATACAATAAGATCAGCAGTTTCAATAGCCCAATGATCATTACAATCATTGTAGAGTTCTTCTATCTCTTCTACATGATCTTTTATCATAGCAAGTATTTTTTGTTTATCATCATTGTTCGCTTTCACAGATAGTTGTGTTACCTGCTGGATTTTTTCTTTAAATTCTGGTTGTAATGTCTTCATCGACTACTCCCCAAACAACATCACTATGTTAATGGTATTTCTCATATAATTTTTCGTATCAAAAATAAACCTCAAGCAGTCGAACTGAAATGAATGCGGGTTCATCTCAAAAACAATAAAAAACTTATTTTTGCATAATTAAAATCACACATTATTTTACTATATTCCCAATTGAAGATCTTTCCTTAAGACGATGGTTTTCGTTCTCTATAATATATTAAATCCCATCTAATAGACAGACGACTACTTCAGATGACCAAACAATCACTAAAATCTTAAACCAATACACTATTCAGATTATTGGAATGGGAATACAAAATAGACAGCCAAATTATTTTTGGAAATATCTACTTAACGATCGTTCAACTTGGGCACTAATTTTCTCCAATATCTTAACAATTTCTTTTGCTCTTTTAGAAAACTGGGACTTGTTAACCATTTTGCGAATTTATTGGTGTCAAAGTATAATAATCGGCGTTTTCAATTTTATAAAAATCTGGACATTGGAAAAACTTTCAATTAAAGATTTAAAAAGCATTAAAGAATCTAAAGCTTTTTTCTTTGCATTCCATTATGGTTTTTTCCATTTAATTTACGCTGCGTTTTTATTCATTGATTCACCTTTTGAGCTTCCGAACACGACCTCGTTCAATATTTATTACGCCCTTTTCATTGTGGCAGTATTTTTCTTCAATCATCTTTTTTCATTCTTATACAACAGAGAGAAAGGTGAGAAAAAACAAATCATTTATAGATTGTTCTTATTCCCTTATGATAGAATAATC
>SDBT01010165.1_pt1 | contig 15226 bp, 10 predicted proteins | sample 2277101 | NCBI WGS metagenome assembly SDBT01 (sample SAMN10404973, study PRJNA504765) | marine sediment metagenome | isolation source: marine sediment core GS10_PC15, 103 cmbsf | place: Arctic Ocean: Southern Knipovich Ridge | collected 2010 | reverse complement strand
GAGTTCATCCCCTGCTCGCCGCCCGAGGGAGGCCAATTGCTCCGCTGGATAGTCGCGGCGGCGAAGGAGCGCGGCAAGCGCATGGCCCGCGAGGCCGCCGGACTGCTGGCGGCCTGGTCGGGGACGGACCTGGCCCGGCTGGACAGCGAGATCGAGAAGCTGTCCCTGTACGTGGGCTCGCAAGACGATATCTCCCCGGCCGACGTGGGCGCCGCCGTAGCCGCCACAACCAGCCCCGCCCCGTTCCGGGCCCTGCCCAACGCCATCGAATCCCGCCGGATCGGAAAGGCCCTGACCGAACTGGCCACGCTCATGACCGCCCGGGGTGAAGAGTTCCGCGTCCTGGGCATGGTCGCCTGGCACCTGCGTCAGCGATCGGGCGCGGGCGGCCGGGGCCGCGGCGCCTCCGCCGGCAAACTGCAAAAGGACTTCCGCCATGTCCTCGCCGCGGACCTGGCCATCAAGACCGGCGCCGATCCGCTCACGACCATGCAGATGCTGGTGACAAGACTGTGCCTTTAACGTACATTGGTAGTGATGTGGGCCCGGGGGATGCCCCCCGCCCAGCAACTCCGAGCTGGCCGCTATTCGCCCGCCGGACGTGGCGTTCAGGAGAGCCATGCGGATATTGATGGTGCAGTTTGTCCCCCCCGCCGGGCAGACCCCGCTGCCCCGGTTCGACGCCCCGCTCGGCATCACGGCCGCGATGCTCCGGGCCGACGGGTTCGTGGTGGACCTGCTGGCCATGGACGGCTATGACGGCCAGGCCATTCACAACGCCATCAACAGCCACCGGCCGGCGCATGTGCTGGTGGACATCCCGCCCACGTCCGTCACGGCCGCCCGCCACACGATCGTCGACATCGCCGAGAAGCACTTCCTGCCAGTCACCGTCATCGGCGTGCACGCGACCTGCCGACCTCAGGACGCCATCAGCATCCCCGGCGTGATCGCGCTGGCCGTCGGCGAGTACGAACACACCGTGCTGGAGCTGTACCGGCGCTTCCGCAAGGGGCCCGATCTGCCCGATATCGACGGCCACGGACCCATCCCCGGCGCGTGGCTCAACAGCGAAGAGGGCCTGATCCGGAGCGGCCCGGCCCCGCTGATCGAGGAGATCGACGCCCTGCCGATGCCCGACCGGGAGCTGTTCGACACCCAGCGCATCGTCAAGGCCACCGGGGAGGCAGACTTCCAGGCCACCCGCGGATGCCCCTGCTGGTGCGCGTTCTGCCTGAACGACTGGTGCCTGGACCTGTACGCCGGCCGGGGCACGTATCACCGCCGGCACAGCGTGCCCAGCCTGCTGGACGAGATCGCCCACGTGGTTGAAGCGTATGAGGCCGTCCGCCGCGTTCGCTTCGTGGACCATGCGTTCTGCGCCGACCGGGACTGGCTGGAGGAGTTCGCCCGCGATTACCCCGGCCGCTGCAACCTTCCCTATCGCTGCCACGTCTCCCTGGCAATTGCATCCCCCGAGTTGGCCGCGATGCTCGCCGCCAGCGGATGCGAGATCGCCAACGTCGAGATCGGCTCGGCCAGCACCTTCATTCGCGAGGAGGTCCTGGGCCTGCGGCTCACGCGCAAGCAGATATTCGACGGGGTGGCCGCCCTGCGAGGCGCGGGCGTCGCCGTGCACGGGCGTGTCTTCGTGGGGGCTCCGTACGAGTCGGAAGTCTCCATCGACGAGTTGCTGGACCTGCAGGCCGCACTCGATCTGGACGTCATCGAGCCGCGTGTCTACTTCCCGGTGCCGCGCACGCGTGCGGCCGAGATCTGCGCCGAGAACGGGTGGATCAGCGGCCGGGGCGAGGAGAACTTCCACGCCAACCGCAGCGTGCTCGACATGCCGTCCCTGCGGGCCAAGCAGATCGACTACATCGCCCGCCATTTCCAGTCCCTGGCGCACCGTCGCCGGCCCGGATCGCTGCGCAACTGGCTCGGCCGGCTACGTCGGCTGGCCGCCCGGCCCCTGAAGCTTGGCCGCCGGAAGCCGCCGCCGCCCGATCGCCCCCGCTAGGGGCCCCGCACCACCACGCCGCCATACCTAAGCTACTTCTCTCGCAAGGCTTCTCGGACATGCCCCACCCGCTGGGCAAGGGGGATCGGAGCTTGTCTTTGGAATGGGCGAAGTGTATAATGTGGGTGACTGACCGGTCAGTCATCGACCTCGGGGCAACGGGCCATCTGGAGTCAGTTCCCACAAGGAGAGAACTGTGGCCGACGAAGCGATCAACAGCCGTCGTCAAGGTATTCTGGCAGCGGCCAGGAAGGCCTTCGACGCGAACGGCTACGCCGCCACCACGATGGACGCCATCGCCGCCGAAGCCGGCGTGGCAAAGGGGAGTCTGTACAACTACTTCCCCAGCAAACAGGATCTGTTCACGCAGTTATTCACCGAGGTGATCGCCGGGGAGATCGCCGGGGCCGGGGAGTTGGCCCGGTCGACCGCCCCTGCCCGACAGAAGCTCGAGGCCATCCTGGATTACTGGTTCGGGCGCCTCGAGCAGACCCAGGCGATCGGCCGGCTGATGCTGGAGTATTGGGCCGCCGCCGCCCGCGAGCAGCGGGGAGAGCTGGCCCCGATGTTCCAGCAGATTTACGGGCAGGCGCGCGAACTCATGACCCAGGTACTCACCGAGGGGCGAGACGCCGGCGAGTTCTCTCTTCAGTACGATCCGGCCGTGGGCGCATCGCTGATCATCGCCGCGCTGGACGGTATCCAGGTCCAGTTGATCCTGGATGCCGGCATCCGCGTGGACCATGACGTTATCGCCGCCTTCAAGCGGGGCCTGTTCAACGCCCTGACGGCCGGGCAGGCATCCGACAATCTTCAGCAGCCGGGAGAAGTGCAATGATCGATACGAAGGAACACAGACCCAAAGTACAGGTCCTCCGCCTTGTGATACCGGCGGGGATCGTGCTGGCGGCCGCGGGAGTTGTGGTGCTGCTGGCGCTGTTCCTGCCCGAGCGACAGCATGCCAAGCCGGCCCCCAAGCGGCGTCTGGTGCCCGTGGAAACGCTGCTCATCGACCCCATACCCGAGTTGCCCATCACGTTCGAGTTGATGGGCAAGGTAACGCCGGATCGCGTGGTGGAGGTTTCATCCGAAGTGGCCGGGCGCATCGAGTACATCGACGTGACCGAGGGCAGTGTGGTGGAGCCCGGCGCACGGATCATCCGGCTGAACACCAACCTGCTCCAGGCCGCTTACGACGGCGCCAAGGCCACCTACGACTTCGACAAGAGCGACGTGGCGCGGATCCTCAGCGCCTTCCGCGGACAGGCCGCCAGCGAGAAGGAAGTCGATCAGGCCAAGGCCCGTGCCGCCACCAGCAAGGCCAAGCTCGACTCGGCGGCCGCCCTGCTCGATCGCGCCACCATGTACGCCCCGATCAAGGGCGTCCTGGACAAGGTGGTTCCCGAGGTTGGCATGTACTGCAAGGCCGGCGACGTGGTCTTCAAGATCGTGGACATGGAACCGGCCCTGGTGGTCGTCAACGTGCCCGAGCGGCACGTGCCCTACCTGAGCTTCGGGGACGAGGAGTTGATCATCACGGAAGACGTGGACGACTCCCCCGCCGGAGCGGCCCGCCCCGCGGCCGAGGGTGGCGACGGCTTCAGGCGCCGCACGCTGACCGGGAAGATCACGTTCATCAGCGAGGAGGCGGACCTTTCGACCAACACCACGCGCGTGGAGATCAGCGTGCCGAATTCACCGCGGGTGCTGCGCAGCGGCCAGATCGTCCGTGCGAAGCTGTCGCGTGGCCGGCCGGCCAAGGACGTGATCCTGGTCCCGCTCGAAGCGGTAATCCCGCTGGAGCAAGGCAAGGCGCTGTACGTGGTCGGCAAGGACGGCCATGCCGAACGCCGCAACCCGGTCCGGATCGGCGTCTACATCCGCCGGGGAGGGGTCCAGATGGTGCAGATCCTCGAGGGCCTCAAGGCGGGTGACCGGCTGATCATCAAGGGGCACCGCTACGTGGCCCACGGCCAGGAGGTGAAAGTCGTCAACGAGACGGGGCCCGAAGGGGCGCCCCCGCCGGCGGCGACGTCGCCTTCGCCGGCCGCCCGTCCAGGCCCCGCAATCGGCGCAAGCCCCGAATAGAGGAACCGTGCGATGCTACTGTCCAACGTTGCCGTCAATAACCGCACGACCGTCTTTGTGCTGATGGTGTTGATCGTCGCGTCGGGCGTGTACAGCTACGTGACGCTGCCGCGCGAGGCCGCCCCCGACGTGCCCATTCCGTTCGTGCTGATAAGTACGCTGTACGAGGGCGTCTCGCCCGAGGACGTCGAATCGGCCGTGACCATCAAGATCGAGCGCGAGCTGTCCGGGCTCAAGGGGGTCAAGGAGATCACCTCCTCCAGCGCCGAGGGGATGTCCATCATCAACATCGAGTTTCACCCGAACACCCGCATCGAGGACGCCCTTCAATACGTGCGCGACAAGGTGGACCTGGCCAAGGCCGACCTGCCCACAGAGGCCGAGGAACCCATCATCAAGGAGATCAACGTCGCGGAGTTCCCCTTCCTCATCCTGAACATCGCCGGCCGGATCGAGTTGGTCCGGCTCAAGGAGATTGCCGACCGGCTGGAGGACCGGATCGAGCGGGTGCCCGGCGTGCTCGACGTGGAGGTGCTGGGCGGCCTGGAGCGAGAGATTCGCCTGGCGATGAACCCCGACCGCGTCGCCGCCTACGAATTGACCGTCCCCGAACTGGTGGACGTGATCCCCTCGGAGAACGTCAACACCTCCGCCGGGGCCGTGGAGACGCCGGGCACGAAGTTCAACGTCCGCGTGCCGGCGGAACTCGACGACCCCGAGGAGGTCGAGCGCCTGCCCCTGACCGAGCGGGACGGCAAGCCGGTGTACCTGCGGGACGTGGCCAAAGTGCTGGACACCTTCAAGGACCGGACCAGCTACGCCCGCCTCGACGGCGCCGACAGCGTCACGCTCAGCGTGCGCAAGACCATCGGCGCGAACATCCTGGAGGTGTCCGACGAGATCAAGGCCATCCTGGCCGAGGCACGCAAGATCGTCCCGGCCGGGGTCGCCATCGACGTCACGCTGGACCGTTCCAAGGTTATCCGTCGCATGGTCGGAGACCTGGAGAACAACGTCATCACCGGGCTGATCCTGGTGGTGCTGGTGCTGGTGCTGTTCATGGGCTGGCGGACGAGCCTGATCGTGGCCATGGCGATCCCGATGAGCATGCTCATGAGCTTCTGCCTGCTGGACGCCCTGGGCTACACGCTGAACATGGTGGTGCTGTTCAGCCTGATCCTGGCGCTGGGGATGCTGGTGGACAACGCCATCGTGATCGTGGAGAACATTTTCCGTCACCGCCAGCTCGGCTACGGCCGGTTGGAGGCGGCCATCAAGGGCACCGGCGAGGTGGCCTGGCCGGTGACCACCTCCACCGCCACGACCATCGCGGCTTTTTCTCCGCTGCTGTTCTGGCCGGGGATCATGGGCGACTTCATGAAGTACCTGCCCATCACGTTGATCATCACGCTGTCCAGCTCGCTGTTCGTGGCGCTGGTGATCAGCCCGACGGTCTGCTCGGTGCTGTCCGGCAAGGTGCGCCAGGTCCACAAGCGACACCCGGTCATCGGCGTCTACCGGCGGGTGCTGCGCGTGGCGATGCGGCACTGGGCGACCACGCTGGGGCTGGCGTTCCTCATGCTGGCCGGCGTGGGGGTCTATTACGTGAGGCGCGGCCACGGGCGGGAGCTGTTCCCCAGCACGGATCCCGGCCAGGCGCTGATCAACATCCGCAAGCCGCAGGGAACCAACATCGCCGACTCGGACAAACTGGCCCGGATGATCGCCGAGCGGATCGAGGCGCACCGGGAAAAGATCGACAACGTCATCACCAACGTCGGCTCCGGCGGCGGGGCCATGAGCTTCGTGGGGCGGCCCGGGGGCTCGCACGTGTCCAACCTGACGGTGGTCTTCCCCGACTACATCGACCGCAAGGGATGGACGTCCGAGGACGTCGTCCGAAAGATGCACGACCAGGTCCTCGACATCGCCGGCGCGGAGATCAAGGTGGAGAAGGAGCAGCACGGCCCCCCCACGGGCGCAGCCGTGGTCGTCCGGATCGCCGGGGAGGACTTCAAGACCCTCGATCGCCTGGCGTCCGAGGCCATGCAACTGATCGCCGACGTGCCGGGCCTGGTGAACGCCCGCAGCGACCTGGAGCTGACGCGCCCGGAACTGGTCTTCAAGGTCGATCGGTTCCGCGCCAACGAACTGGGAGTCAGCCCGAGGGCCATCGGCATGTTCCTCAAGACCTGCCTGTTCGGCCGGAAGGTCGGGACGTATCGCCAGTTCAACGACGAGTACGACATTACCGTTCGGCTGGCAAAGGAACACCGCCGCGGCGTCCAAGACCTGCTTCGGCTGAGCATTCCCAGCAAGTCCGGTCGGCCGGTGCCCCTCTATTCCCTCGGCCGGCTGGACTACCGAGGCGGACACGGCACGATCAACCGGGTCGATCAGAAGCGGGTGGTCACGATCACCGGGGACGCCGAGGGCCGGCTGGACACGCTGGTGCTCAAGGACGTGCAGTCTCGCCTGCACGCGCTGGGCCACTCCCCCCTGCTGGATCGGGACCTGGCCGATTGGCCTGCGTTCGCCCGCCTGCTGCGCGACGGGGGCGACCCCGGACCGGCCAAGCGCATCTGGGACAAGCTGGACCGCGGCGCCCGCGAAGCCGCCGGCGCCCTGGCCGGCATGGACACACCGGCCGATCCCGACGAGCCGGGCAAGGAGTTCGCCAAGGCCCGAGACAAACTCATCGCCGGGATCAACAAGCTGATCGCCAAGAAGGACTTCTACCGCCCGGCGGACTTCGCCGGCGTCGAGCTGACTGAAGAGGCAGCCAATCTGCTGGAGCGGAAGCGCAGCGGCAGCGCGGCCGACAAGCTGTCCGGCAAGGAGATCGCCCGGCTCAACCGCCTGCTGCTGGAGGCGGCCTTCGCCGCCAGAGTGGCCACGCGCAAGCGACTGGCTCTGCCGCCCGGGTACGAGATCCGTTACGCCGGGCAGAAGGAAGAGTCGGACAGGGCCCAGCAGTTCCTGTTCGGGCGGGCGCTGCCGTTTGCGCTGCTTCTGATCGTGCTGATCCTGGTGATGCAGTTCAACACGCTGTCGCCCCCGCTGATCATCATGACCACGGTGATGCTGTCGTTCATCGGGGTGCTGACGGGCCTGCTGATCTGCCGCCAGCCGTTCGGGACCATCATGACCGGCGTGGGGGTGATCAGCCTGGCCGGCGTGGTGGTCAACAACGCCATCGTGCTGCTGGATTACACCCGCAAGCTCCAGAAGCAGGGCCTGGACGTCTTCGAGGCGACGCTCCAGGCCGGGGCGACTCGTCTGCGGCCGGTGCTGCTGACGGCCGTGACCACCATCCTCGGGCTGATCCCCATGGCCACCGGAGTGAGCCTCGACTTCCACAAGCTCAGCCTGACCGATCCGCTGGCGATCCTCGTGACGCGCAGCGAGTCGAGCCAGATGTGGTCCGGCATGGCCATCGCGGTGATCTTCGGGCTGGCCTTCGCGACGGTGCTGACGCTGGTGGTGGTGCCGACGATCTACACGGCCCTGTATCGCGCCGCCGCCCGGTTCGGCTTTGGCGGGCTGCAGCGCAGCTCACCCGCCCAGGAGGCCTAGACGCGCCCCGGTAAACGTCCGGGCGGGCGGGCCGGATGGCGACCTCCCGCGCTATAATAACTCGCGTGGGGCGCGGCCCCAGGGGTAAGCGGGAAAGCCAGGGGAGACTTGCCATGAACATGCCCAAAGTAATCAGTTGCGACGCGCCAGAGTGCGCCTACAACCTCAACAACATCTGCCACGCATTGGCCATCACGGTCGGGAACGGATCGATCGCGCACTGCGACACCTTCTGTTCGTCGAGCATCAAAGGCGGCGACCCCGTCGCCGTCGGCTGCGTCGGGGCCTGCAAGTGCGTCTCCTGCCTGCACAATCTGAGCATGGAGTGCCAAGCCTCGGAGATCTGCGTGGGCCACGAAGGAGCCGATGTCAACTGCCTGACGTTCACCGCTACCTGAGTGAAGCACACAAGATCGCAGGTGCGTGCGGGGGTGGGCCTTGTCCGGCCCCATGGCCCCGGGCAGCCGGGGCCACACTATGGACCTCCGCCCGGCGCCGGCGGGACCATCCGCATGCTTGACGTTGCCGGCGGTATCCTGTGAGATTATGTGTTCATGAAGAAAATCGTTCACGTTATCACCCGGCTCATCCTGGGCGGAGCGCAGGAGAACACGCTGCTGACATGCGAGGGCCTCCACGCCCGCGGTCACAAGGTGACGCTGATCACCGGCCCGGCCTTGGGTCCGGAGGGCGAGTTGCTGGGGCGTGCCCGGGCGGGCGGATACGAAACGATCGTGATCAACTCGCTGCGTCGGGCGATAAACCCGCTCCGCGACCTTCTGGCCTATGGGGCGCTGCGACAGCTTCTGGCGCAACTCGAGCCCGACGTCGTCCACACGCACTCGTCCAAGGCGGGCATCCTCGGACGCCGGGCGGCGTGGAAGCTGCGTCAAAGCGGCCGGCTGGCCGAATCGACCCGGATCGTCCACACGATCCACGGCCTGCCGTTCCACCCCTACGCAAGCCGGCTGGCCAACTCGCTTTACGTGGCCTTGGAGAAGCGGGCGGCCCAACGCTGCGACGCGATCATCTCCGTGGCCGACGCCATGACCCGCCAGGCCCTGGCCGCCGGCGTCGGGCGGGCGAAGCAGTTCACCACGATCTACAGCGGCATGGAGTTGGACCGCTTCCGCCATCGTTCCCCTAACGCCGCGAGGTTCCGCGCCTCGCTGGGGCTCGTCGGCCGGGAAGTGCTCGTCACGCAAGTGTCCCGGCTGGCCGAGCTGAAGGGCCACGAGTACATCCTGGCAGCAGCCGAGGCCATTAACGACCCGCGCGTGCACTTCTGCTTCGTGGGCGACGGGCATCTCCGCGGCCGGATCGAACGGCGCATCCGCCAGGCCGGCCTGGAGCCACGCGTTCACCTGACCGGCCTGCTGAGGCCCGAGCAGATCCCCGCCGCCATCCACGCAAGCGACATCCTGGTTCACTGCTCGCTGAGAGAGGGCCTGGCGCGGGCGCTGCCACAGGCCATGCTGGCCGGCATGCCGGTCGTCAGCTTCGACGTGGACGGCGCCCGCGAGGCGGTGGACGCCTACACCGGCGTGCTGCTGGAGCCGCGCGACACGGGCGGGCTGACCGTGGCGATCAAGACGCTGGCCCAGTCGCCGCAATTGCGCCGCCGGCTCGGTGCGGCGGGGCGACAACGGGCGACGGGAATGTTCGACCACAACGTCATGGTCGAGAAGATCGAGGCGCTGTACGAGCGGATCGCCTGAGCGGCGCCCTCACGCCGGGCCGTGGCGCATGGGCGGCAGGACGACCTGCTCGGGCTCGGCCGAAGTGTCCGGGGCGATCACGCCCGAATCCACCAGTTCGTCCCACTGGGCGGCGTTGTGGACGCAGCCCGGGTCCCCCGCGTCCAGCCGGGCGAAGTAGGCGTCCGAGCGGGCCCGGCAGCCCCCGCAGAAGTTGGCGAAATCGCACTCACCGCAGTGGTGGAGGCGGTCGGACCGGTCGTTGAGCAGGTCGTAGTAGCCCCGCCGGAAGATTTCCTCCACGGACCCCTCTCGCAGGTTGCCCATCACGCGGTGCGGCAGGTACACGCACGGGGTCATGTCGCCGTTGGGCTCGATGCAGACGTAGGTCCGGCCGGCGCCGCAGCCGCCCAGGTACTTGGCGACCACCCGGGCCTTGACCCCGCTGCCGCTGCCGGCGTGGCTGCATGTCGTCCGCCCGTCCGCCTCCGGAGTCTGCGTCAGGCACACGCGGCCGAGTTGTGGCGCCGTCGAGACCACCCCGATCCGTCCGGACTGCATGTACTCGTTGAGCATCGTCAGCAACTGCTCCCGCTGCGATGGGCTGATATCCCCGGAGACCATTCGCAGGCCACGCCCGACGGGAATGAAATTGAAATGCGCGAAGCACCCCGCCCCCAGCGAGATGGCAAACTCGATCATCTCGCGGACCTCGTGGTAGTTGCCCTGGTGAACGCACATGGCGATCCCCAGACGCAACCCCTCGGTGGCGGCGACGACCCTGGCCCCGCGCACGGCCCGGTCCCACATGCCCGGCACGCCCCGGAAGGCGTCGTGGCGGGCGGGGTCCACCGAGTCCAGCGAGATTTCCACGTACCGCGTACCGGCCCCGGTCAGTTCGCCCGCGAGCTTCTCAGTCATCGTCACGCCGTTGGTGGCGATGGTGGTATGCATGCCGTGGGACGCCGCCCGACGCAGAACCGCCAGCAGGTCGGGGCAGATGGTCGGTTCGCCGCCGGCCAGCGCGAGCATCGGCACGTACGCCCGGCCCAGCGCGTCCACCACGTCCAGCCGCTCGCGGGCGGTCAACTCGTCGGCCAGGGCCTTGTGCTCACTGCTCTGGTAGCAGTGGCGGCAGCTAAGGTTGCAGCGGTTGGTCAGGTTCCAGACGGCGAACAGCGGCGCGGTGAACTTCTGCGGCGTGGTCAGGCCGAAGCGGGCGATGCTGCGGGCGACGATCACCAGCCCGCGCAGGGTCGGCCCGTGCTCGGCCAGCCGTTGGCGGAACGTCTCCACATCCACCGAGCCGCGCATGCGATCGATGAACCGATGCACGGGCCAATACTTGATGCGCTGCCAGCGCGGGGCGTTGGGGTTGCGGTAGCTGCGGATGATCCGTTCCAGGGGGGTGTCGCCGTCGCCGTCGCGTGAGATTCTATCCAGCAGCCAGCGCATGGGGCGCGTGGGGAGCCACTTTTCGAGCGGGTGTTGGTAGTCCATCTGGAGGATTCGCTCGGCCTGGCTTTCGGCCGTCGCCGGTCCGCTGGACGGCGGCGAGGCCTTCGCACGCAATTTGCCTGGTCGGTTCGTCACAGCCGGTGGCTCAGCGGGCCCTTGCCGGCTCGGGGTCCGCGACGGCCGGACAGATATAGATGATGACCCCGGGCGCCACGTCCGGCCTGCCGTTGAGCTGGGCCGTCAGTCGCAGGTCCTCCCCCGTGGGCCAGTCCCGCTCCACCGGCAGCTCCAGCGTGAAGGCCCGCGCCCCGCCGGCCGTAAGCGTCCACAAGTTGGCGACCCGCACCGACGAACGAGGGAATTCCAGCACCTTCCGCCAGCCCACCGACGTGCGCCTCGAGATCGTCACCAGCACCGGCGCCTGACTGTCCGCGTTGATGACGATGTCCCGACGGCTCGTGTTGCGAGCGATCACGATCACCTCCATGGTATCGCCCCAACAGGCGGTCCGGGCCGGCACGGTCACATCGAGCGACAGTCCGGCGTTGGATGCGCTGCCCGACAGGGCCGTCGCGCCATAGGGCCGCGAGACCGGTTGGCACCCGCCGGTCCAGGCCAGCGTTGCGATGATCGAAAGGATGGCAAGCACTCTCATCGGCTGTTCTCCGTAGGCGTATCCGATTCGAAGGTTCCGCTCGAGCCCGGGGCGTTGGCCCCGCTTCACCCGTTGTCGTGCATGGACTCTACCTCAGCGCGATAGCCGGGTCCACAGTTGTAGGCGCAGAAGGGGAACAGGCCCTCGGGGGTCGAGTACAGGATGACGCAGCGTTTCACGCGCTGGACGTCGTAGTTGTAGCGATCCTGAAAGTGCATCCCAGCACACAGGAGCGTCTTGTAGGTGTGGGCCTCGCCGGGGCCCCGGCCGACGTTCTTGTCCACCAGGCCCTTGAGCGATTGGATGAACTTCTTCACGTCCAGGCCCGGGGGCGCCTTGTCCGAGCGGAAGTGGCGCTTGAACATCCGCAGGATCGCCAGCCGGGCCAGCCAGCCCAAGCGGCGCCTGCCGGCCAGCCGCCGGGCCAGCCGATTCATGTCCGTGAACATTCCTTCCACGTCCACCACGGCCGGGAAGGGATAGGCCTCCCCGTCCGGCGAGACGAGGAAGTATGTCCCGAACGCGCAGTCCGGATGGCAGGAAGGCCGAATCTTCGGCTGGCCGGTAACGGCCTCGAGGAACTGCCCCAGTGGCACCACGATCGAGAGCGGAAACATGTCTCGCAGGGCCGACGCCCCGGACGCGGCCGCCAGGTCGCCGGCGAGGTGACCCAGCGTATAGCGCCGGGCGGCGCGGGCCCCCGGGGCCATTCGCCCCGAGAAGCTCACCGGCTGGTAGCTGATGCCGCTGATCACGTCCACATTGGCCACGGCGAAGCGGAATATCTCCCCCACCTGGCCGTCATTGACGCCCTTGATGATGGTCGGCACGAGGCAGATCTTCAGGCCGACCTTGCGGCAGTTGTCGATGCAGGCGAGCCTGCGGGCCCAGAGCCCGGGGTAGTTTCGGGTCTGGCGGTGGGGCTCGTCGCCGACGCCGTCGAACTGAAGGTAGAGGGTGTGCACGCCGGCTTGGCGGGTGGCGCGGGCGAAGTCCTCCTCGGCCAGCCGGATGCCGTTGGTGGCGATTTGAATGTGGGAGAAGCCCATGTCGCGGGCGGCCGAGACGATCCGCAGGAAGTCCGGGTGGATGGTCGGCTCGCCGCCGGTGAATTCCACAGCCGTCGCCGGGGAGGGGTGCATCTCCCGCAGCGTGCGCAGTTGCCGGACGATCTGCTCGTAGGACGGCTCGTGGGTGCGCCCGGTCACGCCGGCGTTGGCGAAGCAGATGGGGCACTGCATGTTGCAGCGGTTGGTCAGGTCGATCTGGGCCAGGCAGGACGCTGACTGGTGCTTGCCGCACAGTCCGCAGTTGGACGGGCACGGGCCTTGGGCCGGGCGGTGGGGTCGGGCCTGGCCGGCGTGCTCCTCGAACGTCCACCACGCGGCCTTGGAGTACAGCAGCACGTCCGAGTTGATGCAGTCGCGGACATGGCCGTGATCGGGACAGCTCTTCTCGATGAAGACCGCTCCGTCCTCCACGAAGTACCTGCCCAGGACGACCGCGCAGCATTCCGGGCAGAGCGACTCGACCGTCCGCGGCAGCCGGCGGAGCACGGGCTGAATGGGCTCGCCGGTGAGCGTCCGGGCGGGGCTGTGGGGAACGTCCGAGACCGGCTGCGACCAGATCGCGTCGGCATGGACCTCCCGCCGGGGACCGCACTGGCCGCAGCCGTAGCTCAGGACGATCTGGCCGCCGGGAGTACGATCGAATTGGGCCGGGACGACCTGACGGCAGGTCGGGCACGTCGCCAGCGTGTCCGCCGGCAGCTGCTGGTAGGAGCCCCCGAGCCGACGGATGTCCCGCCGGAGCCGCTCCAAGGGGGTCTCGCCCGCTGCGCCGACTGGGACCTGTGCCCTGTGGCCGGCGCTTCCGGTTGCCTCGGTCGACACAGGCAGGCTCATTTCAATACCCGCTCCACTGCGAGATCGCACGCATGGCGCCCCACGGGTGCCGGGGCCGTCTCTCGCCAAAATTCTGGGCGCTTCACTCGAACCACGGCGGATATCGGCGCGGGCGATTCTTGCGCCGCGCATAGGAGCAGGCCAGTTCCATGAATATGTCCAGGTCCCGTTCCATGTTCGAGCTACTGGCGTCGAAGTAGAAGTTCCGGATGGGCATGTGCTCGTGATCGCGCGAGATGGCGTGGTACACCGCCTCGGAAACGATCCCGTTCATGCACGAGAACGGGCTGATGTCGATGATCCCGTCGGCGCCCTTCTCGTAGAGATAGATGCTCTTCCCAACCGACAGGGCCATCTCGCCCAGCGCCCCGTCGCCGGGCAGATAGGGCCAGCCCGGCTTGAGGACCTCCTCGTAGAGGTCGTGGGGCTCTTCGTAGCCGGTGAAATCTTCCTTGAAGTGCTTCAGCAGGCGCTTCTCGTCGTGGTGCTGGAACCAGGTCTTGACCATCGCGGCCAGCATCGCCTTGCTGAAGGTCTTGCCGTCTCGGCGCAGGAGCGACTTCTGCGACCAGTTGGTGTACCAGACCCACTCGGACACGTCGGAGATCCACGCCTCGCCGCCATGGGCTTCGATCTGGCGGACGGCCTCGCGATTGCTGAAATTGTTCAGCCGGCAGTAGATCTCCCCCACCACGCCGATCAGCGGGCGGTCCTTCGTGTACGTCGCCGGGATCGAGCGGAACAGCTCCCGGATTTCCAGCATGGTCTCTTCGACGGCTTTGAAGCGGGCACGGCCCTTCAGGTCCGGCTGCGCGACCACCTCTTCCATCATGTCCAGCGACCGCTCGAAGGCTTCGTCGGTGTCGCCGGGGGTTTGCTCGTAGGGACGGGTCTTGAGCAGCAGCTTGCGCAGGATGTCCGAGGTGACCAGCGCCGACCACCCCCGCCGGATGAAGTCCGGCGCGTGCTGCGTGAAGCCGTCGTAGCTGTTCTTGGACGTCGGCGAGATGATCGGCACGTCGTCATAGCCCAACTCGCCGAGGACCTGCTTGAGGTAGGGAGCGTACTGTCCGAAGCGGCACGGCCCCTCGGCCGTCGGCATGAAGAAGGCCGTCTTGTCGGGGTCGAAATCCTCCGAGCGGATGACCCGCAGGAAGTTGCCGATGGTCACCTTCTCCGGGTAGCACTCCTCGCCGCTGGTGTGGAGGCCGCCCAACTCGAGCGTCAGGTCGTTGGCCTCGGGCACGACGGACGAGTCGATGCCGACGGAGCGGAAGACGGCCGCCATCATTCGCGCCCCGGCGTAGGTCATACGCGGGATCCAGACCTTCCTGCCCGCCAGCCTCTGGGCGACGCTCGGGCGTGTTGACGTTTCCGAAATCATTCGCTGCTCACCGCTGCGTATCGTTTCCTCATCCCGACCGGGTCAGCCGCTCAACACGGCGGCGTCCTCGGTGGACGTGTCCTTCCGCCAAGGCCGGAGGATTCCCTTGCTGTCCAGGTACGCTTCACATCGCGTCATCATCCCCGCGTCGTTGCTGTGCCCGTCGAACTGGAGCGACAGGAACGGCTTGCCCGACGCGGGTCGGATGAAGTGTTTGATGAACGAGTCCGGCCCGCACTTGAAGTTCGTAATGTGAATGATGTGCAGGTTCTCGTGCTCACCGACGATCTTCGCCGCCGCCAGCAGCTTGCGGCCGTACTCCCAGTACATGTTCTCGTTGACGTCGCGGATGTCCACCGACGCAATGTCCAGACAGTCGATGGGGATGCAGTTGACGCCATAGTAGTCGCGCAGCTTCCGGACGACGTTGAGGTTCACGCCGGC
>SDBT01010164.1_pt1 | contig 15226 bp, 12 predicted proteins | sample 2277101 | NCBI WGS metagenome assembly SDBT01 (sample SAMN10404973, study PRJNA504765) | marine sediment metagenome | isolation source: marine sediment core GS10_PC15, 103 cmbsf | place: Arctic Ocean: Southern Knipovich Ridge | collected 2010 | reverse complement strand
CATAATGCGACGTTCATTTCATTAATATAGACGGAGCGCCAAATGGCTTTATTGCATCATTGTAAAAAGGATGGTATGGATGGTCTAAATAAAACTTTGTCGCCGATAATATGCCGTTTGGCCGGGGATTCTAAAACGACTCGGTTTCGTCGTCCTCATCTTCATCGACTCTCCAGTTTTCAGATTCATCCATCTGGTCGATCTCTCGTTTCATGTACTTAAACAGCTTTCCCTGCATTGGAGCGAGCTTTTCGTACCATCTCAGGGTGGCCTGATGGCTCGCCGCCAGCATGTCCAGGCGGATTAATTGCCACTTTAAGATGCACTCAGGCTCTTTTACGTTGATGAAAGGATCACAATTGAATGTTCGCTGCCCCTGGTCGGTAATTTCGCAAAATTCGCAATCTTTACACTGAATCATGGCCATATCCTCGATAAATCTGCCAAAAAGTGGCTTTTTTTAGTTTTTGTCTTTGCTTTTTACTATAATACCATATAAACTAGCGCAATTGAACTAATTACGAATAATTAACAAAAATGTTTTACGGGGATATAGATGTCAAAACCGAGACGTCGAAGAAAAGTAGGAAGCAAGAAGAGACGTGCTCGCTGGAAAGTCCGGCATAAGATAAGCTGATTTTGTGTCGCAGTCATATCCGGTAATCAGACCTGATCGTACCAGAGCCAAAGAAGGTCTCTGCGGCCTATGGAGCACTTTACACTAATCATCAAACCAGACAATCGGCAGGTTGCAATACACAACAATGCAACCCTGCTCGAGGCTGTCGCGCGGAGTGGGATTATCCTGAACTCCTCTTGCGGGGGAAAAGGTACTTGCGGTAAATGCATTGTCCTGATCGAACCTGATAAGCAGGAAGTTTCGGCCTGTCAATATCACATTCATAGCGATCTAACGATTACGGTCCCCTCCGAATCGCGGTTCTACGAGCAGCAGATCCTCGAACATGGTATTGATATCCAAATTAAAGTAAGTCCAACCGTATGCAAAAAGTTTCTCAAGATTGACTCGCTCGATTCTGGTGTTCTAAAAGCCGCCTTGAGCAAGGCCCTGCCGAACCATCCCATCCGAATCGCCAAAGATGTTGAGCTTCAATTATCACAACTTACCGCTGAACAATCGGCAGAGGGAGTGACCGTCGTTTGCCATCTTGAGCCGAATCACGATGAAGACGAAAAAGCAGCATATACCGCATGTGCCATCGAGGCCGGTGACACGGTTGACAAACTCTACGGCTTGGCGGTTGATATCGGAACGACCACAGTTGTCGCCGGGCTAATTGACATGACCGATGGCAAACTGATTGCAACCCAAGCGCAAGTGAATCCGCAGAGCCGTTTTGGCGATGACGTTGTAAGCAGGATCGCCTATGGTGACAGCGATGAAAAACTCAACGAACTACATAATATAATAATCGATTGCCTGAATGGTTTAACTTCCGAGCTTTGTAAGAAAACGCAGATTAGCAGCCAGGATATTTACGAGATGTGCGTCGTCGGAAATACAACGATGAATCACCTGTTCCTCAAACACCCCGTTAAACAGTTGGGCCAGGCGCCTTATCATGCCCATTCACTTGAAGCACACGACCGCCCTGCCGATCAACTTGGGCTGAGTATCAACAGTGCCGCGAATATCCATACCGTTGAAAACATTGCCGGCTTCGTCGGAGCCGATACTACCGCGGTTGCCCTGGCGACGAATATTGACTCAGCCGACGAAGTGACATTAGCGATTGATATCGGTACGAACGGCGAACTTCTACTCGGTGACGGTGACAGGCTCTATGCGGCAAGCTGTGCAGCCGGGCCAGCTTTCGAAGGTGCGCGAATAAGCTGCGGAAGCCGCGCCGTAGATGGGGCAATCGAAGGCGTCGTTATAAACGGCGAAGATATCGATATCGATACCATCGGCGGCAGTTCACCTCATTCGATATGCGGAAGCGGACTGATCGATGCCGTCGCCGTAATGCTCGATCTGGGCGTAATAGACGCAACGGGCCGATTCGTAGAAAGCGAAAAACTAAAAGACAGTTTGCCAGCAGCTATACATTCGCGTCTCATTGAAAAGGACGATATGCCTGCATTTTTACTGGCCGATGGATTATCGCTAACCCAGCGTGACATCCGCCAGGTCCAATTAGGTAAAGCCGCAATTCAGACGGGCATTAAACTCCTGCAAAACAAACTCGATCTCAAAGATGACGACATCAAACACATCCTCTTAGCCGGTGCATTCGGAAATTACATCAGCCCCGAAAGTGCCATGCGAATCGGCTTACTACCGAAGGTACCGATAGACCGCATCCGTTTCGTAGGAAACGCCGCCGGAACCGGAGCAAGAATGGTACTGCTAAGCCGAGACTGCCGAAGAGACTGCCGCATCCTCGCCCAAAAAATAAAATACACAGAAATAGCCCACGACCCAAATTTCTCAGACGTTTATGCCGATTCCATGCTGTTTTGATCCACAGGCCAGGTAGTGTACGAAAATCGCACCAATTCTACTATGTTTACCCACAGAGATTAAGAATTTTTTTAAGTAAAATTCCTGGAAATATGCGAAAAAATCACTTGACTTTTTGATTGAGGCAGTTTACTCTACTTACGAGTGAAACTTGCTTTGTGGCATTGTATATGTGATATGGGGCAAATGAAAGGTCGACTGTTACAGATGGAGCATTATCTTTCATGGATTAAGCGTGATATGCCGCATGTTAAACGGTAAAAAACCGCTTTAAGGCAATAAGTGAGGTGTAAATCCTTTACTTGAATGATCTTTACAAAAAATGGTACAGGCGCGGTTCGATATCGCAATCGACGAGCGAAGCTTCACTGATAGATTAGCCATGCGGCTTGCAACTGAATTATCGAGTAAAAGCCGTCAACGTAGGCTGCGAAACAGTGGCCAGTAACAAAACTAAGAGTCGTTTTGTGAGATTTGTTAGGTTCAAAAACAAGCTGACGTATTTTTTTTCTATGGTAAATTCTGAAGAAATCTGTAATATTCAGTCAATATCAGCTTTCTCAGAATCTCTTATTTTGTGGTTGGTTAATGTAATATTCGCCGGGAGACAGAAAACACCAGGCAATTGATGCTGTATCCACCAGGCGAAGTGAAGTAAAGTGAAATAGGACCCATAACCGGTGAATTTAAGATGAGTATAACGCATATTGGGAACATTTTTCTTGCTGGTGGTTCAGTCGTAAACTATGGCATAATCTTCGATATCTATGTCATACTCGTGGATAGTCTCGGAAAGGGCGGTCCTTTCCAAAGAAGAGATTGTCCTTTTGCTCCTTTTGTTTATTAAGATGATACTTAAAGGATTCGATGGAATATGAATGGTAAAGAAAATACAGATGCAACAAATAAAGGTGAACCTTTGCATAAAATGATGGGTGACTTAGTCGAGTTGGTACAGTATAACCCTGATATGGCGAAGACCGTAATCAAAGGGTACAAAGACCTGACTTTGAGATATGTCAGAAGAATGCGGATAGTTCCATATCCGGAGTATGACTACAATGTTTACCCTTTTATGTCGAGAATTATTGTCGATGAATTGTTTGCTTTTGCTCAAGTACATCCCAAGAAAAAGATCAAGATGTTTACAGGTGATATTAGAAGCGAATTCTACGGCGGCGATTTTTTATTTGATAGGATAAGTGATTTCGCAAGAAAAGACATCAAATTCAATATTATACTGGCCAAACCACCCGATGGCCAATATCTTGCAAGATGGCAAAAACTTATAGCAGAGTCTTCCGGTAACGTACAGGTGAGAACGAAGCCACAATACAATGATAGATTGTGTCACCTTTTACTCGTCGGAGAAGATGGTTATAGAAAAGAAGCCTTTCATGAAGATTATGAAGGAGATGTGACAGAACTCGAACCAGAGCGCCCCGCGCGCTTTGCCTTCCACGACAGATTCTACGCCAAAAACAACGTGCTTGAGTATTGGAAAACGAAAGTAAATACTAATGATGTGGAAGAGTTACCCGTTGATTAAAAGGCAAGGTAGCGAGGGGAACACATGTCAGATCCTAATTCACCCAACAATTGGCGGAAACCATTCTCATTAAAAAAACTACATATTTTACTCGTAGTTTTTTTGGCAATAATTCCCGCAGTGAACTTTCTCTGTTCTCTATTAGGATTACATGATATATATTGGAAAGAACAAGCTGTGTTTCCCGACACAAAACAATCTTATTATTCGGCATACTTCCAAATCTTTAACAAATCCTTTCTTAAATCTCCTCAATTGATGTTTTATTTTGTTGCGTTGAATGTACCACAGGACAAAATCTATTATGCCAATCGTATAAGAAATCAAGATGAATTATTCGGAAATCCTGACAATATTTTATTAATTGACCTTTGTGGGCAGGAAAATACTTTGACAAAACAAAAGATTGGCAATAATAATACAAAAATGGAAATCGAAAGAGACAAAGGCTTGGGAGCGTGGGAAGATACTCATATAATGCTGCACTGGCGAAAGGGCAGTTATATTGTTTTCTATGGTGCGAACCTGTCCTCAAAGCGGCCAGAATCAATGAACCATAAAATATATCCACATGAAAGTAAGCGTAAATGGTGGAAGCAAATTGAGTATCAGGTTACAATCCTTCTTCTCATATTAACAATAATATTACTACGCAAAATAAAAATATTATCTACGACAATAAAAGAAGGGCAAGAGCCAACAGCAAGAGAACCCGAGCTAACAGTAAGAGAAGCCGAGCTAGCAAGCATGACAATAAATGTGAATGCACAAAATAAGTTTTCAAATATTGAAGGTGAAGAGATATTACCACTACCTAAAACGCCCATACCGGTTGAAGAGGATATAGCCAGGAAATATCAGCAAAAAACCAAAGACGAAATGCCAGATGAAAAGGATGGAAGAAAACACAAATCGTCTAAAAATCAAAATGCCAAAAAACCAATAAAAAACATAAAGAGAAAGAGTACAAAAACTAAAAGGAAAAATCAATGAAAATCCACATAAAATAAGTCTTTCCTTCATTCTTTCTTTTCCCATGTATTCGTAGAATCCCAAAACCGTCGCCCCAGCGAATCGTCGCCAGCACACCGGAAATCAATTAAAACGCCCACACGTATTACTTTGTCATGTTGATCGCAGCGAAGTCCCGATTTATCGGGAGTCTCCGGCCGTGGGGTAAAATCCTTGAATCTTGCGTCTTGAGTCTTACTTCGTTTTGGACATTGGAGTTTTGGTAATTAGGATTTGTTTAGGATTTAGAGATTAGAATTTAGAATTTCTGTAAATCCACAGATTTAATCCTTGACACACAACAAAAACCGTTATATACTGTTTACCAAACTAAATATAGAGTTAACATGTACCATCAAATGCGGAAAAAATGACGGAAATAATAAATCCAAAAGCTATCAACCATATCCTACAAGATTACTGGGGATAAACCACGAGATGCGAGATAAGATAAAAATGCAAAACAAACCCAATTCCACCAGCGAGAGACAAAAGACGAGAAACGAGCGACAATTTATGCAAAACGAACCCAATTCGGAGACTAACATTGAGGCAAAGGCGAAAACTCGGCGCGCCGGGAAACCCAATTCATCAATACGCAATACGACATACGCAATCCTGCCCTGAGCGAAGTCGAAGGGACGCAATACGAAAAAATGCAAAACGAACCCAATTTAAAAACTCCGAGTATCGAGAATCAAGAATCGTGCATCGAAAAAATGCAAAACAAACCCAATCTCAATACCGAAAATCGAAAATTGGAAATAGAAAATCGCAAATCCCCTTGGGTCACGGGACACGAACAAAAATGCAAAACAAAGCCAATTTCAACCAGCCTGCGACGAGATTCTCGCAAACGGCACAAATTTTGCCCCAAACTTTTTACTAATATCTACCCGCCTAAGGCGGCTTTTCCTCAAAAAAATGCGAAGAAATGCTAAAAAACACAAAAAAACGCGTACTTTTCTTCACTTTTCAACACGGTTTTCCCACACTATTTGTGAGTTTCATCTGTCCCATAGTGCCTAAACAGCCTAACCTCTATACTGTTTTTACTATGTTTAAAAATTTATGATTTTATTCAAGATACTTCGATAAACTATTTATACAAAAGAACTTGCATCAAAAGCTCAAAGCGCACAAAACAAGGCTATTTGCGCAAATTAGTATTTTGAAATAATGGTATAATTACCATAATTATTCCGATTAGTGCTATGGTGCCGCGTAGGCATCAGGTTTGTTAGGCAGTTAGTTTGGTCCTGTTTTAGCAGCTTATTACATGAATTGGGGCAAAATGGAACAGGGACTAAGATCTATAGACGAGCTTAACTGGGGCTATAGAGCGGCAAGGCTGCTACATGTGGCCTGTGGATTAGATGTCTTCACTATATTATCCAAAGAACAGCTTACCGCTGATCAACTATCCCAAAAGCTCAATACCTCGCCAGAAATGACGGAAAAAATGCTGATCGGCTGTGTTGCAATGGGTTTATTGTCCAAAGATGGCGACAGCTACATAAACACTGATCTGGCCGGGACTTATCTTGATCGAGGCGAGCCCCTGTATCAGGGCGATATTATTGCCCACTCGGCACAGGTCTGGAATTTCTGGTCGGAATTGGCAGATCACGTCAAAGGCACTGCCAAGCCACGTGACCAAATGCCATTCGATCATCACGATTTTATCATGGGAATGCACAATATCGCTGTGGTCGGCAGAGCACAAATGTTTCTCGATTCTGTGGATTTATCAGGCAAAAAGCAACTGCTTGACGTTGGTGGCGGGCCGGGAACATATTCAATTACTGCCTGCAAAGAATATCCCGATCTCCAGGCGATTGTGTTTGATTTACCGGAAACCATAGAAATTGCACAAAAAGTGATATCCAGCCAGGCAATGCAGGACAGGGTCACAACTCGACCTGGCAGTTGGGATACCGACGATTTCGGGCAAGGGAACGATGTGGTTTTACTATCGAATATTCTTCATGGACCTAAGAGCAATGCACAAATGAAGTTAGCTAAAGCGTCTAATTCTATGACCGGTGATGGATTGCTGGTCGTACAGGATTTTTTGCTTGATGATGATAAGACAGGACCACTGATTCCGGCACTTTTTAACATTATGGTTGGGGCATATTCAAAGACTGAATTACTTACCGAAATTGCCCAGGCTGGTTTTGTAAATGAAAAACTGGTAAGCACTTCTGAGCAAATTGGATGTAGTTGGGTCACTGCCGTTAAGAAATAGAGTTTTATAAAATGAGGTACACAAACTAATGGGCTGCATTCTGGCAGATATGGTAGATATCCGATCAGGGATGATATTGGTGTGGTTCATTTATGGTCTGGCGTTTTTTGTGCTTGGCCTTGCGATACTTGTCTATCCAAAGAAACACAGCGTTTTTAAGTTGGCCAAAGATATAAATCTCATAGCCTTTTTTGGGATCATACACGGGATCAACGAATGGCTCGATATGTTCATTGAACTCGAGGGCCCAATTTCCACAGAAATACTCAAGGCTTTGAGGATAGCTACACTGGGCGGTTCATTCATCTTTCTTGTTCGTTTTGGTACGAAAGTAATTGCTGACAGGTATCAAAAGCTGCGACCATTGGAGGCCCTTCCCGTTGTGTTGTTGGGGATCTGGCTGGCGATATTGGCTACCAGTTCCCGGCATTTGTTGATGGGTGATGTTTGGGGCAGGTATTTGTTGTGTTTTCCCGGCTCTGTGCTTACGTCGATTGGTCTGTTTCTACGTGTACGTCAATTCGAGGCAGCTAAACTTCATCGTGCAACTATCAATCTGCGTATTGCAGGTGTTGCATTCCTGGTTTATGCCATACTCGCAGGCGTGTTTGTAAAGCCTGTTGAATTCTTTCCTGCCAGTGTATTGAATTACGATTTTTTCATGAGCACGTTCGGTTTTCCGGTTCAGATATGCAGGGCCGTTTGCGCGGTTGTTCTTGCTGTTAGTATGGTGAATCTTCTTAGCATATTCCGTTGGGAAACTCGCGAGGCTCTGCGCAGAAGTGAGCAACGATGCAGTTCGATAGCTTCGGCAACTCCGATTATTCTGTTTGTACAGGATGTTAACTCGGTAATTACGTTTATTCAAGGCAAAGGTTTGGAGCTTATAGGCCTCGAAACCGATAAGGTTGTAGGTAAGCCGGTGAGTGAGGTTTTCCCGTTGGCACCTCAATTTGCGGAAGATAGTTTGCGTGCACTGTCTGGGGAAGAATTCTCCTCAACGGTTGTATTAGGGGACGTGGTATTTGAATGCTGTTATTCATCACTTCGAGACAAGGAAGGTGAGATTACCGGTGTAATCGGTGTTGCGCTTGATGTGACGATAAAAGTCAGAGCCCAAAAGCAGCTTGATAACTATCGTCAGCAGGTCCAAAAGAGCACTCGCCTGGCAGAGATCGGTTCCATGGGTTCGATCATGGCCAAGGAGCTTGATGAGCCCCTTGCGGTGGCGAGATTGCTAATTGAACGAATAGCGACAGAGATAAGCGGTGGTGATAGCGGCGTTTCGATAGATGAAAGCCTTAAAAAAGTCGCGACAGAGATTTCGCAGGCATCGGAAATCCTTTCTCGCTTTTGCAGCGCAAGCCAGATAGGCGGTGATGTCGCAATTCCAGTTGATATTTATCAGTTGGCAAAACGCGTGATGACGGCATTTGCCCAGAGCGCCAAACATGCGAATCTTAGCATTGCTTTGAGAGAAATGACTTGTGTTGCGTGTTTGCCGATGAGCAGTCACGAACTGGAGCAAATGTTCTTTATCCTTATCCAGAATGCGATTGATGCTGCTAATTCGAGCTTGCGGCAACATCTGACAATAAGCTGCAAATGCTCTGATCAATCGATAGAATTGCATTTTTCCGATACCTGCGGTGGTATCGCAGCCGAAAGACTGGAACATATATTCGAACCGTTTTTTGCAGGTGAAACACGAACAGGAAGGACGGGGATTGGATTGGCAATGGCTAAGCAGATTGTGACATCGCATGGCGGGGACATGCGTGCAGAGAGCGAAAAGGGCAAGGGTTCAACGTTTGTTGTAAGTTTGCCTGTAAAACGTGTTTATTGAGGTAGAAATTCTTGTTATAGGCTTAACAAACGCAGATTTTTCCATCAATGAGGATTTCGACAAACGTTTTGGAGTAGCAAAATAAGTCAGGAATTGCCTTGAGGATTAAATAATTGAGTTCATTGAGTACTATAATAAGCATTTATCCAAGCCGTACAAATGGACATATACAGGAAAATCGCTGGTAGGAGCCTGGCAAGTGACTAGATAGAGATATATTTAGCAAGCCCTGCATAAAAGTCGTGAATTTACACGTCTCTAATCCACAAGATATCTATGTGATAAACGATCCTGAGAGTCAGAATTGATATTTCTGCGACGATCGGTTATACATGTGCTAACTCAGGGCCAAAAATGCGGTCCCAGTTTTCCATTTGTGACGTCTTTTTAAGGTAAAATAATGAATTTATTGAATGTTCGTTGGATTCGTAGTTTGCTTATCAGTCGGTGGTTTCCGATAGTGCCGCAATTGATTATGCTGGTGACTTTAGGGCTGCTTATAGCCGGTGGTATTGGAGCAACCACAGATGACGCAGCTTTTGCCAAGGTACTGCGTAACACGAACCTGGCGAACTTGCTGGTTTGGTCTTATTGGTGGCCATTGGTTATTGTTGCGGCAATTTTAATGGGTCGGGTCTGGTGTATGGTATGCCCGATGGAGTTGATAACATCTCTTGCCAGTCGTATAGGCTTTCGCCGGAAGGTGCCACAGTTATTAAAGAGCGGCTGGGTGATTACTATCTTTTACACGCTCGTCCTGATTGTGGGAGTGCACACTTTGGCCATACACAGGTTTCCTCACAGAATGGCACTATACCTGCTAAGCCTTATGGGGGCATCGGTGCTGGTTGGTATAATATACGAGAAGCGGACATTCTGTAGCTATGTTTGTCCAGTGGGACATTTAATCGGACTCTATGCCCTTATTTCACCGTTCGAGTGGCGGGCAGACGATTTGTCGGTTTGTGAGGCGTGTAAGGGTAAAGATTGCGTAGAAAAGAAAAACCACTATCGCCTGATTGGCCGTTCGTGTACGAGTAATCTCTATCCAGCAACGATCAAGGACAATCAAGTATGCCTGTTATGCACACAGTGCCTCAAGTCATGCCCAAATGACAACATCAGGTTTACGCTAAGAAAACCATTTGCAGATTTTTTCGGCGCCGTTGAATTACGAGCAGCACAGGTTGGTTTTATTTTGTTGGTAAGTGGTTTCGTGGTCTATGAAATCCTGTCGGAATGGCCGGTCTCTAAAGCGATCCTGACCTGGGTTCCCAGGCATCTTGTCAATGCTCTTAATATAACTGGTGCAGCAGCATCCTTTGTTTCTGCAATTGTTATGTTTATAGTATTTCCGGTAATATTAATGTTGGTTGTTATAGGCTTGGCCAAGATACGCTCAGAGGTGTCTCCGGGAGTTATTGCCAAAGTCTTTACCCTGCTGCTGCTTCCGACAATGGCATCGAGTATTTTGCTCAAAGCGATGCTCAAGATGACCTCGCGTATTCCATATTGGTCTTATGTACTGTCGGATCCAGGGGGTACTGAGACGGCTCAAAAGATTCTCAATAAGTCTCTGGTTTTGAATAAGTCGGTGCCCATCGCGTTGTATCCTGCAATAAGTGTTGGAGCAGTAGTTCTTCTTGTTATCGCTTTGTTGGCAACGCTGTTGATTTTCCGCAAATCGGCCGCTATGAAAAAACTTGATACTACTGCAAAAGTTGTCTTGTTTCTGGGTGTGTTCATCTACTGGAGCATCTTCGCTTTGACGATATTTAAATGGAGATTTTGAAAACAATCGGTCACTTATTGATTACCTGACAACAGGGCAATTGTTAAGATACATCGTATTAGAAATATCGCTTCGGAAGCAGAACGCGACCGGGCATTACGTTCATTGTTAGTCTAACTTTAGAACGTGTTTATTGAGTGAGAAATCCCTGTTATTGGTCTAATAACAAGGGTAATTGTGGAGTATAGGGCAGAGACGAAGCTAAGAGGCGGTGGATTTGATTGGGTTTGTTTTTTCTTTCGTATCCTGTGAAGCGTATCTCGTGGCTCGTCGCTTGTAACCTGTGGCCTTTTTCTTGCTGTTTTTAGCCTTAAAACCGTTAAAATCTTAAAAAATATATTTTTACATAAAGCAAAACGGTTTACTCAAGTGTGAAGTAAGTATGGAACGATCGTTTTAGTTAAAGGCAATAGATGCTGGAAGACAAAATACTGATCTTAAGATTCAAACACGGCAGCACTGAAGCGCTTCGTCGTATATACGAAAAGTACAGGGTCTATTTGTTGAAATTGGCAGCTGCTCTTTTACATGATGTTAGTGTCGCCGAAGATGTTGTACATGATGTGTTCGTCCGATTTGCCCAATCAGCAGAGACGTTTAAGGTCAAAGGAAGCCTAAAGGCCTATTTAAGGACCTGCGTTGTTAATGGTGTTCGCAATAAAGTCAGGGCCGATCAGGTCAGATCTTATGTTGAATTAAGTGATGCCGGGCCAATCGCTTCGGATCAAAATGGATCAGATCAATGGGCCATACTCAAGGAAGAGTCTATAAAGATAGGCAATGCACTGGTTCAGGTTCCATTCGAGCAAAGGGAAGTCGTTGTCTTGCACCTGCACGGCGATATGAAATTTCGAGAAATAGCCAGGTTGCAGGATGTTTCGTTAAAAACAGTCCAAAGTCGGTACCGCTATGGATTAGACAAACTGCGGTCTATATTGAATAGTGAGGTAGAAAAATGAGACCGGAAGAAAATATAGAAAAGATAATCAAAAAATTTGATATTTATGTCAATCCAACGAAAGACCAGGAAATCTTTGACGATCTTCGAGAAGCACAAGCAAAATCTAAACAGTCAAAACCTGGTATTTCTACGATTGGCATAAGGAGAATAATCATGAAAAGCAAAATAACAAAACTTGCTGCCGTGGCGGTGATAATTTTTGTTGCAACACTTTCAATAAATCTCTTAGACAACTCCATCACAACAGCCTATGCCCTCGAACAGACAATTCAAGCCTACAACACCACAAATAGTTTTCACTTCAAATATTATAGTTCATTACAGGACCAAAACAAGGGACTGAGAAAAGAAGCATGGATTGAGTATGATGAGAGTGGAAATATTGGCAATGTGCGTGTTAACTACAGTTGGCCTAAAAAAGATATGGTACTGTTCTGGAAAGATGGTAAAGCTCTACAATGGATCAAAGAGTCAAAATGGATTACTTATATTGGTGAAAAGGATTTTTCTGACAAAATCTTATACTTTGGACAAAGGTATAATCCCAAAGGTGCTATACAATACCTGTATGAGCGGCAGACAAATGGTGAGATTACAATTGAAATTGAAGAGCCATCTGATAAAGCCGAGCCAATTGCTATTACAGCATACTATCCACCAAATACATATTTAATTGGGAAAGATATATCTGCCATGCGAGAGATATTCTTTGTTGATCAGGATACTAAGCTCGTAACTGAAGTAGAAATTTACGAGTTGTTAAATGATGAATATATGGGAAGAGGTGTTTGGCGATACTATGACTACAACAAGCCGTTTGATGAAGCAATCTTTAGTATTGAAAACGAAATCCCGGATGATATTTTTAAGTTATATCGCTATGGAGTAAAAGATGCTGGTCTGGAACAAGGTGACTTAAATGAGAAACAAATTGTAACTGAAGTGGTAAGTCAGTTTTTAGAAGCATTGATCAATGAAGATTATGCCAATGCAGGACATCTCTTTGGCGGAATGCCCACCGACGAAGCAGAAGAAAAGTTTGGGGAGTTGAATATTATTCAGATAATTTCAATAGATGAACCTGTTGAGGCTAAAGATTTGCCCACAGGTTATAGAGCATCTTGTTCTGTAATGATCAATAGAGACGGAAAAATAGTTCAATGGCAACCTCAGAGTCCATTTATCCGCAAGTTGAATCAAACAGACCGCTGGATAATTTCAGGAGGATTTTGATAGCTAAGATTCGTTTGTTTAACGATTAGACATTATCCACAAGGCCGGGCATTTAGCTCGGCTTTTTTCGTGCTTTTTGGCCTGGAATTGAGTTAAATTACAAAAGATTTCCCAAAATATAATTTTTCTATAAGGTAAAAATGTAATTTACTGTGTCCTATATATGACAATGATCATTGCTTCATTTGAAAAGGTGTCAAGGCATTGGAAGATAAGCTGCTTATCTGGAAATTAAACCGCGGTAGCAAGGATGCTCTCTGTAGTATCTATGAAAAGTACAGAGATGATCTGGTGCGAATAGCAGCCGGGCTTTTGAATGATGTAAGTACTGCCGAAGACTTAGTGCAAGAGGTTTTTCTTATACTTGTCCGTTCTGCTGATAAATATGAAATCAAAAAGAACCTCAAGGGATATTTGACATCTTGCGTTGTAAACAAGATACGCAATTTGAACAGAACAAAAAGCACACAAGAGCTTCTCAGTTTGAATGATGTTAAACCGAGAGTTTCGGATTGCAAAGCACCTGACCAATGTGTTATATGCGATGAAGAATTTCGACACCTCTATGATGCTATAGCTCGGTTACCGTATGAACAAAAAGAAGCTGTATTCTTAGGTCTTGTCTGTGGGATAACAGGGCTGGTAGCGGAAATGCCGCTTCTTTGGTTCCTGGGTGATTCTTTGAGTTGTCTGGTGCTGGGTATTCTGATCCTTTTGTTTTGGCAAAAGGTGAAAGTTAACAAAAGCCTCTAAGGATAAATAACATTTCGAAAAATAACGTACGATTATCGCCCAAATTTATTGTATGTCTAACGGCAGAAGGCCCATTTTTAGGGTGTTAAATGCGGATAAAGGTTGTGCAATCAGAAGCCAATATTGTCATAACCATCTTACTATCAGACATTTACGTCAACTCTTCCCATTTTTGGGTTTTGTGGTGTGGTTGATTAGGGAGGGTAATTTTTTTTAAAATATTTTAAAAAGTGTGTTGACAATGAACATTTAGCGGTATATAATAGTATTCCGATTGGGTTGGTTAGGATTGGTTTATTATGCGATTATCGAAGAAAAGTCAATATGGTTTGCGAGCCGTTTTTGAGTTGGCTGTGCGTGATAGTGGTCAGCCTGTTCGTGTTAGTGAGGTTGCTGCGGCTCAGAATATACCGCCCCGCTTTCTTGAGGTTATCCTTAATGAGCTTCGTCATGCAGGATTTGTGGAATCTCGTCGCGGGAATGAGGGTGGTTATTTATTAGCTCGTGCGGCTGATGAGCTAAATGTCGGGGAAATCATCGATTTTCTTGAAGGGCCGTTTCTTCTCGCCGGGGATAACAATGGAAACGGTAATTCGAATGAGTCGTATTTTGGTGATCTTGCATTTTCCCAGCTTTGGGAGCGTGTAAACCGGGCGGCAACGGAGATTTTCAGGAATACGAGCTTTTCCGAGCTTGTCGAGTACGAAAAAACTCACAAGGGAGCATTAGGACCCAATTACGCAATATAATTTTTAGGTTACCATGAATAAGTTAATAGACATTCATTTGATTGAGGCTTCACCTGGGCCTGTTTTATTCCTTGATTCCCGCCTTCGCGGGAATGACAAAGGGGGCGGCAATGATTGAGTCACATTTGAGAAGTATTGCAAAGGCTATGACCTGGAGAGCAGGCGGCACGATAGTTACTTTTGCTGTTGCCTTTTTACTGCTTAGAAGTATCGAACTGGCCGTTCAGATCGGTCTGCTTGATACATTAGTTAAGATAGGTGCTTTTTATTTTCATGAACGATTATGGAACAGGCTTAGTTTCGGTAAGAAGAAGCCGCCTGAATATCAGATATAACTAAAACTGACGAATTTGTCAGTTTTAGAAGTGAAAAGTTAAAAGTAAAAAGTAAAAAGTTAAAACTTTGTATTCGGCCTGTGGTCGAGAGTTTTTTATTGTTTTTTAGAAAAATTTAGTTTAACAAGGAGTATGGTTTTATGTTGATTGATGAAGTATCAGAAAATGTTAGTGAACTTGTCGAAACGCTTCACTTCGCCGAAAAGGTAGATCGTTCCCTTTCTCTGATTGAGCAAGCTTACAAAGAGTTTGGCGATGGTC
>SDBT01010163.1_pt1 | contig 15226 bp, 9 predicted proteins | sample 2277101 | NCBI WGS metagenome assembly SDBT01 (sample SAMN10404973, study PRJNA504765) | marine sediment metagenome | isolation source: marine sediment core GS10_PC15, 103 cmbsf | place: Arctic Ocean: Southern Knipovich Ridge | collected 2010 | reverse complement strand
ATCCCAATGCCGTATATGCGGTAATGAGTTTCTCGGGGCTTTCGCCGGCCTCGGTTTCTAAGGCTGCCGCAGATACTTTACCAAGAAGATTCTCACATATCGAAAGGAACCACGCATCCGGTATTTGTTGTGCATACGTCTCCAGAATTGAGCGGGCCTTTTCAGATTGACCCTGATAGTGTAAAACACCGGCCTCAAGGAGTCCTAAGCTCATACGATCGGCATTTTGGCGGCCTTCCAGTTTAAGAAACGATTGCACCGCTGCCTGTGCTTGAGGCCACTTCTCCAGGGCCGCATTGTAAAAAGCCAAGGCGACCCATATTCTGTGATTGTCGGGTTCTAACGCCAATAGTTTCCCCAGCAAATCGACTCTTGCGTTTACTCCCGTGGATTCCTGGCTCAGTTCCATCAAAAGAGGGGTGAGTTGGTCCAGATGCTTGGCCTTGAGCGCCTGTGCATCTTTGGCTTCCTGATCAAAAGCCTCCCTGTCGGTTTTAAACTTTTTGAATTGATCTTTCCCCTGTATCGCTTTGCGCCGTTTTTTTTGTAACTGCTCGAGTTGGGCGCGCGCTAAGAAGGATTCCCACGTATCCACGCTTGCCGCCAGGACCGCTTGCTTTAAAAGCGTTTCGGCCTCGATCCAAGCCTGGTTCTTGGATCGCTTAAGACCCAAAATATAATAGAGCCAGCTTTTTTCCGCCAGATCATACCAACCCTTTAAAGCCGAACTTTCATCCACCGATCCTTCCAGAACATGCACCAAATACCCCTCAAACTCAGCGGTGGATCGCCAGTCCACAGAGCGCAAATCGTTTCCAAAAGTATTCGCCTTTTTTTCATCTTTGAGCCACTCAATGATAAACAGCAAGAGTTTCGCCTGACTGTTTTCAGCATCCATCGACACCGATTGCAAAAAGCGCTGTCTGGCCCCGTCCATGTCGTTGGCACAAAAATGCATTACCCCGGCCGCCATGACCATTTCAGGCTGCAGGTTATGCGCCAGCGCTTTGTCGGCCAGACGCATCGCTTCGGCCCAACGGCCTTGTCCTGCAGCAACATGGATTTTTTTCAGCGTTTCATCCAGTGAGAAATCGAGCACCCCATTCCATTTCACCCGACCCGCTTTTAGTTCTGCGAGAAATTCAACGGCGTTGTTTATCGGTAAAATCAGTCCCATGTCCGACAGCGGCGTGACCACCGGTACGATGCCTTTGGCCATACCAAGTGTTACGCCGGTCGCAATCCCGATCACTTTACCGCGTTTGTCGATAATGGGGCCCCCGCTGTTTCCGCCGTGAATTGAGGCATCAATTTGGAGTAAATTTTTAAATGAACGGCGCACGTGGCCACTGGTCACACTCACATTAACGCTCGTATCCTGGGTTCTGCGACCGAGTGGAAACCCCAAGGCAAGTACACGTGATAGCTTCGGAATCTTCTGAGGATCCATATGCATATCCAGGGGCAGGGGTTTCAATCCCTCGGGAACAGAATCGATTTTTAAAACGGCAAAGTCGTTTTTTAGCGGTGACGTCACCATCTGCCGGGTGCGAACGGGGGGGTTGGCGACACCGGCAATCGTTAATCGCGGGGTTGTTTCGGTGCTGAAAGCGGTCTTGATAAAATAAATATCGCTAAGATCACCACCGGGAATCAGATCGGCAACTCGATGAAAGGCCCTTTCGCCCTCAAACCACAAGAAGATTCGATATCCGAATTGAGGTGTCTTCTTTAAATTGCGGAAATGCTGCAGGGCCGCAAAGAGCCTTCGGTCTTCCAGCCAGGGGCAGGCCACGTGTCGGTTGGTTAACATATACCCGTTTTCGTCAACCAGAAACGCGGTCCCTTCGGTTATATTCCGGTACATTTTCTTGTTGTCCACCTTAAGCCAGTATTCCACCATGACGAAAGCCACCGAGCGGGCGTACTGATTGGCGATTTCTTCCAGCATTGTCCCGGCGTCTTCTTTTTCTTTCGTCAATTGGAACCAACTCCACCCGATGGCCACGCATAAAACAATCACCATCGTGCCTAAGATCCGTATCCTTTTTTGGATCCCTTTGATGATCCCGGAGGGGACTACCGCCGCTTGAATCCGGGGTCTTGCCTCGGCCCGTTGCGCTTCGACCCTTCTGCGCGACAATGATTCGGTCACATCGGCCATGGAGCGCGGACGCAAATCGGAGTCCTCAGCCAGTATAACCTTTAAAAATTGGAGCCCTTTGATGATCCCGGAGGGGGCTGCCGCCGCTTGAATCCGGGGTCTTACCTCGACCCGTTGCGCTTCGGCCTTTATGCGCGATAACGTATCCGCCACTTCGGCCATTAAGCGGGGTCGCAAATCCGGGTCTTCGGCCAGCATGACCTTTATCAGCGTCCTCAGCTCATGGGGAAGTTCCAGCGTATCGATTTTGGCGTGAAAATCGGTGCATTCCAAATCCGCCGTTAGGAGTTCTACAAAAACCTTTCCCAGCGACCAGATATCGGTTCTAAAATCGAATGGGCGCCGATTGATAATGTCTGAATGACATGTCAGCAATTTATTTAACATCGGGCCGGGACGATCTAATTTGGGATCAAAGAAACGCGAGAGTTTGTAATCTATTTTTATTTTTAGCCGCTGATTCTGCTCCCTGAAGACAATGATATCGTTCAAAATGAGATGGGGGATCATGTAATCTTTCTGATGGAGGATACTCAGAATGGAAGCCATTTGATAAAACAGATCGATAACGGTTTGTTGGTCATTTAAACTCCCCGATGCCAGCAAAGATCCCCAACTCTCGGAGTCGATCCACTCACTAACCCGGTACCAGGTCTTGTCCTGGGAGCACCGAATCGAATAATGCTGCACAAAGCTCTCTTCCGGCAATTTCTTCAAATCGATTAATTCCCGCATGAGGCGTACGGCAACATCCCCTTTTACACCCGAATTGGGCGTAAAAAGACGAAGCATTACCGTTTCGTTGGTTTGTTCCCGGATGGCTTTACACAAAATGCTGGCATAGCCCTCGTGTAAAACTTCGACGATTCGGTAGTCATCGATGTGCGTTCGCCCTTTGTCGATTTCGCTTCCACATGAAGGGCAGGTGGTGATTTTTTCAGCAACCAGCTGATCACATTTCGAGCACAGTTTCATATTTTGTTCTTAATCAGTGGTAAAAAAACACTAAGCACAAGAATCCGACAAGGGGCATCAGGGCGCTTTTGCACTAAGATTCAGCTGCATTTTGAAAATCCACAGGAATGACATACCAGGCACCCTTCTTCATGCGTCATGACACCGCTGCAGTCGGGGCATACCCCCATCACGGCGCCGCTTTCTTTGAAATCCAGGCCGGTTAAACGACTTAACACGTGCGCAATCGCGTCGGGGCAAGAAAGAACCATTTTGCTATTCTGCCAGGAAGGAGATGGGCACCTTATCCCGATCAGCTGTTTGGCGATGGCTTCCACCTTAACACCCGATCGCAAAGCCAACGAAATCAAACGTCCTGCGGCCTCTATCTGGGATGAAGCGCATCCCCCGGTTTTTCCCATTTGAGCGAATACCTCACACATGCCTTGTTCATCCGAATTGATGGTAACATACAATTTTCCGCACCCGGTTTTCATTCGTTCCGTAAATCCATGGGTTCGCGCGGGTCTCGGTCTCGGTGCAATCTTTACCGATTCGTGCTGTTCATTTCCGATCCTGAGCACTTGATGATCGCGGCTCCCATCTCTGTAAATGGTAACGCCCTTACAGCCGTTCCGGTGGGCAAGCAGATAGACTTTCTCCACATGTTCGCGGGTTGCCGTGGCCGGAAAATTGACCGTTTTTGATACGGCGTTGTCGGTGTGTTTCTGAAAGGCAGCTTGTATTTTCACGTGCCATTCAGGTGAGATGTCGTGGGATGTTCGAAAAAGAATCTTAACATGATCCGGAATCGTACCAATCTGCTGAATCGATCCTGAAGCAATGATTTCATCCGCCAGATTCTGGCTGAAAAATTTTTCTTCTTTGGCCACTTGAACAAACAGCGGGTGCATCTCCGAAAGGGATTTGCCATCAAGCACATTGCGTATATGTGCGACGGCAAACAGGGGCTCAATGCCGCTTGAAGCACCGGCAATAATGCTGATGGTGCCTGTGGGGGCAATCGTTGTGGTTGTGGCATTGCGCATAAAAGGGGTTGACTTCCGATCGTATACACTCCCCTCATAATACGGAAAATTGCCTCGCTTTTGAGCGAGGGCGATGGAAGCCTTCTCGGATTCAGCGGCGATCAGCGACATGACCTTTTCGGCTTGCAAAACCGCTTCGTCCGAATCATAGGGGAGACTCATTTTTATCAGCATATCCGCAAATCCCATAACGCCGAGACCGATTTTACGTGTGCCCGTGCTCATCTTTTCGATGCGTTTGAGGGGATATTTGTTGATATCGATAACATTGTCCAGGAAATGGACGGCATCTCTGACAACATGTTTAAGCCGGTTTTGATTCAAGACCCCTTTTGTCACCATCCGCGACAGATTAACCGAACCGAGGGTGCATGATTCGTATGGCAGGAGCGGCTGTTCACCGCAGGGATTCGTTGCTTCGATATTTCCCAAATGAGGGGTGGGATTATCGGCGTTGATTCGATCAATGAAAATAATTCCCGGTTCTCCGGTCTGCCAGGCCGCGTTAACAATGAGATCAAATGTTTTACGGGCGGATAGATTCCCGGACGCTTTTTGGGTGCGGGGATTAATAAGATCATAATTGCTATTCGTTGATAGCGCCTGCAAGAAAATTTGAGTGAGTCCCACCGATATATTAAAATTATTAAACCGGTTGAGGTCGTTTTTGGATCTGATAAAGTCCTCAATGTCCGGATGATCCACGCTGAGGACACCCATATTTGCCCCCCTGCGCGTCCCGCCCTGTTTTACCGTCTCGGTGGCCACATCAAACACCGACATAAACGAAAGGGGGCCGCTCGAAACACCCGCCGTGGACAGAACCACATCGTTTTCAGGACGTATTCGGGAAAATGAAAATCCGGTGCCGCCCCCACTTTTATGGATCATGGCCGCGTGCTTCAATGTGTCAAAAATGCCCTCCATCGAATCTTCAACCGGAAGCACAAAACAAGCGGCCAGTTGTCCCAGTCGACGGCCGGCATTCATGAGTGTGGGCGAATTGGGAAGAAACCACAAATTTTTCAAAAGATTAACAAATTTTTTCTCTGTTTTGGCGATGTCGGCGGCAGGATTGAAAAGGGTATCCGCTGCGGCAATCGCTTTGGCAACGCGTGTAAAGAGCGCGGGTATAGTCTCGATTATCTGGCCCTTACGATCTTTTTTCAGATACCGTTTCTGCATTACGATTTCTGCATTGGATGAAATTGAAATGGGCATTATTGCTTCCTCTAATCGGTCCTCACTAAATCGGTGTTCGTTATCAAGATCCCCGGCCGTCACCCAAATTAAAGGTTTTCTTTAATTCATCATCTACATCGGGAGGGACCATATCGTGAACATCGCCCCCGAATCGTGCCGCTTCTTTAATGATGGATGAACTTGTAAAAATCCAGCGCAATCCGGTCATAAGGAATACGGTTTGTATTTCGCGATTGAGCTTGCGATTCATAAGGGCCAGCTGAAATTCATATTCAAAATCAGATACGGCTCGCATCCCTCGCAAAATTGCCTGGGCATTACACTTCGCCGCAAACTCCACCGTAAGGCCGTCAAAGGTGCCGATTTCTATATTGGAGAATCGCTTCAGGCTTTTTCGAAGCAATTCAATCCGTTTTTCGACCGGAAAAAGAAAATTCTTTGAAGGATTGTGTAAAATAGCTATGATTATTTTATCAAAAAGCGTCAGCCCTCTTTTGACAATATCAAGATGGCCGTTGGTGACCGGATCAAATGATCCCGGATAAATTGCAACGCGTTGCATCGGTTTGCCGCCCCCCCTTTCTAGTTATGGTGACCCTCTGGACGAAAGTGTATTGCCTTTGCTTTCATAAACGCCGATATATTGAAGAAATCCCAGATGTTCACCCTTTATTTTGTATATTTTATATCATATGCGTAAGGAAGGAGACAAGGCTTTTCCGATATCGCCTCTGATCGGTGAGGGTGAACGGGAGGTTGCCTTCAAGAATGGGTTCGCTCATGGCATGTTCAACGATAACCAAAGCACCGTTTTGTATTGAACCGCTGCGGTGAAGTACCGCTAAGGCCGGGTTGACCTGGTTTCGGTTATAGGGTGGGTCCATCAGAATCAGATCAAAAACGGGTGAAATGGTTGCCAGGCAATTCAGATTTTTTGTTGCATCCCACTTAATACACTTCGACCGATTCGCCAGGCTGCCCAGTTTGAGGTTGGCCTTAATGACTTGGGTGGCTTTTTGATCATTATCAATAAAAACCGCCGAAGCCGCCCCCCGGCTCAACGCTTCAATACCCAAAGCACCGGTTCCGGCAAAAAGATCTAAAACGTGCGCTTCCCTCACACGCACCGCCAGGATGTTGAAAATCGATTCTTTTATTCGACCCGCGGTAGGTCTTATCGTCTGACCTCGGATGGTGTGAAGTTTTCTTCCCTTATGGTCGCCGCCAATGATTCTTATCCCCATTATGCCGTCGCTGCCTTAAGCTCATGGACTCGCTCAAAAATAATTTCACATTTTAAATGTAAAGTTGTTTCTTCGCGAACCCTAAGGATTATTTTCAGACTTTAGCCTTGCTTCCAAAAGATCCGGCGTCACGCCGAGTGCTTCGGCTGTTTTCGAAATATCATGCTTATGCTGCACCAGCTTTTGGTTGATAAACATTTGCTCAAACAATTGGATGGCTTGCTTTAGGTTATCCAATGCAAATAATTCATTAAACGGAGCCGGTTCGGTACGCGTTCCATGCTCGGTGTTATAGGGCGCGGGTAGATCGGATGCCTCAATGATATCTTTTTTTACCATGATCGCGAGACGCTCGACCAAGTTTTTCAATTCCCTTACATTCCCCGGCCACATATAGCTGCGCAGCATTGCAACCGCGTCCGGGGTGATCTGCTTTTTTATACTCCGATTGGCTTTGGCACTTTCTTTGATAAAAGTTTCGATTAACAAGGAAATATCATCGATTCGTTCTCTTAAGGGCGGGACTCTTATCGGTATGACATTGAGGCGATAATAGAGATCTTCACGGAAACTCCCTTTTTCGATCTCCTTTTTCAGATCTTTGTTGCTCGATGCAATAACGCGACAACTCGCTTTTATCACTCGGCTCCCGCCGATTCTCCGGAACTCCTTTTCCTCCAGGATCCGTAAAAGTTGGGCCTGGGTTTTTAGGCTCATATCACCGATTTCATCAAAAAAGAGGGTTCCTTTATCCGCCAATTCAAATTTTCCAATTCGTTTGGAAACCGCTCCTGGAAAAGATCCCTTCTCATGCCCCAAGAGTTCGCTTTCGATCAACTCGTCTGGAATCGCCGCACAACTGACATCAACCACCGCATGACCGGCCCGCGAGCTAAGATGGTGTATCGCCCTGGCGACGAGTTCTTTCCCGGTCCCGTTTTCACCCGTAATCAGAATCCAGGAATCGGAGGGTGCCGCAATCGTTATTTGCCGCTTTAGTTCAGTGGCCGCCGGGCTGTTCCCGTCAATGGAATTTTTTTCAATGGTCTTTTTGCGGAGGTATTTGTTTTCTTCCTCTAGTTTTCTGAAATTCAAGGCGTTGTTAATCGCGACAATGACCTTATCGATTGAAAGCGGTTTTTCGATAAAATCAAAGGCCCCTATCTTGGTCGCTTTTACGGCCGTATCAATGGTTCCGTGCCCGGTAATGATAATGACTTGTATAAACGGGTTGTCCCGCTTTATCTCCGTCAACGTTTCAATTCCGTCCATCCCGGGCATCCAGATGTCAAGCAGGACAAGATCGGGAGAATCGGTTTCGATATTTTTCAGCGCTTCATATCCATTGGTTGCGGTTGTAACCTCGAATCCCTCATCTGAAAGAAGACCACCTAAAGATTGAAGTATCGATGGCTCATCATCAACAATTAAAACACTCGGAAACATAAATGGTGCCTCCCTGTACTGAATTCGCTCAAGTTATTTTCAATTGATTATCTGACCGGCAGTTCAATCACAAATCTGGCCCCGCGGGGTTGATTATCCTGAACGCTTATCATTCCCTCATGGTCGGTTACGATTGTACTTACGATGGTCAGACCCAATCCCATACCGGCTTTTTTAGTTGAAAAATTCGGTTCAAAAAGACGGGTTTTATCTTCATCCGAAATTCCTTCTCCATCATCGGCCACAACCAATCGGACCATGCCCAAAATCGGGTCATGGGTAAGCGTGATGGCAATAGCACCTTTATCCGTTATAGCCGCTATAGCATTGTCCACGAGGTTGTTTAAGGCTTGCTTGATCTGTTGTCGATCAAGGTTTAACGGTGGAATCGATTCTGAAATTCGGGCTTCAAAGGTGATGTTTTGATACCCGTCTTTATAAAGCGCCAGCGTTTCTTCGACAATAGGCGGCAGCTGGCAGGGTGCCGGGTTGGCCGTTGGAAATCGTGCAAAGGCTGAGAATTCGTTTACCAGGTTGCGGATGATGTCGACATGATCGATGATTGTGCGCGTGCATTCTTCAAAAACCGATTCGTCGATCTTCTCAGAATATTTTCGTTTAAGCCATTGCGCCGAAAGCATTATAGGCGTGAGTGGATTTTTAACCTCATGCGCGATTCGTCGCGCCACCTCGCGCCAAGCGACCATGCGCTGCGCTTTTTCGAGTTCCGTGAAATCATCAAACACCATCACCGTGCCCATGTGATTCCCCTCGTCATCCTTAAGCGCCGTGACGTGAATCAAAAAGCTCCGCGGGCGGCCTTCAATTATCAACCGCAATGGAACCTCCAAGGCATTGTCCCGTGCCGTGGAGAGGTTCGCCTTTATTTCACGGGCAAGTTTTAGATACTGACCTTTTAGCAGATCCTGATAATTTTTTTTGTATATCTCATCCGATTTTAATTTAAGCATCTTTTCGGCCGATTTGTTCACCGAGGTAATGGTCCCGTCAGCGTCAAGCGCTAAAACCCCGGCAGACACGTTGCGGAGGACGATTTCCATATACCGGCGCCTGTTGTCGATTTCTACATTCCTTTCCTGCAGCATCTTGGTGGAAAGTTCCAACTGTTCCCGGCCGGTTTTAAGATCCTTGGTCATTTTATTGAAGGATTCAACCAGACTTCCAATTTCATCATCGGCAACCGGTGGGATGGAAAAGTTCAAATCGCCTTCCGCAACCTTGCGGGTCCCTTTGGCTAACTCCATGATGGGAATGCTGATGGTTTTGGCCAAATAAAACCCGAACCAGACCGCACAAAATACGACCAGCAGCGCGACGATCGAAAGCGTGATGTAATAAGAGACCTGGATCGGATTTCTTAGGAGTTTTATCTGCTGATACTGCTCAAAGCCCCTTGAAATGGAACGCATGTTTTCGGAAAGATCTTGGGTAATAAGGGTCGTTAGAACGATAAAAGCCTTTGCATCCTGTCGCTTAACCCCAAAGGGGACGGTCCCGATGGTTCGGAACAGTTCGCCTCCCGGAATTCGCTCTGAAATGGATCTGACATTACCGGGTGTGATTTCCTGGTGAAGCGTGTCGGCCGAAATAACGTTGAACGGCTTTTTTTCCAGTTCGGGCGAGATGGAAAAACTCAATCGCTCTGAATTAAGGCTATACACCTCGACGGCCTGCATGTTAAATGCCCGTTGCACGATCTGAATATAACGCCCCAGGGCCTTCTTATTTTTGGAATCCAAAAGTTTTTTCTTTTCTATCTGTAAAGAGGCCCGCTCCAGAAAAAACTGGTTGGTGAGTTCGAGGTGATGATAGACACGCCTTCCGACCTTGAGGGAATTCTCAAGTGCCTTTTCGATGGGGGCATTAAACCAAAATCCGATACTGGTGGTAATAAACTTGAGTGAAAAAAAGAACAACACAATCGTTGGTAGCAGTGTCAGAGATATAAACGCCACGACAAGTTTGGTGCGAAGCTTGGCCCCCATGACCTTGCGCTTGCGATCGTAGAGGAGTTTAACCAGATTTCGAAAAACGAGGAATATCAACAAGATAAGCAAAAGCAAATTGATATTAATAAAAACAAACATCAATATTGCATTGGATACGGGGATGTCAGATCCGAGATGGATGACTCTGCTTTCGGCAAAGGTCAGGAGGGCGACCACCACAATAATGATCAAGATGATGATGAGTTCGCGTTTGCGCCGGTGGCGATCTTCTTCTGAAATGTAAGTGGTCGAATTCAATTTCTTCTGTTTCACTTAGGGTTCTCTAAAAAATAAGTTCACAGAATTCGCGCTCAGGTTTGGGCTAAGTTTGTACGATCCGATTGAGCAAAACCACAGGAATAGCGGGTTATTTCGAGGATTTAGTAATTGAGAATCGTGCATAGTTAGCCTGAAGATGTGATGTGAAAATGTTAAGCTATTTTTGAGTGAGCCCTTAGTAGATGAAATCTATTGTGTACCAATCGGTTTCAAAATCCCAAAGCGAGACAAAAAACAGGACGTAATGGAGGTAAAAAGGAAGGGTTAATTTATTAAGCTCCGCCTTGGCCCGGAGCTGGTACTGTTTCCCTTTTCCTAGCTTATTCAGCGGTATAATTTTCAAACTATCGATTTCGGCCATCAGCTTTTGGGCCGCCTCAAATGTCCGGGCCATTTCCGGCTTGCCATTTTTCCATGAACGCCTCACCGAAAATTCATTTTTCAGGTTATCGTATTTGATGGTATGGATTATTTTGACATCGGCAATTTTTTTGTCCGGCCACATCTTGCGCTTTTGATAAAGGGTAATAAAAAATGAAAATGTTGTGGGGACACCGCTTAAAATGGCCATTTTCATCTTGTCCTGAAAGGCACCCTCAACCGTCAGATAAATTAAAAAATCGTCCCGGTTGTTGGTTACAATGATATTGGCAAGCTTTGCTTCCTGGGCCCAGACAAAACTGTTGCCGATCCCCCCAAACAGGCAACAGATGATGATCAAAATCCGAAATATACAGCCAGCCATCACGAATCAGTGCTCTCGAAAAAACGGGATGAATGTCATAAAGAGTGTCAATGGCGATGAAACCCTAAGGAATCTTTAACAAATCTTAATTTTTGTTAATAGCGGATACTTTGCTAAATGGCAAGCGATTTTGATTGAAGGGAAATTAGATTGCTGAGGTCTTTGGTCTCACTAATTGTGCGGGTTTCCCACGAGCCCTTTTCCCTAAAAAATTTTTCTAAAAAGGCGTGGTTGAAACCGTGTCCGGATTTATACGCCACGACATGTCCGAGCACTGGCATACCGAGGAGCGAGAAGTCGCCGATACAGTCCAGAATTTTATGGCGCACAAATTCATTTCGGTATCGTAACCCCTCATTGTTTAATATCTGATCCTTATCAATGACAATTGCATTGTCCAGGGAGCCGCCCCGGGCAAATCCATAGCGTCTTAAATATTCCACCTCATGCATAAAACCAAAGGTCCGCGCTCTACTTATCTCACGCTCAAAAAGCGTGTCGGACATTTCAAGGGAATAGGATTGCTCCTTTACCATGGGATGATTAAATACAATTGTATAGGTAATTCTCATGCAGCGCGCCGGGTAAATCCCCACCTTGCGATCACTTTCTTTTAGCTCGATGGGCTCGTTAACCACAAAAAAACATCTTGGGCGGGTCTGTTCCTCGATGCCCCCTGAATTTATCAAGGCCGTAAACGGTCCTGCGGATCCATCCATTATCGGAACTTCATAGCCGTCCATCTCCACCAGGGCGTTATCGATTGATAGTCCGGCAAGCGCCGCCATTAGATGTTCTATGGTGGAAACGATAATCCCATCCGAACCGATAACCGTTGCCAGGCTCGTATCGACGACGCTATGGAAATGCGCTGAAATTGTGGGATTATTGGGAAGGTCTGTTCTGACAAACTTAATCCCATGATTGACAGGAGCCGGTTTTAGCGTGACACAAACCGTTTTGCCTGAGTGCAGGCCGACGCCGGTACACGAAACCGGTTTTGCCAAGGTTCTTTGATTGATATGCATTGGGTCTGTAATATATAGTTGCCAAACGAAACGGGTGGGTACAATTCCCGGTACGCTTCAGCATTATTAATAGAATTTCGAACTCCTTTATCCTATTCTATATCCCTTTGACAACAAGAAAAAGATGACGGCTTCGTAAAAAGTCCAATTTCTGCGTTGCGCTTCATTTCGTGTTCACTGCGGCGTACATAAGTACGCCTCATTCCACGAAATTCGCGACGCCTTGAACTTGAACTTTTTACTTTGCCGTCGCAATATCGACTTTTTACAAGTTCATCAATTGATAAACCACTCGTTTTTTAAACTGTTGTTCTAACCCTATCGATTTGTTATGGATCATTCTAACCTAAAAGGAGTACCCGTGTTATCAAAAGTGCTTAGCAGCGCGGTTATTGGCATTGACGCGTATCTCGTGGAAGTTGAAGTCGACATCTCCCAGGGCCTCCCTTCTTTTACCACCGTTGGTCTCCCCGAAACAGCGGTTAAAGAAAGTAAAGAACGGGTCAAAGCCGCCATTAACAATTCCGGGTTCCTTTTTCCAGATGATCGCATTACCGTAAACTTGGCACCGGCGGATATCAAAAAGGAAGGTACCGGCTTTGATCTGCCCATGGCCTTGGGTATTTTGGCCGCCACGGGTGTTTTTCCAGGATCAGTGCTCAGCGATTATTTGGTTATGGGAGAACTCTCCTTGGATGGACGTATAAAGCCGGTAAAGGGCTCACTCCCAATGGCCATTGCTGCCAAAGACGCCGGTTATGGTGGAATTATCGTCCCTTACGACAACGGACGCGAAGCATCGGTCGTCAAAGGCATCGCTGTCCATCCGGTTCAAACGTTATCCCAGTTGATCGATTTTTTCAGGGGTGTTAACGATATCCCACCCGAAACAGCCGATATCTCCACTCTTTTCGAGAAAGACCAGCGCTTTGATTTCGATTTTTCCGATGTCATGGGTCAAGAACATGGCAAGCGTGCCCTTGAAATTGCCGCCGCAGGGGGACACAATCTTGTCATGATCGGCCCCCCGGGTTCGGGCAAAACCATGTTGGCCAAAAGGCTGGCCACGATTTTGCCTCCGCTGACGTTCGAAGAGGCGATCGAAACAACAAAAATCTACAGCGTTGTCGGCATGCTTTCAAACCAGCAGGCACTGATGACAAGACGCCCGTTCCGTGCACCGCACCATACCATATCAGATGCCGGTCTGATTGGCGGGGGCCATGTGCCTAGGCCCGGAGAAGTGAGTTTGGCGCAGAACGGGGTTCTTTTTTTAGATGAGCTTCCGGAATTTAAAAAACATGTACTTGAAGTTTTGCGGCAGCCCATTGAAGATTTTAAAGTCACCATTGCACGCGCATCGACAACCATTACCTATCCATCGAGCTTTATGCTGGTTGCGGCTATGAATCCTTGTCCCTGTGGCTATTTATCAGATCCAAAACATGCCTGTCGGTGTACATTTCACCAGATTAATAGATACAAATCGAAAATATCCGGCCCGTTGATGGACAGAATCGATATTCATGTTGAAATCCCGGCGGTGCCATATAAAGACTTAATGGGTGATTCAAAGGCCGAATCTTCCGCCCAGATCCGCCAACGCGTAATCGCTTCCCGCAAGCTTCAATCGGACCGCTTAAGACGCACAAAGATTTATTGCAATGCGCAAATGAACACCCGTCATGTCAAGAAATATTGTCAGATCGAGGAACAATCTTCGACGTTGCTCGAAACGGCAATTGATACGCTCGGGCTATCAGCCCGGGCCTACAATCGGATCCTGAAAATCGCACGCACAATCGCCGATCTTGAGGCCAACCCTCAAATTCAAACCGATCATATCGCCGAAGCCATTCAATACCGCAATCTGGATCGAGGAAAAAAATTAGTATAAATCAGTTTTTTCTTTACATCCCAAAATGTCTGTGCTAGATAGGACATTTTTTCGGAATAGGGTTTGCCGATTCAAGGATGTTATCATGAAAAAGAAAGATCTTGAGTATTTTAAAGAATACCTCACCGACCAGATAGAAGCGCTTTTGCAGCAGGCCGATAGTACCGTTTCAGGAATGACGACCCCCAAGGAAAATTTCCCGGATCCCACCGATCGTGCCGCCTTGGAAGCCGATCGTAATTTTATGTTGCGTATACGGGATAGAGAACACAAATTGATAAAAAAAATTAAAAAAACGCTCGGCCGTCTTGAGAATAAAAATTTTGGCATCTGTGAAAAATGCGGCGAAGAGATTTCCTTGGAACGTTTAAAAGCCCGACCGGTCACAACCCAATGCATCGAATGCAAAACCAAAGAGGAGGCTTTGGAAAAAGCGCTTGGGATATAACGAATGAATCTCAATACCCGTCTGAGAATCGATCTGCACATACATTCCAGGGCCTCAGATGGTTCACTAACTCCTTGCGAAATTCTGGCCTTAGCTCAACGCTTAAAACTGGGCGCTATCGCCATAACCGATCACGACACCTTGGACGGATCAAAAGAAGCGTTGGCTAACGGCCTTCCGAATTCCTTGAAATTTCTGACCGGTATTGAAATCAGTGTCACCCCTCCGCCACCCTTTGTCTGTTCGGGAAGTTTTCATATTCTCGGTTACGCCATCGATCTGAATGACTTCGGTTTAAATCAAAAACTTCAGAAGCTTCAAGCGGCTCGCAAGAATCGAAACCCTCAAATCGTCAAGCGGCTAAACCAACTCGGAATGGAGCTTACTCTTGCGGAGCTGCTTGATTTTGTCCCGCAAGGTCAAATCGGTCGACCGCATATCGCCCAACTGATGGTAAAAAAAGGGTATGCCGAATCCATCAGCGCTGCCTTTGACAACTTTCTCGGCCAAGGAAAACCGGCCTACGTTGATAAGTTTCGGATGACGGCCGAACAAGCCATTCATCAGATTTTGACGGCCGGTGGTGTGCCGGTTTTGGCGCATCCATTTTTGATGGGTATTCAAACCGAGGCATCCTTGGAAGATCTCATTGCCAGCCTCAAATCAATGGGTCTAAAAGGAATTGAGGTCTACTATCCTGAAAATCCCCCGCACGAGACGGATCATTACATATACCTGGCCGGACAGCATGAATTGCTAA
>SDBT01010162.1_pt1 | contig 15227 bp, 11 predicted proteins | sample 2277101 | NCBI WGS metagenome assembly SDBT01 (sample SAMN10404973, study PRJNA504765) | marine sediment metagenome | isolation source: marine sediment core GS10_PC15, 103 cmbsf | place: Arctic Ocean: Southern Knipovich Ridge | collected 2010 | reverse complement strand
ACTTTCGAGAAGCGTCTGCCGACGGTAAGCCTGATGACTGGCACTAAGTCGTAACAAGGTAGCCGTAGGGGAACCTGCGGCTGGATCACCTCCTTTCTAGGGATATTCTAGAACCTGATCGATCGCGAATACCGCAATGTGCGGATATTCAGCTTTTTATTTCGATCATGAAAAACGTCAGACACTTTCGCTCTTGGACAACTGTTATACTTGATCATCAAAAAGCCCGATCCTCGGATCGGGCTTTTTTTATGTGAATTCGTTACCTGATTTTGTATAATAAACTTTATGATTCGCAAAGTTGTACAAAAGCATCGAATGGATCGTGATTACGAAATAAAGCAAAACCTTGAATATTGGTTAAGCAGACCCCCCGAAGAGAGGCTCTCTGCTGTGGAATTGTTAAGGCGGCAGATGTATGGAGATTCACAAAGACTTCAAAGAACTGCTCGAGTTATTAAACGCAAAAAAAGTTGAATACCTAATCGTGGGCGGTTATGCACTGGCGTTCCACGGCGCGCCGCGCTTCACCGGTGATATTGACTTGCTGGTCAAACCTGAATCACAAAACGCAAACCGTATTCTAAGTGCATTAGAGGACTTTGGCTTTGGCTCGATAAAGTTATCTCAAGTCGATTTCACTACGCCCAATAATGTAATACAGCTTGGAACCCCGCCTGTGCGTGTTGATATTATGACTTCAATTACCGCCATAGACTGGGAAAAGGCCCAGACATCCAAAGTCCAGGGTAATTATGGCGACACAACAGCTTACTTCATAAGCAAAGACGACTTCATCGCAAACAAAAGAGCACTGGGAAGAAAAAAGGATCTAGCCGACATTGAGGCCCTTGGCCAACAGTAGAAATTAAAACTATTATTTGATACGAAAACCATGTGTTTTAATGACTCGAATATTCGTTCAAGTCCGGAAAACTTAAGAAAACAGTCAGATTTTCTTAGTCCTTTTTAACTTGTTAAAACAAGTGTTCATATCATAGCCAACCTTTCTGCTTCCATTTGTAGATTTGTTCCTCTGATGTGCTTTCCCGTAATGCGGTAGTAAGGTCATCCATTTCGTAGTCGATTGCAAAAACAACAAAATCAGGAGTTACATTCAGGATTCCAGTCCAGTCATAATGGCTCAATGTGCAGGCGACCTCGTATAGGATTTCAGTGGCGGTATCCCACTTGCTTTTCATTTTAATCTCTTGTTCAAGCTGCCTACATGCTTCGAGAGTCTCAGGATCGGTGATCTGATAACAATGTTCCTCCGAATTTTGAAGTACAGGTATGAACATACAAGAGAGTTCATCTTTGTTGTTGGATGCTAATAGTTTGTTGCGATAGCTTTCGGGAGCCGCAATTATCAAGGGCGGGAAATAATTTGTGATTGCGCGATATGACAGTGCAATGCAATAAAGTTTTTCTCGAATATTCTCGCTGCGGAGTTTTTCGATTATCGCACGGACCATTTTTTTTACAGCATTTTGACGAATTGATTTGAATGTCTGGCCTTTTTTCTTTCTTCGGTATACTATTTGACTTAGGCCACTCTCATAAAACCTTTCTATCTGAGTGAGTTTGCCTGCTTCATCGTAGGATAAGCGTTCCTCCCTGTTGGAAGGTGGTGTTCCTGGTCCTTCACCATATATATATATTTTGGATAGGTGGTCACCTTCATAAACATAATTTTCGATGATTTTGGAAATACCATAGGGTCCAAGAGATTTATATATCGTGTCGGGATCGATATCTTTTTCGTCGTCAACCGGAGAGTAAACAATTAATTGAAATCTGGCATGATTTGATATTTTGCCATTCTCGTAGAAAATCTGTTGTACTTGAAGTGGGATACGAGGTGGATAGGAAAAGCCTATGATTTCACATTGAGTTTGACCATATATGTAGAAAGTTTCAAGGGTTCGTTGTCTGTAACCATATGTGCGGTGCAATCGAGGCAGACCGCGGTCATCGAGTCCATACTCAGTATATCTGGTTTTAGAGACAGGAGGATTTTTCAAGGCACGTGCACGTCCCGGAAATCGTTGGAAATAAAATGGTAGTGGATTGTATCTTTGACCTACAGCCCATTCCCATCTTACAACTTTCGGTTCAGCTTTGGCTTTAAGGACTTCGTATTCACCGAATGCTTGTTTCCATCGTTCAACTACCTTTTTGCCACTTTCCTCGAACATACATGAACTCCGCTATGTCAAGTTTCTAATAAGAGAGAACTATGAACCATAAGAATATTTTGTCCAGTTCCCTTTCGTTCATACAAACAAAAGTTATTACAATCAGAAGAATAATATTTTTCAAGGAATAAATTCGTGTTATTTTTGGCCTTTGGTGTGATTATTGGGGGGATATCAAACCTGCTCCGGTAAGTGTTTTCATATTGAAGCTTTGGGTTGGAGTGTTTATACTAATTATTATGGAAGAAAGAACAGTGCACAGAAAGTTTTCAGGCAGAGATATTGAGCAGATACCAGAGATCCGGGCGGCAATCGACTACGGTATCGATGTTACAATGCTTATTGACAATATCCACAGAAGCCCTTCCGAGCGTGTCAGGAGACACCAGGCGGCACTTGAGACAGTTAAGAAATTACACAAAGCGAGACGCGTATGAGCGGCGATTTTATGAACCTGCTTGAAAGGCTCAAAAAGGCCGGAGTGGATTTTGTGGTCGTTGGCGGTTTCGCGGGTGTGGTGCATGGATGTACATACGTGACACAGGACATCGACATCTGCTGTGATCTTTCAAGTGATAATCTAAATGCCATACGCGAAGCCGTCCGTGACTTGCACCCTGTTCACCGAATGAGCCCGAATCGCAAAGCGTTTGAGGTCAATGAGCAGAACTACGAGCAGTTTAAGAACCTGTATCTTGACACCGACATAGGCCAACTTGATTGTATGAGTTTTATTGACGGCCTTGGGGATTTTGGCGAGGTTAAACGAGAAAGCGAGATACATGAAATCGAAAAAACGCAGTTGAGTGTATTGAGCTTGGATGCTTTGATAAGAGCTAAGAAGGCGATGGACCGACCTAAGGATACCGAAGCGATCTTGCAGCTCGAAGCAATCCGCAAACTAAAAGAACACCAAACCTGACCTGCGATAGTTAAATTTACCACTTGACATATAACAGAAGCCGCTGTATAATACCCATCAAATTGAATATAGAAGTTATTAAAGACAAAACCAAATGCGGAAAGAGACAGACAAAATTACAAAAAACCAGAAAATACCGAATACTAACGTTGAGCCAAAGGCGAAGTTCCATCGACTAAATACTAATGACTATCGACCGGAGTTTACCCGCCGTCTTTGTGGCGGGACTATTAATATGCAAAACGAAGCCAATTTCAACCGTCACCGTAGGCGATTCTGGCGTGATATATGCTAAAAAAACAACGAAATATTACGAAATATTGCAAAATAACCCCAAAATTTACTCTCAAAAAGTGTATATTTCTCATCACTTTTTCCACTCTTTTCCCTTCTTTTTCTATTACTTTTACGCGCTTTTCTGCACTTTTTGACCTTTTTTCCAACTTTTGGACATTAACACACTTAACTCCATGTACAACAAAGACTTACATAAAATTTTACCTGCCTAAGGCAGTTTCACCCCACCCAACGGGCCACGAGTCACGGGACACAAGTCACGATTTATGCAAAACGAACCCAATTCCAAAATTACAAGAATCGAGTATCGAGAAAATGCAAAACGAACCCAATTCAAAGACTAACATTGAGAAGAAGTCGAAATCCTGGCACGCCGGAAAACCCAATTGATAAAAAACTTATGTACCTGAAGGTACCAAAACGAACCCAATTTTCCGAAAAGGGTTTGTAAGTACAGTAATAGTAAGGACTTACGGAAGCTCGCAAGGTCTTTTATGACCGGATTGACCCTCAATAACTACGACATATTCCCCTTTTAGTTTTTCAGGCAAGCCTGCTAAGAGTTCGGATAGTTGCCCTCGTTTTACTGATTCAAACATCTTGGTAAGCTCCTTAGCCAAAGCAGCGGGGCGGTCGCCGAGAACATCGATAGCATCCTGCAGGAACTTGCCGATCCGATATGGGCTTTCATAGAAGACCAAGGTGTGTGGTGATTCCTTTTCGGCTTCTAAGAAGCGTTTTCGCTGACCGCTCTTGCGGGGGGCAAATCCCTTAAAAGTGAAGCTATGCACCGCTAAACCCGAAAGTACAACAGCCATAATCAACGCCGTCGCCCCGGGAATCATTGTAACCTCAATATCAGCTTCGATGGCACCTTTTACCAGTATATAACCGGGATCAGAAACTCCAGGCGTACCGGCACTGGTCACCAAAGCAACTTCTTTACCCTCTTCAAGCAATGCTATAAGCCTCGGCAGGACCCGCTTTTCGTTATGCTCGTGGAACGATATCTGCTGCTTTTTGATCTCGAAGTGCTTAAGAAGTCTGCCTGTCTTGCGTGTATCCTCACTGGCTATATAATCGACTTTACGCAGCGTCTCGATTGCCCGCTGACTCATATCGCCAAGATTACCTATTGGTGTGGCCACTAAATACAGCATTGTCCCTTATTTCTCCATTTGGCCCAATTCATACAAAACTAACGCACTTGCAACCATAGCCGCCGTTTCTGTCCTTAACACTCGTGGTCCGAGGCTAAAGGCAGCGGCTCCATTTTCACAGGCAAGCTTGATTTCATCATCCGTAAATCCACCCTCAGGGCCTATCAAAAGGGCGATATTCTTTGGCTTGACCTGATCTGGCATTAACTTACCAAGCGGCTTTGAATCCTCATCAAGTGAAGCTATCAGGGCCAAATCGAACTCTGACAACTGGCTGAGGCATTCTGTAAAACCGATAGGGCGGTCTATTTCGGGAATTAGACCTCTATGCGACTGTTCTGCCGCTTCGGTAATGATCCGTTGCCAGCGTTCGAGCTTAGCAGGCCCGACGGTATCGCTTTTACGAACCAGGCTTCGCCGCGTAATGACCGGTATAAATCGCCATACACCAACCTCGGTACATTTCTGAAGCAACCACTCAAACTTATCTCTGGCCAACATGCTCTGATAGAGCGTAATCCTTGTTTGCGGCTCACCGTGAGCCTGTCTTTTATCGATTATCTCGAATGTGAGTTGGCCTTTGTTAATCGCAACCAGCACTACTTCATATTCCCACCCCTCGTTATCGAGTACAATGATGTGATCACCGACTCCCAGACGCAGAACTCGCAGGATCTGATGTGCCTGTTGGTCTGTGATGACCACTTTGTCATCGAGAAAACACTGGCGATTTACAAAAAAACGATGTAACATTTTCATAGAATTCCGTATTTTTGGAACTTTCTGAGGCTTTTAGAGCATTTTTTCCAATAATACAGTCCAAAACCCTTTCAATCAAGCGCCGAACTGAGTTAGAGGCTTGTGTGTGCAGGCACAAACTCTTCTTTGAAGAGAGTCCTTCGAAAAAAAACGGTTATTTTTTTTCAGCGTCGCGTAGAAAGAAAAATGGTCGTAACTTGTTGTTATACAAATAGATAGGTCAAAAAAGGGTTCTTTGAGAGAGAAAAAAATGTGACTTTTTTCATTTTTTTCAAAAAAAGTGAGAAGCGCTTTGATGCGAAATGTCTCTATATATATAAAGGTAATGATTTATGGATGGAGAACATGAAATTGTAACTCTGGCGAGACTGGCCCGACAGGGTCAGAAGGATGCCAAAAATGGGCTGGCCCGGCTTGCGGAGGCCGGGCTTAGCACATACATATACAGGATTACGCTTGACAAGGATTTGACTGAAGATTTATGCCAGGAGGTGCTTGCGGAAATGTTTGCCGAATTAGACAATTTGAAAGACGTGAAAAAAATCCGTGGTTGGATGTACAAAATTGCGAATACAAAGATACTGCGGTATCGAATGAAAAAACGGAGGAAAGCGGCAATTTCCGCATCCGTATTTTACCGGGATCTTCTTGCTGAGCATCACGATCATAAGCAGCAGGACGGTCTGCACCGTCTGCTTCGACAGGAATTGTCGAAAACAATCATGATAGCGATGCGCGAGTTAGAAGATAATTATCGTGCTGTTCTTACATTACGATTTTATGAGCAATTGAAGTTTGCTGATGTTGCCGTTGCCATGCAGTGCAGCGAGTTGGGAGCACGGATGATGTTTTTTCGTGCAAAGAATGCCCTTCGAAAAAAACTTTCAAGACATGGTCTCAGCAAGAGCCTTATGTTGATGTGCCTGGGATTATTTGGAAAAATAACCGCTCCTGCAGAGGCGGCCGGAGAAGTTACAGTAAGTGCCGCATCGGCCAAGGTCGGTATAGGTGCGGCGATAGCTACTATCGTTTCTACTAAGATAGGTATTTCTACAATTGCCGCGACAGTTGTTGCGATAGCCTCTGTCGGAGGGGTAAAAGCCCTGTCGGGTCCGTCACTTCCTGATAGATCGCAGATAACGAGTTTTGAATTTGCTACGCAGCTACAAAACTCAACCGGTGGCGCTATCAGCAGTCTCAGTGCCGGTCTCTTCGATCACAAGTTCTATTTTCCAAACGGATATGATGGACCACTTTTTACACGCACTGTGCGATGGAATCCGCACCGCAGTCTCGAATTGTGCTCCTGGTTACAGAATGATCAGGCTAATTATTACTATTACGCAGGCGAGCAGAAGGTCTATATCAATAATTACAGGTCATGGGGGGGCAACTTCCGTGTAAGCCGTCTTCCAACCGATTCACATGGTTTTACTGAATTTCTTTCAGAAGTAGAGGGTATCAGCAAAAGTATCGATTATAAACGGGATCGCAGAACCGGGCTTATCGTCAATTCAGTTGATAAACGATTCGTGGATGTACCGAATTTTAAGGCCGATTATCGATACAACCATCTTGATGCGGATATATTCGAATACAACTGGCCTCAGGATGTACTGGTCGTAGATGAGAGGGATAGAATGCACGTCAGAGGCTGGACGTATTTCACCGTTAAAGGCACCCTCGGCGGACGAAAAGTGTACGGATACGGTCAAATTCCATTTGTATATTCCAGCATGAAGGAAAGACCGCCTTGGCTTGTTCTAAGTATCGGAGATGACCTTAGAATAATAGACTGTAACCAGGGTTCCTGCATAATCCGTTCAGATGATACGATAGTCGAATCCTATCCGTCAGGTTCTTTTTTCACAGGATTGTCCCAGCCATGGATGGGTCTGCATACAATAGATATTCTTCGGCGTAATGCCGTAAAGGAAAGAATATGGTTCGATACGGCACTGGCTCGTAGTTACGAGGACGCGCTTATCACAATGCTCTGCGACGATAACCGCCGTCGCGCCGATATGGTTTATGTAGTCGATCTTGAAAAAGATATTGTAAAGGGTATAAGAATTCGCATTAACGCCAGGCAAGCAGGTTCGTTGAAGTTCAATTATCACCAGGATATTGAATCTGGTAACGACATTTTCACCGAGCCGCTTTTGCCCGTTGATGACGGCGGTAAAACAGCCCAACCACTGGGTATAACGTGGCTGATTGATCTGGCTGAAGGCAAAATATGATACTTACGAATAAGTTAATTCGACTACCACTACCTCCTCAGGATTTAGAGTGTCCTGGTTTCACGCCTTTAATCATAGACTGGGGCACTCAAAATCCACACTTGAAAGATATTGGTTATACCTGCATGTTACCCCTGCAATAGTCAGTTTTTGTAATTCTGTTGATCTAAATTCAAACCTGCTAAAAATCGAGCAACCATCCTATTGGAATTAACGTATATTTAATGGGGGCAGTAAGGACTATGAAAGCAGGTTTTAATATGGCAACTCATGCACCCCGAAAACAGAAACTGCCTGGGAGTCCGCTGGTGTCGATGCCAAAAGATGGTAAAGTTCTTCATCCGGACCGACGTGCAAAGTCTGATAAGGCCCAGAGGCTTGCCGATTGTTATGATATCGATCTTGAACAGTTGGGTAGATATATCGGAGACGCCCGGTCCGCGAGGGCATCTGGCGAAGATAACCTCTTAAAGATACTGGAAAGCCGTCTTGACAATATAATTCGGCGTCTTGGCTGGGTGCGTACTATTCGACAGGCCAGGCGGATGGTTGTTTCTGGCTTTGTCCTGGTAAATTCCAGAAAAATCGATATGCCTTCGTTTCAGTTAAAACCGGGCGACTGCATATCAATCAGAAGTGACGGCCGGGCATTTCTGCATCAATCAGCTAAATCACTACTAAATAGCGAATTCTGTGCGCCGGAATGGTTGAGCGTGGATCACGATTACCTCGAAGCCGTTGTAATGAGACTTCCGGAGCATGATGAGGTGCCGATACCGGACGATATAGACTATTTAAAGATTCTTAATCAAAAAAGATGGTGAGAGTTGCTTTGCGTGAATATGCTTCTTTGTTCTTTCTTTTCACGATTCAGCATCAATTACGCAGCCCCTTTTTGCGCATGTGCGATTGACTAACGGCTCAGGCTCCGGGCGATATAGACTCGAAGTGGACAGGCACAAATGCGCACTTCTCCCATTCTTGTTGCGAAACGGCAGGTATGTGAACCGTCTTCCAGGCACTCAAGCAGTGATTCAATCCCTATGTCGGTGGCTCGGCACAGGTTCTCAAGTCCGGAAGTATAGCACTTAAAGTTTTTAGGGCATTTTAGTCCGCCTACAATCTTCTCTATCTGTTTTTTCTGTTCTCGAGTCAATCTCATAAGCAGTTCTCCCAAGAATGACATTGCATATATAAAAGTTATACTAATCCGACTGGTCCGTCAAGCAGCAGTACTGCGAAATCGTTGATTAGCTGTCGTTGAATCGATATGATGTAATTATGTCGCCAAGAAAAAGCATAGCCAGAGAGAAAAAGACCATATCTTTGATGATTCATCTTTTCTGTCGCGATCATCACGATACAAAAAAACACCAACTCTGCGATGATTGTACAGATCTGCTTGAGTATGCCAACGAACGGCTGGAAAAATGCCCTTTTGGTTCTGATAAGGGGCCTTGTTCAAAGTGTCATATTCATTGCTACAAAGTCGAAATGCGCGATAAAATTCGCCAGGTGATGCGATATTCAGGCCCGCGAATGTTGGCCAGGCATCCAATCCTCGCCGTCGATCACCTCATCAAGGAAAAATTTACCAAAGAAAAGCCAAAATAAAGAACGGTCCATTTAGGCCATTTGTCCGAACAGGGTAAGCGGCATTGACCTGGTTATTTTTATGTTTGCGAATTTGCCTGCCAGAGATTCGGGTCCATTGAATACTACGATGTAATCGCTTGAGGTTCTACCTATTAATTGTGGAAGCGAGTTGTTTTCGGCGGCGTTGAGATGTGGTTTTTTACTTAAGCCTTCGACTAAAACTTTGACGGTTTGGCCGATGAACTGTTTGCTCAGTTCATCACTTATTTGTTCCTGCATTGCCAGAAGCTGTGTATTACGCTGCTTCTTGATATTTTGTGGGATATTATCGAGGAGTCTTTTGTCAGCATCTGTGCCGGGCCTGGGTGAGTATTTGAAGATAAAACAGTTTTTGTATCTTGCGCTCTTAACCAGATCGATAGTGGCTTGAAAATCATCCTCTGTCTCATCGGAAAAGCCGACTATGAAGTCGCCTGAGATCGCGATCTCCGGAACCGTAATCCGCGCCCGCTCAATCATATCCAGATATTCAGCGGCTGTGTATTTTCTGTTCATTGCTTTTAGTATTTTGTCCGAGCCGCTTTGGGCAGGCATGTGCAGGTATTCACAGACTTTCGGTAATTCGGCCATTGCTTTTAGAATATCATCGAAGAATTCCTTATGTGGATAGTTAGTTACAAACCTTATCCATTCGATTCCCCGGATGTCACTTATCATATATAGCAGGTCCGCCAGGCAATACGTTTTTTGGCCTGCGAGATATTTATAAGAATTTACCGACTGGCCCAGTAGTGTCACCTGCACCACGCCCCGGTCGGCGAGCTTTTTTATCTGTTCGACTATTGCCTCTGGTGGTCTCGATACCTCCGGTCCGCGTACATACGGTACAACGCAGTATGTACAGAACTTGTCGCAGCCTCGCATTACCCTAACGAATGCCTGACTCGAAAGCTGCTTATTCTCAATTCCAAAAGCAGATTCGAATTGTTCGAGGCTTTGAATCTGGCCATTGTCGGCTTTGCGGCGAATTTGCTCGGTGACGGCCACGGTCTTTTTCTTTTGCTCGAGTGTTTGCTCGATGAGTCGGCTTATCTGTGGAATCTGGGTCGGTCCGCAGACGATATCGACGGTTTCATGTTCGAGCAGCTTTTTCCCGAGCCGCTGGGCCATGCATCCGACAACGCCCACAACTAACTGCGGCCTTGTCTTTTTCATATGCTTGAGATGCCCCAGATGCGAGAGCACCCGCTGCTCGGCATGGTCCCGCACTGAACAGGTATTTATCAGGACGACATCGGCTTGTTTAACGGTGTCGGTCAGGCCAAATCCCGCATCCCTAAGCGCAGTGGTAAACAACGCCGTATCCAGCTTATTCATCTGACAGCCGAAACTCTTGATATGTACCGTTTTACCGTTCATGAAAGTTCTTTTAGTATATCAATTTATCTACTCAGAATCAATCCAGACGCTGCTTGGTCACGGCTTATTTGACTTTTGTATCCAGATGGCATATTCTTGCTGCACGAGATTAAGATTATTGTTTGTATTGAAAAGGAGATCGGTCATGGATACCCGCATTGAGGAGTTGATTGCCATTGGAGCTTCGATCACGGCTAATTGTCAGCCCTGCCTGGAATATCATGTTCAAAAGGCCAAAGAAAACGGAGCCGATCAGCAGCAGATCTCAAGGGCTATTGAAGTAGGCAAAATGATCCGAAAGGGCGCCGCCGGAAAAATGGATGAAGTTATTCTAAATATTTCACGTGGCACCGAAATAACCAATGCAACTCCCTGTAACGATTGATAACTTATAAATGAATATTAACGATTTATTTTTATATTTCTGTTTAGTTTTGTCTGGAGGTCTTTGAGGCGGTTCACTTCGTCAAAGCCCAGCAGAATACAGGGAAATGCGTTCTTGTTGTGCATTAGCGGTTCATCCATATCTACCCACTTGCCTGCTTTTTTGCCGTCGGGTGTATCGGGAATCGGAGAAAAATCTGCAAGCATACCGCGAATGCCTAAGCTGTTGACAAAGTGCAATGACTCTTCGAGCTGCTGGATGTCACTGTCGGGATGGCCAAGTATCTGGTATGCAGTGATGTTCTGAGGATCAACTCCGGCCAAGAGTAAATACCTGACCGACTGGCTAAGTTGGTCGCTGAAAACCTTTGAGCCGGTTTGTTTCTGCCATGCTGACGATTTGCTCTCAAAGCCAAGATAAAAGGTCTTGAAGCCGGCACTAACCATCAATTCTGCCAGTTGTTGCGTAACAAGGCGGGCATGAAATCCGTTCGGAGTGTGGAAGTTGACACTGATACCTTTTTGCAAAACTTGTTCTATGAAGGGCTGTAATATTTTGTCCGAATCAAATAGAAGCGCATCGTCATAAAATGCTATATTCTCAACACCGAGCTTGACTAATAATTCCAACTCTGCAATTGATCGCTCCGGCGGTCTTGCTTTGAATCGGCTATAGACTTTTGGCACTGTGCAATAAGTACAGTTAAAGGGACATCCGTCCGAAAGCTTCAATACGCCGGTTTTGAGTGTTTCATAAACTTCCCATAAAGCCGGTTGATTCATGTCCGGCTCAAGATTCAAATAATCCCACAAACCCTTGAGTTCTGTCCCTGCGACGACAATGTCGGCCCCTAACTTTTTTGCATGATCTTCGCAGACTGTTGCATAATTTCCGCCGAGTACGATCTTTGCGTCAGGTTGAAAATTGCGAATGTCTTCGATTACCTCGGCAACGCCCGGATACCAATATGTCATTATAGTTTGGACCAGCACAAAATCAAAGGCATCTTCGGCAGCGAGAAAATCCTTGAATAAGCTTTGCGGCAAACCGAAACGTCGATAATATCTTGGTATATCGGTCAGGCAGGAGGGGCTTGGGATATGTTCTTCAAAAAAACGGCCGCGTCCCCATTGGTCTGATTTCAGATGCCTGTCTTTGGCCATTATAGGATGCGTGCGGTCGAGATAATCGAATAGCTTGAAGTTAGCTTTACCGCGTAAGTATCCGGCTACGCTGAGCAGCCCGTAAGGCTTGAGCCAGAAATCGTAAGCGGTAAAATCGTAAACAGGTGGATTGACCAATAGGATTCTTGCTGTCATATTATTTGACCAAATCTCTCCATGGAAAAACCTCTTACATCTATAAGGCTTTTATCATCCTGCTCTAATCGCCCTGAGACAATCCGGACAGAACACCTGGCCTGAATCAATCTTTGCTGCTTGACTGGCCGGGACGTTCTCGTTTCCACAGCATTCACAGGTGACAGTCCGACCACGAATCTCAACAATGTCGATTGATTGTGTTTTGCTCTCTTCGGATGCCGATTCCTCGTCGTTGTAGTTCACAACTGCTGGATATATCCCGGACTCCCGGATTTGTGCCGACCGTGCTATTTTCTCTGCTTGGATTCTCGCTTCGGTTTCCTGGGCAGCTTTGTCTTCTGCTTGAGCTCTGGCTTCGGCATGCTGCCGGCTTAGGTTTTCAGCGGCAACCCTGAGTTCGCTTTCGGCCTTGGCAGCCATTTCCGATCTTATTCTCGCCTCCGTTTCGGTGGCGGCTTTCTTTTCGGCTTCAATTCGACTTTCCATTTCCTGTTGCAGTTTAGCCTGGATCTGAGCCCATCGTTCTTCTTCGGATGTTGCCTGCATCTGGGCTTTTATTCTTGCCTCGGACTCCTCTGCTGCTTTTTGCTGGGCGTGGGCCATCGTATTGGCATGGTGCTGCGATTGGATTTCGGCCGCGAGCCTTTTTTGGATCTCTGTTTCCAGTTTTTTCTCAGCCTCGATTCTTGCCTTAGCCTCGAGTTCTGCCGTTCGTTCCGCCTGCGCTCTGGAACGAGCTTCCATCTGGATCTTTTCTTCTGCGGCAATCCTGCGCTCGGATTCGACCTTGGCTTGATGTTCGGCTTCGGTCCGTGCCAACTGTTGCTCAACTACTCGTTGCTCAGCCTGCCTGCGTGCCTGCTCATACTCCTCGGCTTTGCTTTCAAAAGCCACACCATCTTTTGCTGTTGATTCGGCTCTGATTCTTGCTTCAATTTCTTCTTTGAGTCTCTGTTGGGCCTGCATTCTGGCGCTGGCTTCTTGTTGTGCCAATGCCTCAGCGGCAGCACGTCTCTCGGCGTCTTCTCTGGCTTGTTTTTCTAATTTAATTCTGGCCTGAGCTTCTGATTTGGCTCTGTGCTCAGCTTCATTTCCGGCTTGGGTAAGTTGTTCGGCAAGTGCTTCTGCGAAAGAAAGTTGTTGGGCTTGCTCCTTGGCCTGCTGCTGGATCTCGATTCTGGCTTTTTCTTCTTCGGAGGCCCGCTCTTGTGCTTGTTGCATCTGTGTTTCGAGAGCGGCTCTGGTTTCGGATTCTTTCTTCGCCTGTTCTTCAGCAGCAACCCTGCGCTCGGATTCGGTCTTGGCTATGCGTTCAGCTTCCATACGAGCTTGTTCGGCGGACATTGTCTTTTGTTGCGCCTCTCTAAATGCCTGCTCATATTCCTCTGCTTTACCTTCCAGTACGACGCCTTCCTTTAAAGCACTTTCTGCTTTGATCCTTGCTTCTGTTTCTTCTTTAAGCCTTTGCTCAGCTTGCGATATGGCGCTGGCATGTTGTTGTACTAATGCCTCAGCAGCGGCACGCCGTTCGGCGTCTTGACTGGCTTGTTTTTCTAATTCTATTCTGGCTTGGGCTTCTTCTTTGGCTTTTTGCTCGGCTTCTTTCCTGGCCTGGGCATTTTGCTCGGCGAGTGCTTGCGCTGCTGAGTGTTTTTGGATTTCTTCTTTGAGTTGTTGCTGACTTAACGATTCTGAGGCGGTCCTGGCTTCTTCTGATTCAACGCGAGCCAACGTTAGTTCCTGTAGTTGTTGTTCTATCTGAGATTTGGTTTGTGCTTGATGCTGTGCCTGGATTTCAGCGGCCGTACGTCTTTCGATTTCACCCTGGAGCAATTGTTCGGACTTCGTTCGTTCCTGCATTTGGGTATCGATTATTCCCTGGACCTGCTGACGCTGTTGCTGTTCTTTTTCAAGTGCGGTCTCCAGGCTTGCTATCCGTCTGCTTAGTTGCTGAAGCTCTTTTTGCGATTCACTTCTTTTTTCGGCTTCTTGCTCGGCTAACTCCTGGGCCTTGATCTTTGCCTCGCTCTCTTCTGTCGCCCTTTGCTGAGCTTCTGTGACCGCGTCGGCTTGGTGCTCTGATTCTACCCTGGCAGCGGCTATTCTTTCGGCCTGTTGTTGCAACTGCTTCTGGAGCGAAGAGAACTTTTGTTCTGTTTCTGATTTACTCTTTTGCACTTCAGCCAGAGCCTGTTGTGCCTGGGCTCGAGTTTCAATCTCTGCTTCTATCCTCTGCTGTGTTTTTAACTGGAGTTGTTCTTTAGCTTTTTCGGCGGCCTCAATTGCTTTCTCTGCTTTTGCTTCGATCTTTCTTGAGGTTTTCTCGGCAACTTCGATTTGTTGCTGTGCCTGGATATTAGTCTCTTCTATAACTTTCTCTGCGGCTTCAAGCTGCTGCTGTGCCTTGACCTCGGTTTCTTCTATCGCTTGTTCAATAAGATTTTGTATGTCTTTTTCGCCCTTTTTGTCGAGTTCCTTGTACTTCAAATATTTTTTGATTTCGGCCTGGGCCTGAGTTAAGTCCTTCTCGAGTTGCTTTTTCGATTTATCGATTTCTTCGCGGGCACTTATTTGAGCTTCAATTTGCTGTTGAGACTGGATTTTAGTCTCTTCTAATGTTTTTTCTAAGAATTCTATCTGCCTGTGTGCGTTTTCTTTGCTTTCCTGTATGGTCATCTGAGCGGCTTCGATCTCTTTTTGAGCCTGGACCCTGGTTTCTTTTATTTGCTGTTGCCACTGGTCTTTGGTTTCCCGTATGGTTATCTGGGCGGCTTCGATCTCTTTTTGTGCATGGGCCCTGGTTTCTTTTATTTGTTGTTGTGTCTGAGCCTTTGTCTGTTCTATCTGTTGTTGCGTTTGAGCGTTGGTTTGCTCTATCTGTTGTTTTGCCTGGTCTTTAGCTTCTTCTATGGCTCTTTGGGAAGCT
>SDBT01010161.1_pt1 | contig 15227 bp, 10 predicted proteins | sample 2277101 | NCBI WGS metagenome assembly SDBT01 (sample SAMN10404973, study PRJNA504765) | marine sediment metagenome | isolation source: marine sediment core GS10_PC15, 103 cmbsf | place: Arctic Ocean: Southern Knipovich Ridge | collected 2010 | reverse complement strand
CCGATGGAGGTTCATTTGGCGGCGTAAACCTGTCCTCCTTCGCTCCGCTCAGTCGGACAGGTTTAGCTTAAACAAGAAAGGATAGGGAAACGGAAAGTGACAACTTTGAACCAGGACTTGACACTAAATCCTAAACCCTAAATTCTAAACAAATTCGAATTACCGAAATCAGAAATTCCCATCCTCCGCCCTGCGGGCTACGAAAGAACCAGCTTCGGAGGGCAGGCCCCCCTTAGAGTTTAAGACACTCTAAACAATGGGGCAGGCAAATTCGCTTGCAATTATGTGTTTGGTAGGAACAAGTACTACTGCAATTATACAATACAAGACACCACAAATTTTAGCCAAAAGCAATCAAGAAGTCGCAACAATCAGGGCCAATGTAACAAGCGTAGTAGAAAATATAATTCGTGCATGGCGAACGATTATCCGTTATCGAAAAATTGAGACTGAGATAGATACCGCAGAGAAGGGACTGAATGACTTAGTTATTACAACAAGAACAGCAAGAGGAAACATGTATAGTGCACAACTTAAGAGCGAGTTATTGATTAAGACTATGCCTATACTTTTAATATGGATAGCTGCGTATCGCATGTCCTCTGGAAAAATGAGTATGGGCACGCTTATAGCCTTTTTCTCTTATCTTTGGATGATGAGCAAGTCGTTAAGCTCAATATTAACATCAAGCTTCAAAGCCTTTTCAGGTTTTGGACAAGCACGAGATTTTATGGAAATAATAAATAATTCTATCGAACAAGGTGACACTGTTTGTGAGCGATCGGATAAATCCTTATTGACAACGATAGCTTTTGAGAATATTAAATTAGTGGCTGGTGATTTCCTTCTAAGAGGAGAGAATATTAAGTTCGACAAAGGCAAAACCTACCTCGTAACTGGTGATAGTGGTGTTGGGAAAAGCATTTTCTTAGAGTTCCTGTCAGGTATTAAGAAAGCAGAGCATGTAAGAGTTTTAAAAAATGGTAAACCTTGTGATAATGAGTATTTTATGGCCGAGGCCCGAGAATTTGGATATTTAGTTAAAGAAGAAATCCTATTTGATCGAAGCGTGCTAGACAACATGGAATACGGAGATATCCATAATAATTCTGGGGTTAAACGTTATGCCAAGACTCTTCAAATGAGTAATATGCTCTCACGAAGGACTGCCAACCTATCAGCGGGAGAAAAACAAAGAGTTGGCTTCATAAGGGAGTTAACCAGAGAACCTGATTTGTTTATTATTGATGAGGGGATTGATTCTTTAGAAAGCGATGGCAAGATTAAGGTGCTTGAACTTATACGCGAGGTGCTTCCCGAATCTATTTTGGTTATCTGCACTCATAATTGGCAATCACATATTCCCATTGATGAAACAATTACTATCTCCAATGGACAAATAACACAAAAAAACGTTAGGCATCCATAGGACTTCAGACTCATTTCCTGCTACCACATTCATTTTCCTGTTGACAACAATCACTTGCGTCTTACTATATATGCGAATGGAACTAGTGCAGTTAAGTCGCAATAACGAAAGGACATAACAATGATGCATACATTTAAGCTATGGCAATATAGTTTGCTAATTATATGCAGTCTGATGCTGAGTGGCTGTAGCGACAAAGACTCTGAAAAGCAGTCGGCCCCAAAAAACGATCAGACTACCATTAACGTGGACAAGTTAAAAGAAGATATAGACTTTCTTTTCACAACAATACGAGATGTTCATCCTAATATGTATGCATTTACGAATGAGGAAGATTTTGCTACGTCTCGTAAAGAATTAAGTACACAAATTAATCGTCCAATGACCAAACTCCAATTTTATAAGTTGGTTGCCCCTGTTGTTGCTTCACTAAAAAGCGGCCATACTTTTGTTTTCCCACCCTTCGAAGAATTCAATGAATACACAAAAGGCGGGGGTAAAGTTTTCCCTTTATCTCTAAGTTGGGATGGCCAAAAGCCAATTCTGACAAAAAATTTAACCCAGAATAAACTGCCAATAGGTGGCACAATTCTGGCAATTAACGGGGAAGATGCAGCAACGCTGCTACAGCGATTGGCTCGATATTACCCATCGGAGCGTAAAAATTCCTTCCCATGGCAACTAGAGCGCAATAAGCTTTTGAGGCTCTGTATTTGGCTTGAATATGGTTCAGTAGAATCAGTGGATGTTCGTGTTCGGGCAATTGATGAAACCGTAAAGAATTATTCCGTAAAGTTAATGACATCAGATGAGATAAAAATTCATGAAGACCCTAATGAGGGCAGGAATTCATATCACCATCTGCCCCAGCATGATACTTATTTGGTCAAATTAAATGACTGGTCTTCTGTTGAGGAAACAAAGAAGTTTTGTAAAGAGGTTTTTGGGAAAATTAAGGAAAACGATGTAAGTAATTTAATAATTGACGTTCGCAAAAATCCTGGAGGTAATAGCAGTTGTGCAGAGGCTCTCATCCAATATATAACTGATAAGCCGTATTTCTTATTTGAAGAAGCTCATGCTAAGCTATCAAAATTATTTTGTGATCGATATGGAGTTCAAGTCCCTGAAGAAGCGATAGGAACAATGTTTACAAAGAAAGCTTCGCTAATACAACCACAGCCCAATCCCTTGAGATTTACCGGGCAAATATTTGTTTTAAGTGGTGTCCGAAGTACTTCAACGACTATGGCTTTTGTTGCAGCTATAAAGCATTTTAAAATAGGTACGCTGATCGGAGAGGAAACTGCTGATCCTACAACAGTGTATGGCAATGCTTTTGACTTCACGTTGCCAAATTCTAAATTGCGGTCTCTTTCAGCTTGTCAAATCTATATATGTGCAGGTAGCAAAAATGACAATCTTGGTGTTTTGCCAGATTATGAAATAAAGCAAAAATCGGAAGATACCGCAAAAGGCATTGATACGGCACTACAATTGACACTTGATTTGATTAGGCACAAAAGCCCTATTTGAAAACCCACAGGCGACTATTTTACATATATTGCATATTCTTTTGTAACTTAAGCCACACAAGAATTAAGTGTCTGTTCGTCGTTCACAAACATAAAAGAGCAAAAGATCAGCGGGTTGCTGCCGGTGCCAGGGCTGATACAGCCAGGAGGACAACAAGATTTAGAAGTATTTTCTTTTTCATTTTTCCGCCCTTTCAAAAATTTATGATAGATATATTATGATGGCACAGGCCACGCACCCATACCCGGTTTACGTAGATTGAGCCTGTTTTGCGCAGCTTCAGAAGAAAAGCAGGTCTCAAAATTTCGGATTTGATAGCCATTTTGTTTTTCCTCTGACGAACTCAAGCAATAGATGCAATGCATTAGCAGCGGAAAAAACAACTCACTTTTGAAGGCAGGTCGGTATGAATGTGAAACAGGTACGAATTATGATGGCACGCAAATTATTATATTACAGCTTTTTGAACCTGCCTGCTCTTTTACCTAATATTATTCTAAAACAAAAGCGATAGAGATTGCAAGAAAAAAATGAAAAAATTTTCAATTTTTTCGATTTTTTTTGCTATAAAACCGGCCGGATGGAGCTGGAGAATGGCTGCTGGAGAAATTTGTTGCAAAGTGCCTTTTATTATTGAAAAATGATGGGTCGTTACGATTCGAGCTAAATCAAGGGACTTAAGTGTGCTTTATCGTGTATGGGTGTTTGCAGCGACTTTATGGCTGAGCCGTGATGGTTTGTTTTTGGTTAGGTGCGCCGAAAGAGCATAGGGGAAGGTAGGCTATGTTAAGGAAGATATGGATTATATTTGTAACAGGAGCGATGGTCATAATGAGTGCAGGAGACGGCTTTGCCGGTGATTTGTGCAAGCATGCTGGGGTTGTCAAGATGGAGTTTATCTTTGAGGAGGCGCCTTTCGAGCGGTGCCACGCATCGACTATCGCAGAGTCAAAGAAAGGATTAGTATCGGCGTGGTTCGGCGGCCCGGAAGAAGGTGACCCTTGTGTCGGTATCTGGATTTCGCGCAATGAAGGGCGGGGCTGGTCGCCGCCTGTTGAGGTTGCGAACGGGGTGCAGCATAACCGGAAGCGTTACCCGTGCTGGAACCCGGTGCTGTATCAAGCTAAGAATGGCCCACTGCTGTTATTCTATAAGGTCGGGCCCAGTCCGCCGGAATGGTGGGGTATGGTTATCAGTTCCAGTGATGGCGGAAAGAGCTGGTCGGAGCCTCGCCGCCTGCCGGAGGATATTGTCGGTCCGGTCAAGAATAAGCCGGTCCAATTGCCGGACGGTAAGCTGCTGTGTCCCTCCAGCAGTGAGAATAATGGTTGGCGTGTTCACTTCGAGCGAACGGCTGACTTCGGAAAAAGCTGGCAACTGATAGGCCCGGTCAACGACGGCAAAGAGTTCAGCGTCATCCAGCCGACTATCCTCAGCTATGCGGACGGTCGTTTGCAGGCCCTATGCCGCAGTAGGCAAGGCAAGATAATCGAGAGCTACTCGGCTGATGGCGGCCGGAGATGGAGCAAGATGACAGCGACGGTGCTGCCCAATCCGAACTCCGGCATCGATGCGGTTACGTTGGCCGATGGTCGGCAATTGCTGGTTTACAACCACACGACCACGCAGCCGGGCAAGTGGGGTGGGCCACGTTCGCCGCTGAATGTGGCTGTCTCCAATGACGGCAAGGCGTGGCGGGCGGCGCTGGTGCTGGAAGATGAGCCGGGCGAGTTTTCCTACCCTGCTGTAATCCAGAGCTCCGATGGCCTGGTGCATATTAGCTATACCTGGAAGCGGCGTAAGATTAAGCACGTGGTCCTTGACCCTTCGAAACTTGTCCTGAAGGATATGGCTGACGGCCGGTGGCCAAAGTAAAAAATCAAAGGTATACACACCAAGGAAATCTGAAGAACTCTAACGTATTACCGAGATATGGCATTAACAACGCAGGCTGGATAGTTCGCAGTTTATAAGGAGTTCAGATAGAGAAAAGAATTATGAACTATTTCTCGAAGAGCAGACAAACGCTGGTGTTGGTTGTGATAGTATTTTTTTCGATTCCAACACCATTGGTGTTTGGCGCTGGACTGGAGCGGGTCAAATATAACAATCCCGGATTGGAGGTTGATTTGGGGGTGGGTCTGTGGGCGTGGCCGCTTCCGATGGATTATGACGGTGACGGTGATTACGATTTGGTTGTTTGCTGTCCGGACAAGCCTTACAACGGCACGTACTTCTTCGAGAACTCGAGCGGTAATACAAAGATGCCGGTGTTCAAGGCAGGCGTGCGGATTGGTAAGGGGTATAGAAATATTCAGCCCTCGTATATCGATGGTCGAGTGCGCATTCTCAGGCCTGGATGCGAGCTTGTGAATTTCCGCGAGACCAGGTTCGAGCAGACGGTCAAGATTTATCCAACTGATAAAGTTCATAAGGCAAAAGGACGCATCCGTGCCAACCAGTGGAAGTATTGTGACTGGGACGGTGACGGTGAGCTGGATTTGATTGTTGGTGTCGGCGACTGGACGGATTATGGATGGGACAACGCTTTCGACAGCAAAGGTCGTTGGCAGCGAGGGCCAATCCACGGTTACATCTACCTCATTCGCAACACCTGCACCTCGATTAAACCCGCATACGCAAAGCCGGAAAAGCTCAAAGCCGGCGGTAAGGTGCTCGAGGTATTTGGCATGCCCTCACCAAACTTTGTCGATTTCGACGGTGACGGTGACCTGGACCTTCTCTGCGGTGAATTCCTTGATAAGTTTACTTACTTCGAAAACATTGGCACACGTCAGAAGCCGAAATACGGTCAGGGCCGTATCCTGAGCCATCAGGGCAGGCCAATAACGATGGACCTGGAAATGATTATTCCGGTGGTGATTGACTGGGATAAGGATGGAGATTTTGATATGGTGGTGGGCCAGGAGGACGGCCGGGTGGCATTGGTAGAGAATACCGGCAGGTTGACGGATGGGCTTCCACAGTTTCTGCCGCCGGTATTTTTCCGGCAACAAGCTGAAGATGTGAAGTTTGGTGCCTTGGTTACTCCTTACAGTTTTGACTGGGATGGTGACGGGGACGAGGACCTGATTTGCGGGAATACCGCCGGCTATATTGGTTTTATTGAAAATCTTGACGGCGGCGACCCTCCGAAATGGGCCGAGCCGAAATATCTACAAGCCGATGGGAAGCCGATTCGCATCCAGGCCGGTTACAATGGCTCCATTCAGGGTCCGGCCGAACTCAAATGGGGCTACACCACATTGAACGTGGCTGATTGGGACCACGATGGTTTGCCGGACATTGTTATCAACTCTATCTGGGGTAAGGTGATGTGGTTTCGTAACATCGGCACACGGGGACGACCGAAGCTTGCATCTTCTCAGCCGGTTGAGGTTGAATGGTGCGGAAAAGCTCCCAAACCGGCGTGGAACTGGTGGGACCCGGAGAAAAAAGAACTTATAACCCAATGGCGAACTACCCCTGTGGTGATTGACCTGAACGGGGATGGGCTAAACGATATGGTCATTCTGGACCATGAAGGGTACCTGGCATTTTTCGAACGGTTCAAGGAAAATGGCGTGTTGAAGCTGAAGCCAGGGGAGCGGATATTTGAGTCTAAAGGTGTTTCGGCTTTTAATCGGAGACACGATGCCAAAAACAACACCGATGGTCTTTTGCAGCTCAACCAGGACTCGTCAGGTGCAAGCGGCCGGCGCAAGCTATGCTTTGTGGACTGGGATGGTGACGGCCGGCTGGATTTGCTGGTTAACAGCCGAAACATCAATTTCATGCGCAATGTTTCTACCGATGATAAAAAGTATGTTTTCCGTGACGCGGGTCAGGTTGATGTGCGAGTTCTTGCCGGTCATACAACCAGTCCGACCATTGTTGACTGGGACGAAGACGGTATAGCGGACCTGCTGGTAGGAGCTGAAGACGGGTACCTCTACTATATGCGCAACCCCTATGCACAGGCCGGGGTGGGAAGAAAATAAATAATTCGCCGGATGATTCTTTGTTTAGAACATTGCACGGGCCGCAGAGGTCTGGCTCTTAGAAGTTTGTAACGAGTTCGGATAGGAAGAAAGATTATGCAGGGAAGCCTTGGCGGGGTTGATATTGCTATTCTGTTTTTCTACTGCTGTGTGCTGGTCGGGATGGGTGTATATTACAAACGTAAATGCCGTACGGCGGAGCAGTTTATGGTTGCCGGGCGGTCGATTCCTGCGTGGGCGGCGGGACTTGCCGTGATGAGCGCTTATACCAGCAGCATTTCATATATTGCGACACCGGGCAAGGCTTTCGATAGTAACTGGCATCCTATCATTTTCTCGCTTTGTATCCTTCCTGTTGCGTGGCTGGTTTGCAAGTACGCCGTACCCTATTATCGAAAAACGCATCTGATATCGGTTTACAGGTTTCTGGAGGATAGGCTCGGCTGCTGGGGGCGAGTTTATGCGGCACTGTCGTTTTTGCTCTATATGATAGGTCGTGTTGCAGTAATTCTTTACTTGGTCAGCCTGCTGTTGAACACATTTGTTCCGTGGAACATCGTTGTTGTGATAGTAGTCATCGGCGTGATAACCATTGTTTATACACTGCTCGGTGGAATGGAGGCGGTGATTTGGACGGACGTGATGCAATCAGCGGTAATGATTGCAGGTATTCTCTTTTGCGCCGTTAGTTTGTCGGTGGATGTTTTCTCGGGGCCGAATTACCTGATACAATCGGCTTTTGACGCGAAGAAGTTCAGCCTTGGCAGTTTGGATCTGTCACTATCTTCCCGAACGGTGTGGGTGATGGTCATTTACGGGGTCACAGAAAATCTGCGGAATCTGATGGCGGACCAGAACTACGTGCAGAAGTACTGCTCGGTTGCTACCGAGCGGGAGGCCAAGCGCTCAATCTGGATTGCCATGCTGATATATATTCCCCTAACGGCGGTTTTTCTCTATATAGGGACAACCCTCTTTGCATTTTACTCTCCGGGGGGCGAAGCACTCGGAGAGGGGATAACCAAAGGCGACCAGGTTTTTCCTTACTTCATAGCGACACAACTTCCGGCAGGTTTGAAGGGATTAATCATCGCTGCGATTTTGGCTGCTGCAATGAGTACGATGGACTCGGCCTTGAATTGCTCGGCGACCGTTTTGCTCCTGGATTTCCATAAGCGGTATTTTAATCCGAAAATTAGTGAGCGGGCCAGCATGGTATTTCTGCGTTTGGCGACGGTCGTATGGGGTCTGCTCGGGATAGGTTTTGCGCTTTTGATGATTCGAGCAAAGAGCGCATTGGACATCTGGTGGCAAATCTCAGGAATCTTCGGTGGCGGGATTTTGGGCCTGTTTATTCTGTCTTTACTGCGAGTTCGGCTTCGTTTGTGGCAGGGGCTTGTATCGATTGGGGTAAGTATCTGCGTTATTAGCTGGGGAACTTTTGCCCGCAACCTGCCCGGCCGGTGGCAGTGGGCCGAGTGCGAGCTCGACAGGATTATCGTAGGTGCGGTGGGGACAGCAGCGTTGGTGGCGGTTGCTTGTCTTTTCGGGCTAACCAAAGGCAGACGGAACGGGTGGCTTACCCCTGTTCCTGCTTCGCAAGAAGCTGCAGGGGCGACGACAGGCCGGTATGAAAAAAACTCGAACTTTGGGCGTTGACTGTCCGGGTTAGGAAGGTATATTCTCTGTGAAAATGGTCGGCAGTGTGCATTGTATAAGGAGAATTGTGTATGTCGGGGCAGACGCTTGCGCTGGTTAAATTTGCAGCTCTGGATTGGTTCTGGGTAGTTGCTTTCATAGTGGTAATGATTGTTTGCGGGCTGGCGTTTTATCGGCTGGGTAAGCGTTCTGAGGCGGAGTTTTTCCTTGCGGGTCGAGGTTTGCCGTGGTGGCTTCCGGCGACTTCAGTTTACGCCACCCACACGGCTACGGATACGCCGATGTGGATTACGGGCGTGATATACAAATTTGGAATGCGAGGTATCTGGTTTCCGTTTTTTGCGGCATGGTGCGCGATAAGCTCACTTATCAGCACGCGGATATTTCGTCGTTCTCTGGCGATGAGCCAGGCGGAATGGCAGAACCTTCGGTACAGCGGATTGGGTTCGGAACTGTTGCGTGGCTGGCTGGCCGGCTGGCAGACGTTTATGAATATGTTTGTTCTGGCCTGGGTCAGCGCGGCTATGGGCAAGGTCGGCACGTATCTGTTCGACTGGCCTCACTGGATTGGCCTGGTGGTCTTTACCGCGATATGTGCTATTTATGTTCTCAGTGCCGGCTACTGGGGAGTGATTATGGCCGACTTCCAGCAGGGGATTATAGCTTTTCTGGTAATTACGCTGGTCTGCTGCTGGGGTATCTACGAGGCCGGTGGTCCCTCTGCGATAGTCAATAAACTTGAGGCCTTGGGAGAAAGCTGGCGGCTGAATCCTTTTTACTTTGACGAGGACTTTCCCTTCGCCTGGTTTTTGACGTTGTTGCTAATGGCGACGGTGGGTGGAATCGGGATGGGAAACTTTATCGACTGGTATCCGGAGGCGCAGCGGATTCAGTCGGCCCGGACGGTGCGTGACGCCAGTTACAGTATCTGGGCCGGCGGATTTGCCACCATTATCCGAAACTCGTTCTGGGTGGTGGCGATACTGGCTTTTTACGTGATGTTTCCCAATATTGCCGACCAGAAGGAATATGAGATGGGCTGGTACAGGCTGGCGTTCGAATATCTGCCGATGGGAATGATTGGACTGTTCTTCGCAGCGATTCTGGCTATACACTTGAGCACGATATCGACGCACCTGAATCTGGGGGCGCTATATGCGACCCGCGACCTTTATCACCATTATATCAATCCGAATGCTTCGGAAAAACAACTTGTCCGGGTGGGTCGTATCAATACGTTGCTGCTGCTGGTCGGATGCTTTATTCTTGGTTTGACGATGAAAAAGATTACCGAGTGGTTGATATTTGCGCTGTGGCTTCAGGCGGCGGGAATCTGGATACCGTCGATACTACAGGTGATTTGGTGGCGGTTTAACTCGTGGGCGTATCTTAGCGCATGGATTGCCAATCTGGTTATGAGCTGGCTTGTGGTATGGGTTCTGCCGGCGTTGGGTGTAATCCCCGAGCTGCCGGATTATCAGCAGTTCTGGCTGCTGGCGGGGCTGGTGGCGTTGGTTTACCTGCCGATTATGTTTTTGAGTAAGCCCGATGATATGGAGCATCTGGTTCGCTACTACGTGATGGCAAGGCCCTGTGGATTCTGGGGGCCGGTCCGGCGAGAAGCGATAAAACGAGGGATGATTGAGACGGATACAGGCAATAACAAATAATAGTGATGGGAGCTGTAAGATGAGTTTATTTCAGGAGCACTGGAGACCAGAGGAGGCTGACGAGTGGACCATACATGATATTATAGCCAGTTTGTTATCTGTGGTCTCATATATTCTGGTAGGCGTGGGTATCTCGGGAGCCTTGCTGCTGCAGGTGTGGGGCTTTATTGCCTTGATAGTGGGCGTTGTTAGTGCTGTGCTGATGTACTTGATTATCGACCCGAAGCTCAGGGCAATGTCCGACGCCTTTGCCAAGCGGCAGCAGGAGTTCCTTGAACATGTTGATAAGACCACCCGTTGGGAGGAATGATGATGGAGATAGACCCGGAAACCGGCGGTAAGATAATCGGTATGCTGATGGCCTATTTTGCGAGCTTTCTCGGCTTGCTGCTGGCCTATTACAACTACAAGAAACGTGGGCCCGGCGCCGCTGATAAGCCTGAAGGTAAAAGTCAAGGAGAGTAAAGTAATGCAGGGCGAATTTACGTTTTTCTGGAGCGTTTTAATACCTGCGGTGATGATAATAGGTTCGGTTATCATAACCTACGTTCTGTACAGACATTTTGCGAGCAAAATGCACGAACGCCAAGAGAAACAGACAGAACAGAGCTGAGTGTAACTTTTGAGAATCGTATTTGGACGATTTCAATAGCAAGTAAACTCTTTCCCACCAATATTGTTCTGCCGCAATATTCATAGCCGGGGCTTTTTCAGATTAAACTTTGTTGCAATTTGCTCTATTTTTTTACGGGGGCGTAAGAACAATAAAAAAGCTTGTGGAAATGGGGGGTTGAGGGTATCTTAAGTAGCTTTGTTGGCAAAAATTTATCAGAAATCCAAATTGTAGGAGGTTTGCGATGGAGGTATCGGTAAAGAATCCAGGTCTATCCGAACTTGATGAGCTTTGTGTTCAAACGATTCGGTTTTTGTCTGTTGATGCTGTTCAGGCGGCCAAATCGGGCCATCCGGGTATGCCGATGGGGATGGCGCCGGCGGCGTACGTTCTGTGGACGAGACATCTTCGCTGTAATCCGTCTAATCCGCGATGGCATAATCGTGACCGCTTTGTTCTTTCGGCTGGTCACGGCAGTGCGCTGCTGTATTCGCTATTGTATTTGGCCGGCTATGATATGAGTCTGGATGATTTGAAGGATTTCCGGCAGTGGGGAAGCAAGACGCCGGGTCATCCGGAATATCACCCCGATTGCGGGGTTGAAGTTACGACCGGGCCGTTAGGGCAGGGAATATCGAATTCGGTCGGGATGGCGATAGCCCAGAAGTATTTAGCTAACTATTTCAATCGGGATGGCTTTGCCATCATCGATTATAAAATCTATTGCATAGCCAGTGACGGCTGCTTGGAGGAGGGAATTTCTTCGGAAGCGTCTTCGTTGGCCGGGCATTTAGGCTTGAACAATCTGATTGTCATTTATGATGACAATCGTATTACTATCGACGGGGGAACGGAACTTTCCTTTACGGAAGATGTGGCCAAGCGCTATAAGGCTTACGGCTGGAACGTGATAGTGGTTGGTGGTGACGGCAATGATATGGAGACCTTTGAGAAGGCTGTAAAGAAAGCCAAAAGAGAGAGGAATCGGCCGACGATTATAAAGCTTCGGACGCATATCGGTTACGGAAGTCCGAACAAGCAGGATACGGCTGGTGCACACGGCGCTCCTTTAGGTGAAGATGAAATCAGACTGATTAAGGAAAAGTACGGCTGGGACCCTGAAAAGAGCTTTTATGTTCCTGATGAAGTTCTATCTCATATGCGAGGTGCTGTTGAGAAAGGCAAAAAAGCAGAGGCGGCGTGGAACAGGAAGTTTGCAAAATACGACAGGGCGTATCCGGAGCTTGCGCAGCAGTTCACGGATGCCTCGGCCGGGACGCTGGGTGTAAATCTCGATGATATTTTGCCGGGGTTTGAGGCGGGCAGCTCTGTGGCGACTCGTAAGGCCTCCGGGAAGGTTCTGGATGCTGTGATGCCTAAGCTGCCTCTTATTCTGGGCGGCTCGGCGGATTTGACGCCTTCAAATAATACCAAGTTTGCAGGAGCCGAGGATTTCCAGAAAAATGCTCTGGACGGCAGGTATATACGCTATGGTATCAGGGAACATGCGATGGGCGCGATAATGAACGGGATATCCGTAAGCGGGCTGGCGAGGGCGTATGGCGGGACATTCCTGGTTTTCTCTGATTATATGCGGGCTGCGATTCGCCTGGCGGCCCTGTCGGGGTATCCTACCATCTTTATTTTCACCCATGACAGCATAGGCATCGGTGAGGATGGGCCGACCCATCAGCCGGTAGAGCATTTAGCGAGCCTTCGGGTGATACCGAATTTGACTGTGATTCGTCCAGCGGATGCAAATGAGACGGTGGCGGCGTGGAAGTTTACACTGGAGCATCGAGACGGCCCGGTGGCTCTGCTTCTTACACGGCAGGGATTAACTGTTTTAGACCAAAACAAATACAATTCCGCATCAAACTTGAGCAGGGGCGCTTATGTTCTTTCCGGTGCAGATAACCCTGATGTTCTGCTTTTAGGCACCGGCTCGGAGGTCTCTGTCGCTTTGGAGGCGAGTGAGAAACTCGCAGAAGAAGGGATTAGAGCTGCGGTGGTTAGTATGCCCTGCTGGGAGCTGTTTGAGAAACAGAGTAAGGAATACCGGGACTCGGTTCTTTTGCCCCAGGTAAAAGCCAGAGTCGGAATTGAGGCTGGTGTCGAGCAGGGCTGGAGTAAATGGCTGGGAGACAGGGGTATCTTTATTGGGGTCTCGTCATTTGGCTCCTCTGCGCCGGGCAAGGTTTGCTTCGAGAGATTCGGGATTACAGTTGATAAGGTCGTTGACGCAGCTAAAAGGTCTATAGGATAGCATATAGGGTGTAGCGATATCGCAGCCGTGCCGACGGCGGCTAAACAACGGCAGAGTCAAAAAAAAACGCGGTAAAAACGCAGGGCTAAATGTGTGGACTTCCGCCTGCGCGGGAATGACATCTTATGGAGCTTGGGCGGGACAGGACGGTTGTAAAGATAATCTCCCGGCTTGAATCCGCTAAGTCTGGCGAGGGGGTGGTTAAAGTCGAGGGGACGTGGGGGTCGTTTGCGCGCTTGCTCGGCGCTTACATATCGGAGAAACTTAGCCGACCTATTTTGTACATTCGCCCGCATATTGACGATGCCGACAAAGCCGCCGACGATTTACACACTTTTGGGAGCGAAAGAATTGAGGCCTTAGCAGCGTGGGAGGGCGAGGAGGATTTGGCGGACGCCACCGACGAGATTCGGGCTGAGAGGCTAAAACTCGTCTCTCGTATCTCGTATTTCGTATCTCGTTCGGGCAAGGCCAATTTCATTATCCCGACATCAGTGCAGGCGCTCTGCCAGCCGATACCAAAGCCGGAAGCTCTGGAGACAAGCTCTCTTCGGTTGAGAATCAAAAGAGAGCTGTCACCGGAGCAAGTCGTTGAGTGGCTTATTGATAATGGTTTTGAACGGGTGGAAAGGGTTGATTTGCCGGGCCAATTTGCGCATCGCGGCGGGATTGTTGATATTTACGCGCCGCTGATTAGCGAAAAGATTACGCTGGATAAATCACAGCAAACTCTGTCATCGCAGGCGTCAGAGGCGGTCAGGGTCGAATTTTTTGGTGACACTATAGAGAGTATCCGCGAGGTAAATCTGGATACGCAGCGTTCGAGCCGGCAGATAGAAGGTATCAAGATTGTTTCGGCGGTGTGTGGCGGTGCGGAAGAGGAGAGGGAGCTTTTTTTAAATATTCTGCCTGAAGATACAATAATAGTTCTTGAGGAGCCGGGTGACATCGAAGAGGTTGCGAATGTGTTTCGAGAGCGGGTGGAGAGGGCGGAACGGCTTTATAGCTGGACTGATATTTATGAAGCCATTCAGAGATTTACTCAGCTGTATATCTGTAGATTTGCTATGTCGGCTCCGGGTGACTTCTTAAAGGTTGGTATAAAGAGTGTGCAGCAGTTCCAGCACAAGGCAACTTCGGTGTGGGAGGGCAGCAAAGAGGCTTTGGAGCAATTAGTTCGGCAGGCCAGGCAGGGGAAGAAGGTTTTTCTTTACTGCGAGAGTTCGGCTGAAATCAAGCGGGTAGCAGAGATTATAACGGAGAGTAACGAGCGGGTGCCGGCGAATTTCAAGCTGCTGGAGGGCTTTATCAATCAGGGTTTTGTCATTGACTCGCTCAATACGATTGTAATAAGCCATCATGAGCTGTTCGGGCAATATGTTCTTAGAAGAAGACAGAGGCCGATACGGGCGAGTATAGCCGTGGAAAGCATCGCAGATTTGCAGGTGGGTGACTATGTGGTTCACGCTTCCTACGGCATCGGTAAATTTCTGGGGATAAAGACGATTGCAGAAGATGGTGCGCAGAGTGAGTATCTTACGATTGAGTATGGCGGCGGTGTGAAAATCCAGGTTTCGGTTCGCAATATAGCGCTGGTACAGAAATATATCGGGACAAGTCCGAGACGGCCGAAACTGGGCAAGATTGGCTCGAAGAGATGGCAGAAGCAAAAGGAAAAGGTTGCGCGTTGCGTTCGAGACCTTGCCGGCGAGCTGCTTGAGATTCAGGCGAGGCGCCAGGAAATGGGCGGGGTTGCGTTCAGGCCTGATTCGAACTGGCAGGCGGAATTCGAAGAGTCATTTCCTTATCAGGAGACATCGGACCAGGTTACTGTCGCAGAGCAAATCAAGGCCGATATGCAGGAAGCCGTCGCGATGAACAGGCTGCTGTGCGGTGATGTGGGCTACGGTAAGACCGAACTTGCAATGCGAGCGGCATTTAAGGCGGTCGAGAACGGCAAACAGGTAGCGGTACTTGTGCCGACAACGGTGTTGTGCGTTCAGCACGGCAGGACTTTTACAGAGCGGTTTGCCGACTTTCCGGTTTGCATCGA